>ENA-UOUZ01000814-UOUZ01000814.1-mixed-culture-metagenome-genome-assembly--contig:-NODE-814-length-21839-cov-113.833180_pt1 | contig 21839 bp, 8 predicted proteins | sample MGYA00238154_ERZ761575 | MGnify/ENA primary metagenome ERZ761575 (study PRJEB28896, sample SAMN07631632) | mixed culture metagenome | isolation source: Freshwater growth medium | place: USA...
CCGCCAGCGGTCAGGCCTCCCGGACGCGAACACGATGTATCGACCGACACGCTCGACGACGAGACTGTGCGTCGGAAGAATGTGCTCCAGAGCTGGTCGACGGTGCTCGCAAAGAACGATGCGTCGTGGGACGTACTGCAGGCGGAAAAGCGCGCAGGCTGGGAGTCGGAGGCCGTTGACTGGCGCTGGCGCCAGCGGGACGCCACCTTTGGCCACGGCGGCTCGAGCAAGGTGGACCGCGTGAACAACCGCGGGATGGTGCCGAGCACGCGCAAGTACGTCGTCTTCTACCGCGAGTGGATGCCGAAGCTCGCGCCGGAGCTCTTTGGACACGCCGCCGACGAGTCGCGGCCGCGTGTTTTCGCCGACGTCGGCTCGGCGCCGGGCGGCATGTGCGAATACTTGGTAGGCGACCTCGGGTGGAGCGGCTTTGCATTCTCGCTCGCGCCGGGGGACGAGGGGTTCGGCATGCAGTTCGCTTCGCCGCGGCTCGCGTACGCCGACTCGGACGTGAGCGTCGCTGGCGAGTGGCGCCGGCTGCTCGACCTCGTGGGCGGGCGCGCCGTCTGCGACTTTGTCAATGGCGGCGTGGTCATCGACCGCGGCCAGCAGCGCGTGGAGCCGAGTGAGGCGTCGGACACGTTGGCGATGGAGCACCACCTCGAAATCTACCGCAACGAACTCCTGCTCGGGCTGCACGCCCTCCGGCCGGGCGGCGCGCTCTACTTTGCGTACCAGCTGGGCCAGACGGCCCTCCTCATGCGCCTCCTGCTCGCCCTCCGGCCAGCCTTTGCGAGCGTGCGCGTGACGCCCACGTTTGCGGTGGGGCGCACTCCTATGTACGTGTGGCTGGGCGGGTACGCGGGCTTGGAGACGGCCGCCGCCGCCGCTGCCGTGCGCTTCCTCTCGGAGACGCCCGTGGCGGATGCGGCCGTGGAAGAGGTGGGTGAGAAGACGGGTGGCGGCGGCGGTGGGTGCGCATGGGACGCGTGGCATCAGTCAGAGTGGAGCGCCGAGGTGGCGTCGCTGCACAGGGAGCTGCGCGAGTCGCTCGCGCACGTGTGGACGACACAGGCCGACCACCTGCGTAAGCAGCGGCTCGAGGCAGAGCACGCCTTTGAGAGTGGAAAGGGGGGCAAGGGCGGCGGCAAAGGAGGCGGCAAGGGGCGTTGGTAGCTGTCCGGGTCGCACGTGCAGGCCCTTCCCGGTGGGAATGATAGGGGTGGACGGTGGGCGCGATGCTCGGTTGCATCAAACACGAGGAAGGGCTCTCGAGGCTAGCAGTGGGGGTGAGAGTCGACTTGAACTTGAAGTACTTGAACTTGAACAGGCCCTTCTTTGAAATCACATCGAAGTTTCACTGAAAATTCCTTCAACCTCGTTTACACCTACTCCTCCCCCCGAACCTTCTTTGCACCGACCATCGCGCGCTCGACATGTATCTCCCGTCGTCGACTCGCGGACGCAACTACCATACTTCTCGCCGCAACCGCCATGAGCTTCAAGCTCACCATGGGCATGTCGCCCTTCTAAACCGCACCCATGCGGCACCCGCCATGGTGTTGATGTGTTGTGTGAATGTGAATGATACACCCAGGAATTGCAGGCTCCGGACCGAGCCCGTCGCAAGCGTGCCGGACGCGACGCCACACGCCCGGGCGCGTGCAAACGACGTACGCTACGACGAATGAGCTCCAGCTGGGCGGACGAGGTGGAGGACGATGAGGCCGCGGCACTCCCACCGCCTCCACCGCCAGCGGTCAGGCCTCCCGGACGCGAACACGATGTATCGACCGACACGCTCGACGACGAGACTGTGCGTCGGAAGAATGTGCTCCAGAGCTGGTCGACGGTGCTCGCAAAGAACGATGCGTCGTGGGACGTACTGCAGGCGGAAAAGCGCGCAGGCTGGGAGTCGGAGGCCGTTGACTGGCGCTGGCGCCAGCGGGACGCCACCTTTGGCCACGGCGGCTCGAGCAAGGTGGACCGCGTGAACAACCGCGGGATGGTGCCGAGCACGCGCAAGTACGTCGTCTTCTACCGCGAGTGGATGCCGAAGCTCGCGCCGGAGCTCTTTGGACACGCCGCCGACGAGTCGCGGCCGCGTGTTTTCGCCGACGTCGGCTCGGCGCCGGGCGGCATGTGCGAATACTTGGTAGGCGACCTCGGGTGGAGCGGCTTTGCATTCTCGCTCGCGCCGGGGGACGAGGGGTTCGGCATGCAGTTCGCTTCGCCGCGGCTCGCGTACGCCGACTCGGACGTGAGCGTCGCTGGCGAGTGGCGCCGGCTGCTCGACCTCGTGGGCGGGCGCGCCGTCTGCGACTTTGTCAATGGCGGCGTGGTCATCGACCGCGGCCAGCAGCGCGTGGAGCCGAGTGAGGCGTCGGACACGTTGGCGATGGAGCACCACCTCGAAATCTACCGCAACGAACTCCTGCTCGGGCTGCACGCCCTCCGGCCGGGCGGCGCGCTCTACTTTGCGTACCAGCTGGGCCAGACGGCCCTCCTCATGCGCCTCCTGCTCGCCCTCCGGCCAGCCTTTGCGAGCGTGCGCGTGACGCCCACGTTTGCGGTGGGGCGCACTCCTATGTACGTGTGGCTGGGCGGGTACGCGGGCTTGGAGACGGCCGCCGCCGCCGCTGCCGTGCGCTTCCTCTCGGAGACGCCCGTGGCGGATGCGGCCGTGGAAGAGGTGGGTGAGAAGACGGGTGGCGGCGGCGGTGGGTGCGCATGGGACGCGTGGCATCAGTCAGAGTGGAGCGCCGAGGTGGCGTCGCTGCACACGGAGCTGCGCGAATCGCTCGCGCACGTGTGGACGACACAGGCGGACCACCTGCGTAAGCAGCGGCTCGAGGCAGAGCACGCCTTTGAGAGCAGCCAGCAGACACGCAGCGGCAGCGGCGGCGGCGGCGGAGGCGGCGGCGCCGGCGGAGGCGGCGGCGGCGGCGGAGGCGGTGGCGACGACGGAAGCGACGGCCGACGTGGCGGTACCGAAGGTGGCGACGGTCCCCGCCGCGGTAGTGGCGGAGGCGAAGCCGGTGGTGGACGTGACGGTGCTAGAGGCGGCGGAGGCCGTAGTGAGCGGCTCAGTGACGAGAGGTTCAGTGGTGAGCGATTCAGCCGTTGCGGGTCGGGGCCGGATACGAGGGCCGCTGCCATCGCCGAAATTGCCGCCTCGGCTGCTGCCATCGTCGCCGCTGCGAAGCCATCCGAAGGAAACGCTCGCTTCGCTGCGGAAGCCAGACCCTCATGGGATGATGCCAGAGCCTCGAGCGGGGGCAAGGGCGGCGGTAGTCATGGGCAGTCGTGGTCGCGGGACGGCGGCGGCGGCAGTGGCCGACGTGGCGGTACCGAAGGTGGCGATGGTCCCCGCCGCGGTAGTGGCGGAGGCGATGCCGGTGGTGGACGTGACGGTGCTAGAGGCGGCGGAGGCCGTAGTGAGCGGCTCAGTGACGAGAGGTTCAGTGGTGAGCGATTCAGCCGTTGCGGGTCGGGGCCGGATACGAGGGCCGCTGCCATCGCCGAAATTGCCGCCTCGGCTGCTGCCATCGTCGCCGCTGCGAAGCCATCCGAAGGAAACGCTCGCTTCGCTGCGGAAGCCAGACCCGATGCCAACTCCCCGAGCGTGCCCTCGAGCGGGGGCGAGGGCGGCGGGAGTGACGGACCGTCTTGGTCGCGGAGTGGCAGCGGCGGCGGGCGCAGCCTTGCCGAGCTCGCCGGGAGCGCGGAAGGCTCCGCTTGGCCGCGCGGAGGGGCAGGTGGCAAAGGCGGCGGAGGTCGAGGGGGCGGGCACAGGCAGGAGTCTGGAGGCCAGTGGTCGACGCCACGAGATGGGCGGAAGTGGTAAGGCACGCCACGCATGCCCTGAAGGTGACGAAGCTGCATGTTGCATGGGCGTTGATCGTGCGACCTCCGTACTCGTCGCAACTTCGCGGAGGAGTCTTCATTGCCGCTGTCGCAGAACTGTCGCAGAAGCGAATGACAAGAGGGTCCGTTGTGCGTTGAGACGTACGGTACTTCATGACGGTACTATTCAACAATCGAGTCGATACGGTTTACGGGTTTAGTAATTAGTCTACGCCCGGCCGAAGGAACGAGGTGCGCTTTGGCCTTTGCCCGGTGTATAACTATACTCAATTACCATAGAGTACGTGAAAACCGGAAGGGCGCCAGCACGCAGCAGGGTGTGCGATGAAATGTATCGTGCCGGTACGGAGCACTGAAAGTACTCGCTCGGTCCGGTCGGGCAATCGTCGGGCGTTAAAACTCACTCCGCTCCGACGCCGCTCCGCGCATGTGCGCTGAACAAGGATGAAGGCTTTGATTACCTAGTACCTCGCAAGCCTCTATCTGCAAGGCCGTCTACAACGTGCAACCACTCACAGTTGAGCAGAGTGGAGCGGATGAGGGCGATCGGGTCGCGCCCGGCCACGGGGGCGATAGTCCGGAAAGTCGAGCGCACCACAGGCTCTCTCGGCCGCCGGCAGTAGATGTGGGTCGCCCCCGGGCGCGGGCGCGGTTGGGCGGTCGCGGATGGCACCGGAGCCACTGCCCCCTCTCCCACACGCGCGCGAGCTGCTGTGGCACGCACCCACGCACTGAAGCAGCGGCGGCGTCGGCGGTGGCGGAGTAGTTCAGTTGCCTGCAAGTGCCGCCGTTGGAGGGCCATTTCCCCAACCCACGCACGAAAGCAGCGGCGGTAGCGGCGGTGGCGAAGCACCTCAACAGCCTGCCAATACGGACGGCGGAGGGCCATCTCCAATACATTGGCCACCGGAGATGGCCGCATGCCTTCTGAGTGCTGTACTGGCGCCACCGACGCCGCAGATGCCCCCGGTGCCACCGACGCCTTTGGTGCCTCCGACGCCGTCGCCTCCAACGCCATCGACGTCTCCACCTCCGACGCCGCCGCCGCTGACGATGACGACGATGACGACGACGACGACGACGACGCCACCTCAGCTGCTGCCCACACTGTGCCTTCGGGCGCCATCGCTCTTGCCGCCAGCGCGGATGCCTCGGCGACAACAGGACGTGACGCAGTGGCGGGGGCAGCAATGACAGTCACGTGCGAGGCGGCTTGAAGGGCGGAGCCTGTGCGTGCGAGCCGGTGCCACGCGAGCAGCGAGGCGGCGAGGAGCGTGCGATCCGCCGTCGTGAGCACACGTCCCTCTCGTCGTGAGCGCGCGCGCGCCTCGGGCGCGGGCGCGAAGGAGGCGAAGGCGATGGGCGCGGGCGCGCTCTCAGCCACGGGCGGCCCCAGATGGGGATTGCCTTGCTCTTCCTGCCGCCACTGCTGCATCTCGCTCAGTGAGGCGGGCGCGGCGGCGGCGCCGGCGGCGGTGATGGCGCCAAAAGCGGACGTGCCGGCCATGGCAACTTTGGCACCGGTGCCATGCGGAGGCTGCAGGCATGCAGCCTCGGTGGGGAACGGTGGAAATGGCTGCGACGGCAAGGGCAAGGGTGAACGGGGTGGCGGCGTAGGTGGTGGCGCGAGTGCCGAAGACGGTGGCCGAGGCTGGAGCGGAGGAGGGGGCATCGGCGCAGGCGGAGGCGGAGGCGCCGCGCGAAGCTCCGGCTGCGTCCAGCCTGGCGGCGTCCGAGGCTGCGTGGTGGATTGCTGCGAGGTGGGGTGCTGCGAGGGCGCTAGCTGCTCGGGGCGAGGGTGGGAAAGAGGCGGCTGGGGTGAGCACTGGCCTCGCGCCGTACTGGTCAAGGGAGAGTCTGCCGCGGCGGCCGGAGTGGCGATGGATCGTTGTGGTGGCCACGGTGGCGAGGGCGGCGGTGGCGGCGACGACGACGGCAGCAGCGAGGGCGGCGGCGGCGGCGGCGGCGGCGGCGGCAGTGGCGGCGGTGGTGGCGATGAGGAGGCGGCTTGGGAGGCGAAGGGCAAGGGAAGCACGGAGGGCAGCGACACGCGAAGGGTGCGGGGTGCGCTGAGAGGGGCAGGTGGTGTGGTGCGCGCTGCCCCTCCGCCGCTGTTTATGGCAGTGGTGGCCTTGGTCTCGACGGCGGCCTCGGACGCTGCGGCGGCAAGCGCGGCGGTGGCGGCGGCGGCGGCGGCGGCGGCGGCGGCAGCAGGTAGGAAGCGCGGCTGGAGGGCGTGGGGGGGTGGTCGGCTGGATGGTGTGGCGGGAGGGGGGCAACCGCAGCTGCTCATGGAGCTGTGGCGCGAGGTGGAGGGGGCGGAAGCGGGAGAGGCGCCAGGCGGGTCCGTGAGGATGGCGGCGTGGGCGCGCGAGGCGTTGGCTGCAGGCGAGAAGGGTACAGACGCCATGCCACTGCTCACCGTGCCGCCGCTGCAACTCCGGCGGCTGCCGCTGCAGTCGCCACAGGCGGTGCGGTGCGGCGTGCGCAGGGCGACGGCGGTGGGACTTGCTGCGGCGGCGTGAGTTAGCTGTGCGGATCTGGCTGGCGGCGGCTTGGGGAGTGGTGATGCTGTGGGGAGTGGAGATGCTGTGGGGAGTGGAGATGCTGTGGGGAGTGGAGATGCTGTGGGGAGTGGAGATGCTCTGCTCTTGAGCACCGCCTTGAGCGCTGCCTTGGGTGGCGAGGGCGGAGAGGGCGGCGAGCGTGGCGGCGGCGAGAGGGAGGCGGCGCCGCGGCTGCCGCGGCTGCTGCGCCCGCCTCGGCTCCGCCTTCCAACCGCTGCCGCCGCCTCACGCACCGTGGAGGGTGGCGGCGGCCATGAGCCCGAGGGGCGAGGGGCGGCGGCGCGAGGGGCGGGCGGCAGCGAGGCGGAGTGCGCAAGAGAGGAGGGCCGGTGGATGAGGCGGGGTGGAGCGGAGGGGGCACGTGGAGCTCGGGACATCGCCGTAGATGGGCGAAAAGGCGCTGGCGCTGGCGATAAGGTCGGGGCAGCGGTTGGGGCGGCGGCGATGGCGGCCTCGCCGGCGGCCTCGTAGCCGCCCTCGTAGCCGGCCTCGTAGCCGCCCTCGTAGCCGCCCTCGCGGTTGCCTTCGTAGCCTGCCTCGTAGCCGGTCTTGTAGCCAGTCTCGTAGCTAGTCTCGTAGTGGCCCTCGTCATGACCCTCGTCAAAGCCCTCCAACTCGCCCTGGTCGCCGCTGCCTCCGGCGCACTCAGGTGCGATGAGGGACCCAGTGTGCACGGTGCTCGGCAATGGCGCGGTGCTGAGGAGGCCACCGGACGCGGCATCTTGAACGCAAGGCGCGCCTACTTGAGCGGCAGGCGCGGCTGCGGCCACGACGGGCGTGACGGCCACCATGGGCACGGCGGCGCGAGGGCCGAAAGCGGCGGCGGCGGCGGCGATGATGCCGGCGGCCCGAGAGGGCGGGCGAGAGGGCGGGCGAGAGGGCGGGCGAGAGGGCGGGCGAGAGGGCGGGCGAGAGGGTGGGCGAGAGGGCGGGCGAGAGGGCGGGCGAGAATCATCCCAGGTGGGGCGGAGATGAGGCGGCGCCCCCGCACGAGAATGGGGGCGCGGGTCGACGGGGGACGATGCGCGGCGTGAGGGTGGCTCTGACGAATCCCACACAGGCAGCGGGCGCGGCGGCAGCCAGCCCGCCCGAGGCTGCGACGACGGGCGCGAGGAAGGGCGCGACGCAGATCGTGACGCAGGGCGTGAGCGAGCACCGGCCGAGGCATTAGTCCCAAGGGAGGTGGCAGCGGTGCCAGGGGGTGCGGAGGTCGAGGTGCCAGGGGCGCTGCCATGGGTGGCGGCGGCGGCGGCGGCGTGGGAAGGGGCAGGGGCAGCGTCGTTGGCGGCTGAGGCGGGGAGGGCCGTGGGGGGGCGTGAATGGAGGGTCGTGGGCGGCGGTGGCAGACGACGGTCGAGGAGGTAGCTCAGGCCGGCGGCAAGGTCGGCATCCGTTGGCCCATGTGCTCGGATGTCGTCGGGAGAGAGAAGAGACTCGAGCTCCAGTCTCGCGAGCTCCACGTCCTCCTGCTCGCCTGCCTGCTCGCCTGCGCCCTCGCCGCCCTCGCCGCCGCCTTGGACGCCGCCCTCACCGCCGTCGTATCCAAGCACACGGGGCATCAGCGCCGCCGCCACCTCGGCGTCCGCGGCCTCGGCGGCGGCGGCCTCCACCATCTCCTCCGCCCGCCGCACCACGGCCAGCCGGCGGCGCATCCATCGCAGCCACCCAAACCATCCGCGCAGCCGTACGAGGTAGAGCGCCGCCGCCGCCTCGCGTGCTGCCAGCCAAGGCCAGTGGGTGAGCGAGACACGCCATCGCGACCATGCGCCACCGAGCGCCGTGCACGCGGCGTGTACGGGCGCCGCATACGAGTGCAGCATCGCATAGTACACCGCGTGCCGCCAGCGCGTCACCACTCGGCGCAGCGCGCCTCGTCGACTATGGCCGCGGCTCGCTTGCCACAGCGCGTCGAACGCCTTGGAGCGCTCAACCTGGTCGACTATCGCCTCGAGCGCCGCGCGAACGCGTGCGCCGTGGCCAAAGCTACTCAGCACGTGCACCGCCTTCCGCTCCGCCGCGTGCACCCGGAGCGTGCCGCATGCCCGGCGCAGTGCCCGTTGTCGCCCGCGCACCGCAGCGTGCCGAGTGGCCGTCGCGTCGCGCGCGCTGACCAGCTCACGCCACGCGCTGAGATTGGCACGTACCCAACTCAGCCGGCGCGCCCGCGCGACGTCCCGACATGCTTGCATCGCCTCGAGCCCGCGCCGGAGCGGGTGCCGGCGACGATGGCGCTCGGCGAGCGCCGCGAGCGCCATGGACGTGCGCAGCGCGGCCGGCCGGGCGCCGAGGGCGGCGAGGCCCGTGCGCAGGGCGGCCTGCGTGCGTCGTGTGATTGTGGCGCGCAGAAAGGCGCGCGCGTGCACATGGGCGCGCCAGCAGCCGAGGACGCGCGTACCGATCGTCGTGCGCCAGAGTGTGTCTGCGGCCCGCTCGGCGATCCGTACCCGGCGCTCGGCGCGTGCCTCATACATGCAGAGCGTCCACGTGTCGTACAGGCGGCGCACGAGACGCCAGAGCAAGCCACCCTCGCCCAACGCGATCGCGTGCGCGTGGAAGGTGGCACACAGGCTGAACACGCGGCGCATCACGCACCGCGCATCGTAACGGTTCCGCCATCGAGCGAGCCGCCTCGCTCGCTCATGATGCGCGCGAGCCTGCGCAGCCGCCGCCCCCTTTGCAGCCAGTGAGCGATCCCACGAACGCCAGCTGAACCATACTGCCACCGCGCGCTGGCACATAAGCCGTGCGAGGGCAAGGCGCGCGCCGCTCAGCGTGCGCCGACGCGCGCGCCCCTCTCGCTCCGCCACGCACAGCGCCACCATCGCCACCGAGAGCGCATTCTGACGAAACTGGCTGCTGGCCGCTTCGGCGGCGAAGGCATGCCACTTGCGGTGCTCAGCACGCCACGCGAGCCATGCACGCGAGCTCCGACGCTGTTCCGCGACGCGCCCGAGTACGGTGACGAAGGCGGCGCGCGCGCCAATCACGTGGCATGTGTGCGCGTGGAGCGCGGCGAGCACGCGGCGGCTCATCGCATGTGCAGCGATGGCGGCGAGGGCGCGGTGCGCGCGACGGCACGCGAGGGCTTGGCGCCAGCACTGCCATGCCACCACACGCCGCCGGAGGGGCAGCACCGTGGCCGACAAGTACGGCGCCGCGGGGGGCGGTCGCTGCCACACCCGAGTCAGCAGAGAGATACCCGACACGGGCGCCGCCACATCGAGCGCCGCCGTGAGCGCGTCCGTCGCCTCGAGCCGCACACGGGCCGCGGGTGAGGCGGGCAGCGAGCAGGGCGGGCGAGGGGGCGGGCGGGGGGGGGCGACCGAGGGCGCTAGCCGCGCCGGTCGAGGTGGCATCGGCATCATCGCAAAGAAGAGCCCGCCGCCTTCGGCCGCATTGTGAGCACCTCCACCGCCCTTGGCGGCGGGACGCTTGTTCAATTTGCGTGACTGCCGGCCGCGCTGGAACGCTTGCACCTTGAGCGCGCTCGCGTCCAGGAATGCTCCGAGAGAGGCCTCGTCCATCGACGCCAAGGCACGCTGGATCGACCCCTGCCTCGCATGCAAGTGCTCATCACGGCGCCCCAAGGCACGCTGGATCGCCCCCTGCCTCGCATGCAAGTGCTCATCGCGGCGCCCCGCCCCTCCCTTGAGAGGTGGGCTGGGTGCATGCGCCGCTTGTATGCTGCTTACAACTTGCTCGTCCATCACGGCGTCGGAACGCCTGCTGGCTGAGGTGGCCGCTATCTGCTCGCCCTTCATGGCCTTGGCAGCCCTACGCTCCGGCTCCGCTGCCGGCGCCGCGTCCGTTGATGCTGCAGCTGCGATCATTGCGGCAGCGGCGCTCGCCGCCGCCGCCGTGATCGCCACGGGCCTGACGCTGCTGCCGCGCGCGGCGGGCGCGCCAACGTGTTTGACAGGCAAGAGGCTCGTCACCAGCGAGGCTCGTCTGCCGAGGCCGCCGCCGCCGCCGCCGCCGCCGCTGCCGCCGCTGCCGCCACTGCCGCCGCCAGACGAGCCTCGCCCGAGGCTCGCCCACAGACTAGTCCCGAGACTTGAGCCGAGCTTTTTGCGGCGGGCGACGAGCCCGCGCCATGCACGCACATGCGCGCTCAGGACGGCGCGACCGTGGAGCTGCCGTGCGGCAAGGGTCGCCTGCTGCCACTGGGCACTCGCCGTTATGCGCTCGAGCAGCCGCCCCCATGCGTGGCCGAGCGAGAGCCGCCGCCAGTAGCGCGCCGCCAGCCGCCGAGCGCGCGTCTCCGAGCGCGTATGTTGAGCCCACCAGCCCAGCGCTCTGTGGGAAGTGCGCACGCGCGCAGCGGCGGCGGCGCGCTCGCCACGGCGCACAAGCTCTGGCGGCGTCACGAGCGTCACAAGCGCCTCCCATACCGCTCGCAGCAGCTCACGCAGCAGCGGCATCGCCATCTGGCTCACGAAAGCGCGTCGCTGCCGACGCGCGCCGGCATGCAAGCTGAGCGCGAGCAGCGCGGCGCGCACGAGGTACTTGGCGCGCAGGGTGGAGATGAGAGACCATTTGAAGGCGCTCCCCTCCCACGCACCGCCGCTCACTCCCTCGCCCACGCCGCCGCCTCGCAGCTGCTCCTCCGCCGCTGCGCCCAGCTCCCGCGCACGCCCGATGCACTCTCGTAGCTGCCGTTGGCCAATAGTGAGGCTGCGCACGAGGTGCGCGCGCGCGGCACGAAGCTGGTGGACGGTGAGCCAGTCATCGGGCAGCGGCAGCGGAGGGGTTGCTGCCAGCTCCGACACGTCCCACGCCGTTGCCGCCGCTGCCGCCGCCGATGCCGCCGACGTCGCCGCCGACGCCGCCGCAGATGCCAGTCGCTGCTCCCTATCTGCGGCCTCGGCCGCGGCGATCGTGGCTTCCTTGCGCGCGGCCAGGGCGAGGGCGCGCTGCTCGGCCGCGCGGCGATCCACCTTGGTAGTCGTGACCTGCTGCGCCGTAGTCCGTCCGCTCTCGGCTCGGAAGCTGACACCTCGGCTGCTGACACCTCGGCTGCCGCCACCACGGCCGCCACCTCCTCGGCTGCCGCCGCAACTCGCGCGGCCTTGGATGCCGACGTTGAGATCGCGGCGGTGGCTGATGGCGGCGTCCGTTGCATATGGTGGCTCTGCAGCAGGCGATGGTCGTGATGGTGCAAACGGTGGTGCCTGGGGTCGCGGCAGCGGCGTCGGCGCAACTTCCGTGGGGTGCGGTGGCAAGGAACCTGACAGTGGCGCGAGGGTGCTGCTGGGTACGGGCGGCGAGAGTCGCGGCTGACTCTCGTCCTCGTCGCCATGCTCGAAGACTGGCGATAAGCTCGCAGCAGCAGCAGCAGCTCCTGCTGCTGCTCCTAGGTGCGAGCGAGGCCGCGGCGGCGGCTTCGGAAGAGGAGTCGGCAGCAGGGTGGAAGGAGCGGAGGCAGGCGCTGCTGCAGGCCCTGCTAGTGGAGTGGCTTGTATCTGCACGCGCGGTGGCGCGCCCAGCGACTGCAAGAAGGAACGCACCTCCGCGACATGATTTGCGGAGGCCGAGACCGCCATTCTGACTCGCCTTTTTGTTGGCGAAGGTCGTCCCTCGGGCCAGTCGGCGGTCCTGAAAGAGGCGTGGTCCTACTTGCAAAAAATGTAAGCACGTTGCGCCGCCCCTGCCGCCGCCCGCGCCGCCAACACCCTCGCCGCCGCCACCCTCGCCGCCAGCCTCCCCGCCGCCTTCGTCCCCGCCCCCGCCATCGCCCCCGCCCTAACCTCCGTCCCCGCCCCCGCCATCGCCAACTTCACCGCCGCCCCTGGCTGCAGCGCGGTGCATTGAGCGCACGCGCCTCCACGTCTGTTGCCTGAGGGCCTGAGGGCCGTGCCCGCGTGCGCGCGCGCATGCGAAGCGGCAGCTGCGCGCGATGCCTTGCCGCACCGCAGCAACCCTCTCTCGTTCACCTTGTCTTCGTTCTGCTCGTCTGTGCTTCGCAGCACCTTCACCTTCTGCTCGTCTGATGCCCTCGGACGATTCGGGCGTCGGCGCCCCGCCGCAAGGCTGGCGTGTGCACCGCGACGAGGCGCGCAACGGCCGCCAGGACACATACTTTGTGAGCAGCCGCGGCCGCAAGCTGCGCACGATCAACGAGGTGCACCAGCATCTGAAGCATGAAATCAAGGAGGCGAATTGCAATGAGGACGAGGCTCTCTGGCTGCGCACGCTGGAGCGCTACGGCCAGAACTGCCGGCACTGGGCCATCGCCAAGGAGGCCACCGACCTGCCCGAGTGCCCTGTCTTCCGGCCGACGGCTGCCGAGTTTAGCGAGCCTGGCCGGTACTTCCAGTCGATCATGCCGCAGATGGAGCCGTACGGGATGTGCAAGGTGGTGCCACCGCCGGGCTGGACGCCGCATCCCTGGTCGGGCCACATGCCCAAGGGCTTCACCGAGCGCTCCGTGATCACGAGCAGAATGCGCGTCGAGGACGTGGTGCGCGCGCTCTCGCCGACCGCGGACGGCTCGGAGCCGAGGCTCGCGCCGCGCGTGCAGCCACTGCAGCTCTTCAACCGTGGCTTTGAACAGTGCGACGATGCGCGCCTCACCGTCGACGAGTACCGCGCCCTCTCGGCCGCCACCTGGCCAGACGAGCCCTGTTCACTCGCCGAGGTCGAGCGACGCTTCTGGGCGCTGATGGCGCAGCGACCCACGCAGGCGGGGGTGGGGGCTCTCGAGGTGAGCGGCCTCGAGGCGGCGCGGCTGCGCATGGAGGCGCGCCACTACCAGGAGCGCGTCGCCAGCCAGCAGCAGCCGCCGCCGCCCGCCGCCGGCATCCCGCACCCCGCCGCTACCGGCCTGTTGGCGACGGTGCTGTCAGCGGTGCCCTGGGAGATGCGCGAGGCGCCACCCGTGCTCGCTCGTCCTCTTGGGAGGTGTCAGCCGCCCCCGCCCCCGCCACCCGCGCCCGCGCCGCCCGAGAGCCTCGGCAGTGGCGCCGTGCGTCTACCGCCCGGTGGCGCCGTGCGCCTACCGCCTGGTTTCATCCCGGCCGCCGGCGTCAGGGCGAGCGGCAAGATCCCGTTTGTGCCCTCGTCTATAGCCGCAGCGCCAGTGCCCGGCACAGCGCCCGCTCCCCTGGCCGGGGCGATGGCGGCAGCGCCACTTTCCGCCGCCGTGCCGACCACCACGCCGGCCGCGCCGGCTGCACCCGCAGTGCGCCCACCGTCGAGCGAATCGCCGATCTCGCCGCCCTCGTCGCCGCCGCCCGAGGGAGAGGCACCCGAGGGAGAGGCACACGAGGCAGGGGCGAGCGAAGGGCCGGTGGCCGAGGGCGCCGCCACCGCCGATGCCGGCGCCGATCTCAATGTGATCGACCATCCGATGCCGGAGGCGCCACCGCCGCCCGCCGTCGCCGTTGCCGCCGCCTCATCTGCCGCCGCCACCGCCGCCGCCACCGCTGCCGCCACCGCTGCAGCCGCTCCCACCTACGCAGAGGCAGCGTTCGTCGAGGGGAGCGCCGTCGTGGTGCACGACGTACAGAGTCGTCCGGAGCTCAACGGTCTACGCGGCACAGTCCTCTCTGTCGACGCTGCGCGCAAGCGATACAATGTGCGTCTCATCGGCTGGCCCAAAGTCCTCGCGCTTCGGCATGCCAACCTGCGCCCACTCAATGCCACTGAGGCCGCCGCACACACTGCTGTCGCGCGAACCGCCGCGCCCTCTGCCGCCGCGCCTAAGGCTGGGCCCTCTGCCGCCGCGCCTAAGGCTGGGCCCTCTGCCGCCGCGACCACCGCCGCGTCTAGGGCTGGGCCCTCTGCCGCCGCGACCACCGCTGCGCCTAGGGCTGGGCCCTCTGCCGCTTCCGCCGGGGCGGCCGGCGGCACGCATGCGTTGCCACCGCGAGCCCAGTCTGCCGCGGCCGGCGGCAGCGGCGGGTGCGCGCCCCCCCTCGAGCGCCTCGAGAGCGGCGCGAGCGACACGGGAGCTCAACACAGCGCGAGCGACAAGGTAGCGGGCGGCAAGCGCAAGCTCGGTCAGTGCGACACGCCTGGATGCGATCAGAGCCGCTATCACCTCGGCCCATGCTCGGGCGAGCTCTCGAGCAAGGCGCGCGCCATCTCGAAGAAGAACTACAAGATCCTCGCCGACGAGGAGGAAGAGGCCGACCTGACCCCAATGTATGAGCGAAGCAGCCAACGGCGCTCGCACGTGCTCGAAAGTGCGGCTGAGGACGCCGCAGCCGGCGCGGGCGCCGGCAGTGGGTGCTCGGCGACGGTGCGCGCGTTCGAGGCGCTCATCGAGCGCGAGGGCGGGGTGCCGTGCGCGCTCTACGCGTCCGACGTGACGTATGAGGGGCCGATGCCGCCTGCGGACTCGCTGCGTGGTGAGGTGACCGCGACGCAGACGCGCTCGGGCATCTTGGACTCGCTGCTGCGTGCCTCGCTGCTGCGCTTCTCGCCCCTCATCCCTGGGGTCAACTACCCGATGACGTACGTGGGCTCGCGCAACACATTCTTCTGCTGGCACGTGGAGGACAACCACCTGTACGCGACCAACTACCTCGTCGCAGGCGAACCCAAGGTCTGGTACGGCGTGCCGCCCTCGCACAAGCAAGAGATGGAGACGGTGTGGAATGCTATCTTCCCCGCGCTCTTCCAGCGACACCCGGACCTGCACTACTGGAAGACGTGCATCTTCTCCCCCGCGGTCCTTCGTGCCTTTGGCGTGCCCGTCTACCGGTGCGTCGCCGAGCCGGGCACCTTCATGTTCACCTCACCCGCCGCCTACCACTCGGGCTTCAACGTCGGCTTCAACGTGGCCGAATCGGTCAACTTCGCGTTTGCCGACTGGTTGCCCGTGGGTGCCGCTTGCCTGCAGCGCTACCGCTCGCCGCCCACGCGCGACACGACCCTTCTGCACGAGGCTCTCGTGTGCACTGCCGCCCAGCATGCCCACCCGCACGAGCTAGGCGCCCTCGTGAGCGAGCTGCGTCGGCTGCTGCACGCCGAACGCCTCGCCCGAGAGGCTGTCCGGCGTGCCGGGGTGCGCGTGCCGCCCGAACCCACTTTCCTCGACGGCGCGCCGGCCGGCGAAGGCGAAGGCAAGCCCTCGTTCGCCTATACTTGGTCGGACGGCGCGGACGACTCGGCCTACTTTTTCCGCTGGCGCTGCCGTGTGTGCCGCCACCTGTGCTATTTCTCGGTCGTGCAATGCGGCTGCGCGAACGACGCCTTCTTGTGCCCCGAGCACGCGCTGCACACGCACGCCGACGACGACTCCTCGCTCCCTGCCTCGTACATCCATCTCGATGAAGACCCCGAGGGTGCCATCCGCGTCGCTTCCGCCACCGAGGGCCGTGCCCTCTCCACAGCGGGCGCGCGCGCCGGCGGACTCGGCGGAGGCTCCGCATGGCCTCTGCCGCCCGCCGCGCCGCCCTTAGTCAGCCCGCCAACCTCGCCGCCCTCCTCGCCGCCCGGTGATGGCGCTGACGATGCTGCACACCACGGCGCTGACGATGCTGCCCAAGACGGCGCTGACGATGCCCCCATGGCACACGTGCCGCCTCCAGCGGGCGCGCCCACCACGGCGCCGCACGATGGCACGGCACCGCCGCCACCCGCTGTCCTCCCTCCCGCAGCCGCGCCGACCGCACCGGCCGCGCCGGCCGCGCCGACCGCGCCGACTCCCTCCGCTTCTGCGCCGGAGCTGCAAGTGGTGCGCTTTCCCTGTAGCGAGTGCGGCAAGCGGCTCAAGGCGCGCGTGCCGGCGGGCACCCGAAAGATCTCAACGACGTGCACCTCGTGCCACGCGCAGATCACGGCGAGCGTCTTCGTGGGCGGCGCGGGCCAGGAGGGCCAGGCAGGCCGCGCGCGCCAAAAGGCGGGTGGGCCGACGGCGAATCGTCGTGTGGGGCGCATGATGGGCGGAGCGCCCATGGCTGACGATGACGACACCGACAGCTGCTCGGGCCGGTGCAACTGCTCGGCAGGCCGGCGCCGCCTCATCGTGCGCCACCCGCTCCAGCAGCTCGAGCTACTCATTGACGAAAGCGCCGCCCGCCTGCCTCCGGCCGCCTAGCCCTATAGACGTCATCGACGTCGAGCAGCGCGGGCGCGCGCAGGTACACTGACGTCACGGTCTGTAGAGCAGTCGTGTGCCTGGCCGGGATGGTAAGGGGCGGGGTGGAAGCGCTCATAGCACATCCGCACGTCGCCTGAAAAAGTGTTCTCCTTGTTATCGAGTTGCGATGCGGTGTGTCCCAGATTGCGTGTGCCGAGGTGGAGAGATCAGAGATTCGACGCACCACATTCGGAGTCGCTTGTAAAGTCGAAATAAGTTTAGTTCCCGTAGTTGGCTGTTATCGAATGGGCCGATGCGCAAAGTTCGGGTGTTCGACCGCGGCCCGCGGTGCCCGCGCGCGTTCGGCGGTTGGCCAATGGCCATCCGGTCCCACACGACAAACGCGCGCGCGGAAACGCAGACGAGGCGCGTCAGGGGACGGTCGCCCAAGGCCCAACCGGAACCGCACGGAGAGGCAGGAGCGAGGAGGCGAGGGCCACAGCCTACAGCCCTACACTGACACGAGTGTCCTTCGAGTGTCCCACCATGCCGCCCAGCCGAGAGAGCCGTGGGCATGGCCGGTCAACGTTGCGTTCAGTCGTCCTGATAACCACCAAACCAGATCGAGGCGCAGATGTACCGCAGATGTACCGGGTACGCCGGCATAGAGGATAGAGGCCCCAACCCCCGTGGCCATGCAAACTTGTCAAGTCAAACAGCCTCGCCATGTCGTCAATTGCGACCCACGCTCCATGGTTGGGCCTTAGTTGGGACGTAGTTGAGAGGACGTCGAGCACCCTTTGTTGTTTTTCCTGTTCACAGCAACACACTGTGAAGCGCCCTTACGATGGCTGCCTCGTCCTACGAGCCGCTCTCAACCTTCTCGACGGACTTTGCCGCGGACTACAATGCCTCAAGAGTAGAACTCTACGTTGAGCGCCAGCAGACGAGCACCTGGCACACGCTCATCGCGCTACCAAACGCGCCCGCCGTCACTGCCACCGTAGAGCCCAGCAATAGTACCACCGTCGGCTATGAGTCATTCTACGTCGCGTCGCTCGCCAACCGGATGGACGCATTGCACTCGACCGGCGCTGCCATCGGCATCGAGCGGCTGGCCGATGGCCAGGTTGCCTACGCGCTGCGTGCGGCGCACGTCGCCGGCTATCTGTTCGTGTGCTCGCGCGCTCCATCCACCGCCCTCGACATGAACTTGCCGTATCGCGCGGAGGCGCGCGTGCGCGTGAGCCGAGCTGGCTGGAGCGCGACGACGAATGCGGCGGAGCTGCGTGCGTGGGCCGACCTCCACGACCTCGACGGCAAGCGCCAGATCTCGCTACTGCCCGGCTGCGCCGACGTGGTCACACCCGCCACCGTCGCTGGGCTCTGGGAAAGCGGAGGCGGCGGCGGCGGCGCGATCACTTGGCGCACTCTCTCGACGCCCCTCGGCCTACCCGCAGCGGGCGAGCGCACGCGTGTGTGTGTTGGCGTGCAGTCCGCTGCCTCAGATGTCGAGTCAGGCTCGCCGCTCGTTCATGTCGAGGCCCTTTTGCTGGTGAGCGACGAGCGGCCCGCGAGCGGACCCGCCTGTGCACCCTCGGCCGCGCTGACCGCCGTTGAGGACCTCGGCTCGTTGGTATGGCGCCCACCAACCCCATCCTCAAGCGGCATGTCGCAGACCAGTCAGCTGGCTTCACACACAACCGAGGTGGCGGGCATGGGCGTCGTCGCGGGCATGGGCGTCGTAGGCGCCGTTTTTGGCATAGGGCTGCTTGCCGGCCTCGCCTGGCTGCTGCGAATGCGCGACGAGGGTACGTTGCCGCCGCGCACACGCATGCACGATGAGGACGAGGGGCGGCCGCTCACGCCCGAGCGACTCCCCAGCCACCGCTCACATACCCCCAGCCGTGGTGGCGCAGCTGGCCAGTTAGGCGAGCGCGGCAGCAGCGGGCGCGGCAGCGGCAAGGGGCGGGCGCCGCGAGGCGGCGAGGCGACGGATACGATCGAGAGCACACACGCCGCCATCGAGGTGATGAGCATCGGGGGCAATCCCAAGAGCAGAACTAGCTGCTAGGGCCTGTGGCGGTGGAGGCAACAACCCGATGGTCGCGCGGAGTCGCAGCAGAGGCGTCAGGCTCAGACCTCAGCAGGCCGGCCTTGGTCGAAAGTTATAGAGCTGGGCATGCTATCTCGTATCTGTGTTTTTTTCTGGCCATGCGACATTACATCTTGGCACATCTAAAAAAGAGGGGGGATGGGCCTCCACAGTCCACACGGTTGAACACAAGAGAACAGGTCCCCCCGGGAGAGGGCGGCGGCGCACCTCACGCTGCTAACCACTGACCCCATCGCCCACTCCTGGCAACACGTGGCACGGCTCCGATGCCGTATCCAATACGAAACACGAGCGCTGCCGAAACCCTGCCTCCGATTCCCTCCGAATCCCACGCAGGCGGCCCACGCTGGACGAATCTGGCCGCGTTCTCCCTCCCCCCCTGCCCTTCTCCTCTTCTCCCGCCGTCCTGGCTGCTCGACTGAGCGTGACCTGCGACACGTGTAGGGAAAGGGACGCGCGCGCGGCTCCAGACCGCCAGCTGCGTCTTCAGCGCCGCGCACGCTTCTTCGATGTAGCGGTGGTGGCGGCAGCGGCTGGTGCCTTCCGCTTGGATGTTGTGGTGCCCTTCTGCTGCTGCGGGTGCACGAGGGGGCTTGCAGACATGCTCCGCTTGAAGACAAGGTCGAGCCACGCATCGCGCTTCTCGCCAAAGGTCATGGTCGCCATTGCGGGCGACACCGATGGCGGAATGACAAGCTCGATGCCGCCCTGCAAGGCGGGACAAGTCACCGTCTTCGCAAAGACGTCCAGCGCAGACGCACCGCCGCAGCGGAACGCACCGCGCCCTAGCCACTCGCCAAAGTGCTTGCGAAATTTGACTGCCGAGCCCATGCCGGTGGCGAAGACAATTCGCTCGATGGAAGGATGGCGGGCAACAAACCCGCCAATGTCGGCGGTGACCTCTTCTTTGATGTCCGAATCCAGCGAACCCTTCCGCACGCTCGACTCTATGAAGTCCCACACTGCAAAGCCAGCTGCGGTGAGACGACGAGTGGCTTCGGCATAGTCAACAGCCGGCAAGTTTGGTGTGAGGAATTTCGCAATAGCCGGAACCACGTCGCCATTTGGGCGGCTTTGGTTCTGGTGAAAGCCGCGGCGGAACCCCATCCCGGGCCGGCAAGATTCCAGCGCCTCGCCCACAATGTGCCAAAAGCTGTTGGTGTCGCTGCCGAAATACCAGCCTGCGCCAATTGACTTCACCGACGGCTGCGTGCCCAGAATAAGCGTGTGGGGCGCGACGGCCTCGTCGTAGAGGGGCGAAAACGAGCCCGTCCTGCGGCCGCCGCCGCCGTGCTCCTTCTCGAGCGTGCGTCCGCCGCCGCCGCCGCCGCCGCCGCCGCCGCCGCCGCCGCCGCGCGAGGGAGATGGCGTCGCTTGCTTCCTCCTTCGCTTCATACCGCCGACCACAAACACAAAAGGCGAGCGCGCCGCGCCGCGCCCGTACCGAGGAGGCGACCGAGTTTGAACAGCCAATTCACAACCAATGTTTATATCTCGACACACAATTCACAGCCAATGTTTAATTCACACTGAACGCAGTCTGCATTCGGCTTCCCGCGCCGATGGCGAAGGCCGCCACATTGCAGCCGTCGACGACCGCGCTGAGCAGCGCGCTCCGGGAGATTGAGCGCTCGCATCAAGCCGAGCAGGCCGCACGCCAGGCGGCAGCCGACGCGACGGCCGCGAGGGCCCTCGAGGCGGAGGCGACCGCAGCTGCCGAGGCGGAGCTGGCGCAACAACGTCGCGAGGTGCATCGTCAGCTGCGCGCGGCGGACGCGGCGCGGCGCTCTGTGACCCTGCGCTCCGCCGTCGACGGCGCGCTGCTGCGCGAGGCGCTCGCCGAGGCGGAGGACGAGTGCTCTCGCGTGCACGCCGAGCTGCGCAAGGTGCAGCGCAGCAGTTTGGATGCGGCTCAGCGCAGCAGCTTTGACGCGGCGCAGCGGAACGAGACGCGCGCCGCCGTGCGCGCGCAGTGCGATCGCGTCATCGAGCTCGCCTCCGCCGCGGTGATCGCTGCCTCCCCGTCGGACCATCGGCCTGCTCTTCAGTCCGGCCGCTCGCCGCCACGGCGCACGGCCGTGGACGGCGTCGGGTTTGCGTCGCCCGCAGCGGCCTGGCCACCGTACTCCGCGGCGGCCGAGTACCACGAGGAGCCCGCGCCGGCGCATGCCCCAACAGAAGCGTGGCTCAACTCGCTGATGGCTCGGCACGAGGCGGCACATGACGAGCGCCTCTCCGAGGTGCGCGCAGGACACGGCGTGCCAGATTCCTGAGTGCCCTCGACTTGCCTTGATGAGTACTCACTCGAGAGGCCGTGGCTGCAGGTGCTCGCGCACGTGGCCGAGCTTGAGGCGGCCTGCGCGAGCCTCGAGCGTGAGAACGCGGTCCTGGCTCATCAGCTCAGCGCGAGCGAACAGCGCGAGGCGCACAGCACGACACACGCCCAGCACAGCGCCCAGCACAGCGCCCAGCACAGCGCGAGTCGCGCCGGAACCGACGCCCAACACGACGCTGAGGCGGACGCACGCGCGCTGCGCACGGCGCGCGAGCGCCTCCTCGAGGCGCAGCAAGGGGCCGCGAGCGCCTTGGAGCGCACAGCCGTCGCCGAGCTGCGCTGTACGATCGCCGAGCGCGTGGCTGCCTCCGCCGAGGTAGCGACCCGCGCCCTCCTGCTCGAGCTACGGCCGCTCGAGGCACAGCTTGGGCATGAACGGCTCGCGACGTCGCGGGCGGCCGCGGCCGCGGCCGAGGCGGTGGGGCGGGCGAGCGAGCTGCAGGACGCGCACCGCCGAGCTGAGGAGATCTCGGGTGAGCTCGAGGTGGCCAAGGCAGCCGCGGCCGCTGCGGACGCCAGCGCGCGTACCCTCGCGATGGAGCTCTCGAACGCTCGCGAAGCGAGCTCCGCCCTTGAGCTCAAGATGCAGCGGCTCCAGAACGAGGTGGCGCTCGAGGCGCAAGCACGCCGGCAGGCGGGCGCGGCGAGCGAGCGTGAGCGGTCGGCGGCGCAGCGTGCGGCGCTCCTCTGCCTCGGGCTGTCCCTCAACGAGGAGGAGTCCCATTGGGCGGCCGAGCGGCACGCGCGAAGGATCGAGTCGGTCATGTCCAAGGGCGAGACGATGCGTGCGATGGCCGAGGCGGCCGAGGAGCGCAGCAAGCGGCACGAGCTTGAACAGACTCTCGGCGCTCGGATCGCCCAGGTGATGGCTGCTGATGACGACTGATGACGACTGATGACGACTGATGACGACTGATGACGACTGAT
>ENA-UOUZ01000838-UOUZ01000838.1-mixed-culture-metagenome-genome-assembly--contig:-NODE-838-length-21546-cov-111.562189_pt1 | contig 21546 bp, 10 predicted proteins | sample MGYA00238154_ERZ761575 | MGnify/ENA primary metagenome ERZ761575 (study PRJEB28896, sample SAMN07631632) | mixed culture metagenome | isolation source: Freshwater growth medium | place: USA...
GCCTTTTTGTTCCTCCGAGCTGCCGCACGACTGCCACACGAATGCCTCATGAGCCAATGCCGCCGCCCGAACCAATCGACGGGACACGCACCGCGACACAGCCCACCGACGATCCGGCGTGCGCGCGCCGCCGCCACGCACCGTCACCGCGCCCCCGACGCGACACCCACGTCCACCCGCGCCGCCCTTTTGTTCCACCCGAGCTGCCGCACGGCCTCACGAGCCAATGCCACCCGAGCCAATCGACGGGAGACGCGCCGCGACGGAGCCCACCGACGATCCGGTATGCGCCGCCGCCCGCACCGCCCGCCGCCACGCACCATAACCACGCCCCCGACGCGACCCCCACGTCCACCCACGCTTCAACGAAACCCACGCCACGACGAGGCCACGCCCGCTCGCTTCCGAGCACGGCGGCGGCGCTCCGGACGAGCCGCCGCCCCACGCTAGGCCATCAGACCGCCGAGCCGATACAGTGCGGTGCACTCGGCTACACCCGTCGCCGCACCCCGCCCCTGCTCAGCACCCGTGTACCGGCGCTCGGCCGAGGCGCTCGGCACGCCTCTCCCGCGTGCTCAGAGCGCCTCGGCCGAGCGGCCGTGGTTTGCGTCCTTCGTGTGACTCCGTGTGACTCGTGTGACTCCGTCTCGCAAACTTTTACCGCGTCCTGGTGCTAACACCTCATGATCACTGATCCTCTCTATGCTCTAAATATCTCAGTAGTCTCTTTCGTCTCCTCGCCCACCTCTGCGCCGCGCTCGTCGCCACACGCGTTCCGTGGCCGTGCCGCCTCGCCCCCGTCGGCCGCCTCGGCGTCGTCGGGCGCCGCGCCACCGCCGCTCGCCGCGTCCGCCGCCGCCGCCGGCCTCGCGCGGCCGTGCGCTCCGCGTGCAGCACGCCCTCGTGCAGCCCGTCGTACACGAGCGCGTGGAAGAGCTGCATCGCCCGCTCGACGGACTGGACGAAGATGAGCAACGGCGGCCGCAGCCAGCCCCTCGCGCACCATCTGGCCCAGCGCGACGAGCCTGCCGTCCTCGCGCCCGCAGAAGACGGAGCGACTGCTCCACCGTGTCCGCCGCCGCGTTCTTCTCGCCCACAACCACCTGGACCGGGCAGCACCGAGTGCATCAGGTCCTCGACCGCGGGCGGCATCGTCGCCGAGAAGAGGCAGCGCTGCACCGTCGCGCCATCGCACGCGGCGAGCACCTCGTCGCACTGCTCGAGGAACCCGAGCTCGAGCAGCTTGTCTGCCTCGTCCAGCACCAGGTACTCGAGCGACGCGAGCGTCAGCGCGCCCTTGCGCAGCAGCGACACCAGCCGCAGAGGCGTGCACACCATCACGTCGTACCGGCGCCACACGCCGGCGGACGCGCCGCCGCCACCGCCGCCACCGCCGCCGCCGCCGCCGCCGCCGCCGCCGCCGCCGCCGCCGCCGCCGCCGCCGCCGCGCTCGGCGTGAGCGCACGCGGCCGCCGCGAGCTTCTTGGTGAGCAGCGGCGAGCTTCTTGGTGAGCAGCGAAACCGCCTGCATCTGCACGCGGTTCAGCTCATGGTAGCCCGCCTCGAGCACGTTGTGCCGGAGCCACGCCGTGTCGTCCGCCGCCGACGCAAAAAGCCGCCGCTCGACGACACTTGTGTCACTTGTCGAACCCTTGTCGAAAGCGCCGGCCCGCGTGCTGCGAGTGCGCGCGCCGCGAAGTGTGACGGCGCATTCTTGGGTGTGAATTCTAAACATTGGCTGTGAACAGTTTCCCTGTCGCATACCTGTCGCATACACTACATGTACGCGCACGGGCGAACTACGTGCAACTTCGCTCTGTCGTCAGCACAGTTCAGCATACAACGTAACCCACGGGTCGGTCCATCTTTCAGAAGTACGGCTGAAGGTTGACCGCCGGTCGGCGATGGTCCGACCTCGACGGCGTCGGATTTGCGCAACAGTGATTCCATAGCGCGATTCTGGCCTCCATTGCATGTCCTGCAGGCACAAGGCGCGGCAGCTCGGGTGCTCGCGCGAGACGTCGGCGCAGAGAGGTTCTCGTGCAACTTCTCGCTGAGAAGAGAACCAAAATGGGTCAACCAACCCCTCTACAAGTCTGCGTAGACGACGACCACTGGCTCGTCCTCCTCATCGAGAGCGCCCGCCCGTAAGGCTTCGAGGGTGAGGCCAAAGTGCGTCGCGAGGAAACCCCACAACTGGCCGAATTCGGCTTCGAGCTGCGGCCCCAGCGGCTGTCCCACGGCAAGCTCGGCGAGGTTGGCGAGCGCGTCGCGAAGGAAGTTGTCGGCGGACAGCTCGTCCTCAAAAAAGTCGCGCGGCGCAAGAGCAAGCTGAGCGCGTAGGATGCGCAGCAGCCGAGCGTACAGGCGCGGCCGATCGAGGAGTGCGGCCTCGCAATGGCACAGCAAGTGCACGCATGCCTTCCAATGCTCCAGTGCACGAAGCGACGAGATGCGCAGGAAGAGGAGGTAGGCGAGCTGCAGTTCCCCGAGGAGCGCCGCCTCCGCCGCCGCCGCCGCGGCCGCCGAACCTGCAACGTGTGTGCCGTCACCCTTCTCGCCTCCGCCTCCGCCTCCATCGCTGCTTCCTCTGCAGCCGCCGGTGCTCTCGGAGCCATAGTCGCATGCAAGCAGCTCTCGCAGCCATTCGGATCGGTCGATGTGGAATTGCGAGAGCGCGGCGCCCGTGCGCCCATGGCCGCGCTGCGTACGCTGCTTCCTCGGGTCCAGCTGCACAAAATGCGCGACGCGCGCCATCCCGTCGAAGTAGGGCTGCAAATGCTGCTGCGCTTGAATGTCGTCGCCCTCGTCATCGTCGTCGATGCCCCCTGGCATGATGAAAGTACCTGCTGGCACGCCCGCACGGCGCAACACGTCCTCGGTCACCAGGTCGCTGAGCTCGTGCCACTGGCCCTCGGTTGCGAGCGGGTACGGCCCGAGGAAGGCATCAAGTTCCATCCGCTGCACTGCGTGCGTAAGCTGCTCGCGCATGGCCGCGTCGTCCAAGAGCTTGAGCGTCTCGGTCGGTGCATCCCAGCTCATGGCGCACGTTTCGGATGGGCGTAGTGAGACGAAAACACCGGTCTGCTCGATTTCGTTGCCACAGGTGATCATGTGCACCCCGTGAGGAGGCACCATCTTGACACCGCGGAATCGCGGACCCACGGTGTAGGAGCGCAGGTCGATGCCGAACTCGACGCCCTGTGGCACGTCGAGACAGAGCACCGTGCCACCATGCTGGCAACGTTCGAGCGCCTCCTCGCGCGAAAGCGAAAGGTTCTGCATGCCGACGCACCAGCTGTGAACGCCGTCATTGGCGACGAACCGCGCCGCGCGCGCCACGACAGCGCGAAGTCCCTACACGGAGGCCCTCCGTACCGCTTCAAATTATGCCACATTGCATGCACTTAAGAGGTTGGAGATCTTTTCTAAAAATGGAACACGTTGGTCCTCCCCGCAGAGTTGAAGCTCCCACTCAGGTCCTCGCGGCCACCGCCTTCTGCGCGCCGTTGCACTCGCAGCAGGCACAGGCGAAGCGGCTCGCGGCTCACTTGGTGCTCGCAAATGGGCTGCGGCGGAAGTAAACCGGCGCAAGATGGGCAGAAGACGATGACGCAACGCCACCACGAGCAAGTAATGCAAGAGATTGCCGTGGACAGGAACATCTGCCAAGCGTGTGGAGGATGGCTTGGGCGCAAAGCAGGCACGAAGCCTGTTTGCACCTCCAGAGGTTGCCCAGGCTGCTTTGCCTCAATGCGGGCAGCCCCTTCGTCTAGGTGGGCAGAAGTAGAATCAGACGAAGATGTAGAAGATCAAGAGGCAGAAGAGGAGGCCGAAGAGTGGCAGAAGGTGGCCACAAGAAATGCTCAAAAAGCGGTCAACGCAGCGAAGGCCGCACAGGCGGCGGAAGCCATGAGGGAGGCAAAGGCGGCGGACGCCATGAGGGCGGCAAAGGCTGCACGGACGGAAGAGCTCTCAAAGGCGGAGAAGCAGACGTGGGTCGCGAAGTTGAGAGGACCACCCACCGAATTACTTGACAACACCGGTTTCCATCCGAACTTCAACTGCGACCGCTCGGGCATGAACCCGATCGTGGGCATTCGCTACCATCTGCGAGGCCAGAACTACGACATTTGCCAGGCGGAGTACGACAAGCTGAACGCCAGAGAGCAGAGTGAGTACGAGGCGATTCCACCGCCCCAAGAATTCCCCCAAGCTGAACGCATCGTCTGGACAGCTTCTGAAGAGAATACGAAGGAGAAGGCCGATGCGGCTGCCGATGCGGCCATAGCTGCAGCCATAGCGGCGGCGAAGGCAAAACGCGCGCTGCGCGAGGAAGAGGCACGCCAAGAGGTACGGCTGCGCGAGCTCGAGATGGAACGCAACGCAGAGAAGTTGCGCGAGCTCAAAAAAGCACTCCAAGTGGGCGACCCGAGGGTCAAAAGGGCGACCGAGAAGGTGAAGAAGGCGCCGGCGACGTCGGCAACGCAGGTGTCGTTTTGCTGACGGTCACTCACACGCACACGAACTCACGCCGCACCGGCACACAGGAGTAACACAGGAGTTGACACATGAGGGCATGAGCATGACGGACGAACGAAAGCGTGGTGTGGTGCGGTCGTACATTGACCCCTGACATTGACAGCCGGATCGGTACGCCGATCTTTTCTTTTTAACAGTCTCAGAGGCTAAGCGTGGTGCGGTCGCAGGTCGTACATTTGACAGCCGGATCGGTACGGCGTACGCCGAGGACGCTACACGCTTTTCTTTTTTATAACAGCGCTCAGTACTCAGCCGACAGACGAGAGGCTAACTGAAACGTGACGTGAAACGCACCACTAACGTACATTGGTTCAGTCTAACCGATACGGCCTAGATACGGCCATCCACATAAGAACACTAACACTGGGTCGTGGCGGGTCGTCCAACGGATGCCCTCGGGCCTCGCGTCTCGGCCTCAGCTGGGTCCGCGACGTCCTCCATCCACCCACACTCCACATTGAAAGGGCAACTACGAACCGTCGACCCACAGCGTCAGAGCCGAACCACTCCATGCTCATGCTCGGGCCATTCATTCATGCCCTCGGACCGGTGCTGCTTCACATGCCGCTGCCGGTTGAAGCCGAACATGCGCGAGAAAAGGTTGAGCAGCGAGTCGCTCGTGTCCAGCGTATCATCGCGCAGGGCCACTCGCGGCCCCTGCATCGCCTCGTGCACCGCACGCTGGCGCGCTTCCCAGTGCTCCTTCTCCTCGCGCCGGCGCTGCTCAGCTTCCTCCGACCGCCGGCGTACCTCGGTCGCCTCGAGCACCGCCTGCTCCTGCGTGCGCCGGCGCGCCACCTCTGCGTCCGGCCGTGCGCGCGCCACCTCTGCGTTGAGCTGCACCGCCGTCGACAGATAGAGGAGCTCCTGGTCGCGCCGGGTCGCCTTGAACTTGTTGAGCTCCTGCCGGAGCGCGTCGGCCTCGTCCCAGCGTGCATTGATGCACTGGCTCTTGGCACGCCTGATCTTCTCGTCTGACGTGTCCGCGCGAACGCGCTGCACCTGCTTGCGGAGAGCTGCGAGGTTGGCGTCATCGATAGCCTCTTTGAGCTCCTTCAGGCCAGTACGCATGTGCATCGTCTCGGCCTCACGCTTCAGGCGTGCTTGCTCGACAGCATCGCGGCTTTTGGCCATCTGCTCTTTCTCATGCTTCGTAAGCTGCCGGGCATGCTCTTCGTAACGCTTCTGCGACGCGGCACGAGTGGTCTTCTCATTTTCCAGGTGATGCTTGCGCGCGTCCACATCCCCACGGTGCTCACGCTGCATTTGCTCGCGGATCGCGACGATCTGCTGCTGCTGCTGCTGCCGCTGCGAGCGCAACGTCGCTCCACGAAGGCGGTTCTTCTCTTTCAGCTCCTCACGGAGCCTCCGCAGCTCATCCTGCTCAGCTCTCTGAGCTGCCGCCTGCTTTTGCATATCGCGAACGTGCATCAGCTTTGCGAATGAGGCCATCGGCACTTCGAGTACTGCCGGTGCCGTTGGAGGCCCAGCGAGCGTTGCTGCGGCAGGCGGGGGCGGCGTGGCGGGGGGCGGGGGCGGATCGGCAGCATCTGTTTGCTCACGCTGCATAGCGACCGATGCCGCACGCAGACGGACGGTCCCAAAATCCGAAACTGAAGAATTTTGCCATAGTGTGATGTTGTGCATGCAAACCACTCCGTTCGCGTCTACCATTCTGTGCTCCCATTTGCATCAATATCGCTGTTTCTGCAGGCTCAGCAATAACTGCATGTCTCGCTGCGCCCTCCCACTCTCCTCGAGGCGCGACGTGCTCGCTAATCTCGCTCGAAACACTCCCTCAGAAATCAAGCTGAAGCGGCGCATGTCCTCAGGCCTGAGCCGCTCGCCGAACGATTGCCGCGGGCCAGCCTTTGCTCTTTGAGTGTGGGTCGCCCTGGCTGTATACGGGCCCGCCTCGTGGAGGGAATCCCACCGAATCGGGGTCGGCGAGGGATTCCCAACGAATCGGGCTCGATGTGAAAGTGCGCCTGCCCGTTTGACCTCGCCGTTCGCATATCGGTACGTACCGCGTCCTCCAGCTTTGTTGTACTCGTCCTCGTAGACGTCGGCTGCGATATTCTGGAACGTACTGAGCCCCTTCCACTTACCGGTACCGGCCTTGAGCTCCGCCGTAGCCTTGGCGATCGCCGCCTCCTCGGCCTTCAGGAGCGCAATGTGCGGGCGCGCGGAGCTCAGGTCGAGCAGGGAGTTTTCGCCCGAAGCCATCGCGTCTCGCCGCTCCCCTCGCAACGCGCCCTGTAGACTGTGCATCTTGGATTGTGGCGCGTCGATGTGATGAATGTGGCGCGTGCTCGATGTGATGAATGTGCTCGACGTCACCCCGCCCCACAAGGCCAGCTCATCACCCTCGCGTTCCCAGCCCTGGTGCCGCACAGACGGTGGCACAGCCTCGTACGGGTGCCTTGGCGGCGCGGTGGGCTCACCATCGAGCACCGACGGGTTGACCGCTGCTTGCCAGCTCTCTGCGGAGAAGCTCCTCCCAACATAATGGAGCTCTGCGCTCCGACGTGCACGGCGCTCTTCGCCAGCTTGTCGAATAGCAGGTCTGCTGGAGCGCGGGGCCATGTAGTGGAGCGGCGATTCGCCGCGACGACTGATTGAGGGCATTTTTCTCCTGAATGCGCGAGCAAGCTAGCGGGGAGGGATCGCTTGCCGTGGCAAATCTGGGCACGCTAACTGGCACGCTGATGAGGGGCCTCGCCTCTACATGTAACGGGAGAGCGAACTTCCACAGGTCAATGAGCATGCAACCGATCTGGGCCGAATCTCCGGTTTTCCGCAAACAGATCTTCCTCGTGAACAATTACTTCGCTTTGGTTCGTTTGTAACTCGGATGGAGTGCACATGCACAGCGTCGCGCTCGCGGCTGGACACGCGTGCTCTGTTCGGAAAAGGGCGATTCTGTGTATCTGTGTTCCTTTTAAAGGTACGCAAAGTCCAAAGATCAGAGTTCCCCCACCGCACGTCTATCTACCGATCTGCCGCTCGGCACCGAGCTCAACGTCTAGAGCAGCCGCGAGACGCGTGGCGGCCACGCGGCCGGTTTCGACCGCCTCGCTCCGGAGCGCGCAGGACCCACGCGGTACCGCGTGGCCGGTGAGTCTCAGGGTTCGATCTCAGAGTTTGCCCTCTGCAACGGGCTTGAAATTGCCGAGAGTCTGCGGCGTGCGCAAGGGTGCTGGCAGTGACGAGGGCCTGGGCAGTTCGCAACCGGGCCTGCGGCTGCCTGCGCTCGGCATGGCGCTCGGAGGACTGACACCGCTCGGCATGGCGCTCGGCGGCGTAGTCGATCGCGGGCGGACCCCGTCATATGCGACCGCGGCGGCGCCGCCGGCCATTGGAGGCGATCGATTCGCTCCACTGCGCGGGTTCGAGCCCTTGCCGGGGGAGGGACTGCTTGGTCCACCGTGTGACGGCGTGATCGCCTTGAACCGCATGCGGTCGGTTGAGGCGCCTCTGGGCATCGGCGTTTCGTCAACGGTACCCGGCGCACGATCCGTGGCCGCGCCGCCGCCACCCTCGCCCACGGGCAGCAGAATCTTCTTTGCTAGATGGCGTGGCAACATCGCCGCGTTCAGTTGTGGCTTGAGCATGTCGGGGCTCGGGGCCACTGGCCTGGGCGGACTATAGCTATGCTTGTTGCTGCTGCTGGGTGGAAGCGACCGGGCGCGCGTCGGTGTGTTCGCCACGCGCGGCACGAGATTAGGCGCTGGCCTCGGCCTCTTCGACGCCGGAGTCGCCTCTATCGCGGCCGCTGCGACAGTCTCGGCCTCTGCCTGCACATCCACTTCAAGCTTTGACCTGGCGTTGGCGCCTGCCTCCTCGAAGGCCTCCGCTGCCTTCTCCTTGATCATCTCGCGCCGCTCGGCCATGCGCGCGACCGTCTCGGGCGAGAACGAGTTTGCGTTGCGATACTTATGCATGATCTCTTCGCGGTAGCCCGGCCCGAGGGGTGAGATTGAGTTGACGCTCGTCAGCTTGCCCTCGCCGAGAATCTCGAAGATCGAGGGTGAGGCCGAGCGTCGATCGGGCGACGGCGGCTTGGCAGACACGGGAATGCCCTTGCGGCGTTTGAAGTTGATCACACCGTCGGCGATGAGCTCCTCCGCGTACACGGATGCCATGCCGCGCCGACGCGGCGTCATCTTGGGCGGCCCTTGTGCACGAGTCTCGGAGATCTCGGGCGGGAGATATTCGATATTCTTCGAATCGTAGTTCTTCTTGATCAGCGCGTCGAGCGTCTTCTTGAACTCAATCATCCCATCGCGCTGATGGAGCTGCAGCGTGAGGCAGAAGCGAAGCACCTTCGCGCGCGGGTTGGTACCCGAGAGGAGGCTGGAGCCGAGCAGACCGAGGGGTGGGCGCAGCCCCATGAGCAGATCGGGCAGGTCCTTGACCGGGATCTTGCCATCCGCATCGGGGTCGTACAGGCCCCAAGCGTCCTTGAAGTCGAGGATGTCCGAGGCGGAGACGAGGTCAGGGTTCTGCTTGCCGAGGGCGGTGAAGTTGTCGATGATCACGGCGACCACCAGGTTGAGGAAGATAAAGTTGCCCACGATCACGAACGAGACAAAGTAGGGCAGTGCGAGGGGCGAGCCACAGTCTGAAGGCGAGCCGTCAAGGGGCTTCGGGTCGCAGCCGCGCTCCTCATTGATCATCGCGTCGTCCATGATGCTCGACCAGCCGTCTCCCGTGAGGCACTGGAAGAGGGTGATGAAGGCGTTGCCAAGGGTCTCAAAGTTGCGGTGCTCATTGATTGTCTCGCCGCGTCGCACGTACGTGAAGACATTGATCCCGAGCACCGCGTACATGAACATGACGATGCCCAGAAGCAAGCCCACGTTGCACAGCGCGGGGAAGGCGAAGACGAGTGTCATCACGAGGTCGCGTACCCCTTTGAGGCTCTTGAGGAGCTGCAAGATGCGCAGCACACGCGCGATACGGAGCACTCGCAGGAGCGTGGGCGGCAGCGGCAGCAGCTGCATCAGCTCGTTCAAGTACATGTCGCCTGCAGCGACGCAGACGAGGAAGAAGTCGAAGCGGCACCATCCGTCGCCAAAGTAGCCGCCGCATCCGAGCCCACAGATCTTGAGCGCAAACTCGAAAAAGTAGAAGTAGGTGAAGGCAACGAGCCCGGTCTCGTACATCCAGTTGTAGGGCTCGTTCTCTACGATGCGGTCGTAATCGAGCGCCATCCAGGCAATATTGAGCACGATGACGCCAAAGACGAAGTACTCGAACTCGCGAGACGTGACCAGCAAGAAGAAGACGCGCTGCGGCCCGAAGGTTGGCTCGCGCCGCCCCTTGTTTGGGTTGGAATTGGAGGCTTTCATGGCCTGGACCCACTGCTGCTGCTCGTCGGACATAAGGGCCGAGCCGTCCGCCACGCTCTGGAGGCGCGTGAAGTTGTCCACGATGGCTCCTACGAAGAGGTTGGCCGACACAAAGGTACCAATTACTATCCAGAGCAGGAAGAAGATGGAGTTGGCAGATGCATCGTTGCGCTCTGGCGCCACGTCGACGCCCACGACGTCCATGCCCTGAAACATGAACGCGTCCCACCCGTCGCCTGTCAAGGCCACGTACAGCACGAGCATCGCCGAGCCAAAATCATCAAAGGAGCCGAATGCGGGGTTGAGCCAGTGCACAGGCAAATCGCTCTCCTGCTCCTCGTCTTCGTTGCTGCCGCCGCCACCACCACCCTTGAGGAGACGCTGACGCTGACGCTCTCGCCGCTGCTGCTCCTGATCAGGACCGTGCTTGTTGGCTGTGACCCTCCCGCGCCAGTGGCTCACAGCGAGCTCCCTACGAAGCACGTTGAGTGCCTTGCCGCAGGCAATCGCACGCCGCTTGGCCTCAATGGGATCGAGAGGGTCGACGAGGTCGTCTCCCTCCGCCGCGGTCTGGAGGGGCAGTGGCGATGGCACGAGGTCGTGCGGCAGGCGCGGTGGCGGCAGCGGCGGCGCGGAGGCCGACCCCGCTACGGCGGGGGCCGTGGGCGCGCTGGACTTGTCGAGCACCACGATCGCGACGCGGCTGGCCGTGTAATCCTCGCTGATGGGGGGCCACGACACGTTGGCACTCGTCGGATACGGGCCGGCCGCGAGCGCGCGCCGCGCGGCCCCTTCGGGCGTGCACTCGGTGCGCACGGTGATGGAAGGGTCCGTGCACGCTCCCCAGGCACCGCTGAAGAGCATCATGCCCAGGATCGAGAAGACGATATGGAAGACGAGAACCACTGCCGAGACCTCGACAATGGATGGCAACGTCTCGATAAGTGACATGATGATCGTCTTCATGCCCGCGTTGCGCTGCAGCAGCCGGAGCGGCCGGAGCACACGCAAGATGCGCAACGATTTGAGTTGGCCGAAGGCGGGCACGAGGTCCGCCAGAAGGCCGAGGATCGAGATCAGCACGATGACGAAATCGAGCACGTTCCAGCCCGATCTGAGGTACGCGTCCGGCGCGAACAAGAAGCCCTTCGCGACAATCTTGAGCAGCATCTCGAGCACGAAGAAGCCCGTCAGCCAAAGGTTGAGCTGGTCCAGACTTGCCTTCGTCGCAGAGTCGGGGTCGAGGCGCGGCAGATCGATGGCGAGGCATGTGGAAGAGACGACGATCAGCAGGATGGTGAGGGTGTCGAAGTGCGGGTGGCAGCTCAGCCACTGGCAAAACTTGCGCAGCTTGCTCTCGGGACCAAAGAGACCGAGCGAGACTCCCTCAAGGGCGGGCAGTGAGGGGACCAACAATTCCTTCTCCGTGGCCAACTCAAAATCTTCTGCTGAGTCTCGGTTTCTTCTCCTTGGGAAGGACGATGCGTCAAGGGAGCCCACCGGCGAGCCCCTCTCCGGGCTCAGGACAGGAATGAGCTTCTCGATCTCCTCCTCGGGTAGCACCTGTAACAGCACGTGGAGAGGGGGGCTAGGTTTGATCGCTTTGGCCTCCACCTCCGGCACCTCCACTGCCTCTGCCACGTTGCCCTCGGCCGCCTTCTCGCCGCCCTCCTCCTCCTCCTCCTCCTCGTCGCCGGCAAAGGCCTCGAGCAAGATGGCAACGAAGAGGTTCAGGATGATGAAGAAGCCGATAATGAGGCACGGCAGGAAAAAGGCTGCGGCCGCGACGACGCCCATCTGGGCCGCGACCACCTGGAAGGCGTCCACCCAGCCGCCCGAGAAGACGCCAAAGACGGTGAGCATCGCGTTGTAAAAGTAGTCAAAGTGCCAACGGCTGTCCGCCGAGATCTCGGGGATGCCACCAAAGGCTTGCATGCCGAGCAGTGCGAAGATGGACATGACGAGGAACATGAGCACGAAGAGGTTGGAGATCTGCGGGATGGCCTTGGCGAAGGCCATCACGATCTTGTACAGCCCAGGCCATGCCTTGAGCAAGCGCAGCAGGCGCAGCAGACGGAGCATCCGAAGGAAGGAGATGTTGACCCCTGTGTCGGCGAGCAGGACGGTGATGACCATCTCGGCGATTGAGAGCGAGACGATCACGCCATCGAGCGCGTTCCAATTGTCGATCCAATACGCGCGGCAGCCCATGCCGAGCAGCTTGAGAAACATCTCCACGATGAAGACCCAAGTAACGAACTCGCCCAGGAGCTCTACGAGCTCTCCCCACCAGTCGGGCTGGCCCGCATAAGGCATGCACATCACCGCCAGGTTGAAGATGACGAACCCCGTGGACACGTTGCCCATCGTTGGGGAGTTCATCGTGTCCGAGAGCGACGCGCGCCAGCCGCAACAGCCGCCGTGCTCGGGCGTGCAGTCGCAGATCATGCACGAGTTTGCGTCCTGTCTGCGGCCCCTTCTGCTCTTGATGAGCTCTGCAATCGCCAGCTCGTCCACGTCGAGGGCGTCGTCCGCACTTTCGCGCACTTTCTTGGTCACTTCGCGCTCAGCATCCTCGGTGGCCTGCGCGCGCATGAACTCGTCAAAGATGACGGCGAGGAACAGGTTGACAACGAACATGCCGCCAATCACAATGGCCGACACGAAGTAGAACCATGCCGTATAGCTGAATGCGTCCATCGCAGCGAACATGGGGTCGGTCCACGTGTCCGCGGTGACCGCCTGCATGATCGGCAGCATGGCCATCAGCGCGTTGTCGAACGAGATAGTGCCGCCGCCCGGGTTCTGCTCGAAGTAATAGCATGTCTCACCGCTTTCTGCGCACGTGTCGGTGTCGCCGAGCGACTTGCAAAACGTGCCTGAGTCGTAGCCCGCAATTTGCTCGTCGATGCTTAGCGGCTCCCCCTCGCCCTCCTCCTCAAAGTAGCCGTCACCACTGCCGCGGTCTGATCTTTCCAAAATGCTGCCGCTGCTGCCGCCGCCGCTGCTACCCCCCCTAAGCGCGCGACGGCCAGCCGCCCATGCGGCCGCCCTCCTTGCCGTACGTGCGGCGGCCAACGGCGGCGCCGCCGTTGCCAGCGGCTGCCCAGTCCACGCCAGCGTGAAACCGGGTGCGCTGGGTTGGGCGCCCGTGCCCTGCAGCAGGTGCCGGCTCCTCTGTGGGGAAATCCTCTCCGACTGCGACGCCAGTGTGAGCACCGCCGAGTCCGCGCACCTGTAATGGAGCACGCCCTTGAAGAGCTCGACCCCCACGATGGCGTAGATGATGAAGAAGAAGGCGGCGATCCCGCCCACATTCGCCAGGGCAGGCAGTGACTTAAAGATCGAACCAACGAGCACGGGCATTCCCGGCACTCGCTTGAGTGCGCGCAGTGGGCGGAGCGCTCGCAACGCCTGTCCGTTCATGTTGCCAAACAAGGAAGGGAGGAGGATGGGCAGCCACACGGAGGAGACGACCACAAAGTCGAGTTGGCACCACGGGTCGCGGAGATACGAGTGCTCGTGCCCCACCACTCCGTACGCGATCATCTTGGTGACCAGCTCAAACGTGAAGATGTACAGAAAGATGGGCTCTGCCATCGCCAGGAACGCCTGCTTCTCAGTGCCGGGCTCGTCGAGAGGCGAGGCCCACGCCATCGTGCAGCAGTTCACAAGGATCGTGATCAAGATCACTGGATCGAAGAGCGGGGACTCCACAATCCAAATGGCGAGCCGGCGCGGAGAGTCGCTCGGGCGCAGGAAGCCAAAAGTCTTTGAGTGGTAAATCCAGCCGCTCGGCCCCTGCACCGCATTCGGCGGATTCCGCGCACTCAGCGCGATAAGCGGAGGGTACGTGATTTCTTCCTGCAGCACCAGCTCGTCCTCTCCCGTTTCCGTGCCATCGTAGCCGCCGTGGGCGCTGGCCTCACGGTGGTTGTACGTGGTCCGCCGCAACAACTCGCGATGCTCCCGTAGCTCTGTCTCCCACACTGCTCTAGGGTCTCTCGGGTCTGGCAACCGCACCGGAAAGACGGCCATGTCCGAGGGCAGCTGCTCCATGAGGTCGTTTTGCGCCTCGGTTAGTGTTTTGCGCCTCGGTTAGTGTTTTGCGCCTCTGCCGCTCCGCGTCGGCCGTCGCGGGCCACTCGGGTGGCGAAGGCGGAGGCGATGGCGGCGACGCAAAAGTACATGTATTTGGGAAGTTTGAAGACTTGAACCGAATTGGTCTGTTTCACAAGACGAAATCTGTTTCTTTAGTTGACATGTAGTCAAGCACGAGCTAAGCCTAGCCTAGCAAGGGACAACCAGGAACGCCAACTGTCGCGAAGTCCTTTATTTCACAGCAACAGCAGGCAAATTGCGACCAACCCCCGTATCCGGGTACAGCAGCAGCTATGCGACCAGCACAAACACGAGCTTTGGCTTTCATTGTGTGCTGCCTCTTTGTGGCCGCGTCTGAATCACGCAAGGGACGTGGGCGACGTATTCGGGAGGAAAAGGAGAATGAAATATTTGACTACAAACCGTCGGCCAGCTACATGGCGATGACGAACATGTGCACAGTCGAGAAGCAGAGCAACTGCTGCGGTGACGGCGTGTGCTCGCCCCCCGAGAGCGAGATCACGTGCATGGCCGATTGCCCGGGCGTCACCACGCACGAGACGTGCGGCGAAGAGCCGCACAGCGACCGCTCCGGCAAGGGCCTCACTTTTGGAGTCTCATACCGTGCGGGGTCGGCGCAAGACTGCTGCGACAAGTGCAAAGCGCACGCCAAAGGGTGCAATAGCTGGACATTTTGTGGCGTTCCGGTGGCTTTGCATTCGCCACTGATGACCTCTGATGACCTCTTAATTGCCTCCGATTGCCTCTGATTGCAGGTGCGCTCCTCTTCTGGTGCTACGGTTGATTGCCTCTGCGGCGATTGCTGCGAGTGCGATGCATCAAGCAGGTTTTTCTTATCAGGTGTGCTTCCCTCATCAGGTGTGCTTCGGCCTAGACACGGGCTGGAATCACACCTATGGCGAGTGCTGGCTCCGCAAGCTCGACGACCCGGCGAAGCCGACGTTTGGCCAGCGCGGCTCGTACAGCGTCCGGTACCGCAAACGTATGCTGCGCACGCGCAAGACGTGTAACGACTTTGAGACGCCCGGCGGCATGAGCCCGGGATGGGCATGCCCGCCGACGCACGTACCCTGGACTTCGGGCTCGGTGGGCGTCAAGGCCGACCTCTCCAAGAAGTGGCAGACCGGCGGCGGTTGGGGAAATATGCGGATCCACGAGCTCGGCCCGCTAGGCCCTATCGAGGGTACGTGCACCAGGAACGCCGGGCAGCCCTGCGACCCCAGCAAGCTCGACCATGGTGGCTGAACAGGATCGGCTGAAATGTGAGAGCGCGAGAGAGCGAGGCGCAGGTTTCATATGAGAACAGCGGCAACAGCCTGTGATCGTCGAGACTCGAGAGAGACACCGGACACCGGACGGCGAATGCCTCGAACCGGCTCGGTGGCGCTTTGTGTCCCGGGTTGTCGCCCATTCTAGATTCTTTCTCCAGATTTCCGGTGTGCACAGTGTAACGCACGAAACACCGAAACGAAAACCCGCACGCCGCGCCCGCACCGGCGCTCTTTAGACGATCCCAGGCATCGTTTGCCTCGAGTCCGTCCCTTCGACCATTTGTGGACTAGAACCGGCGCCGTCACAGGCGCCTTGCGCACTCAAGCCCTCGAGGCGCGAGCGCAGCTGGCGCTCGGTCTCGCGCGCCTGCACGAGCTGCTTCTCTAAGTCCGCGATCGTCTTCTCATAGCTCGAGCGCACGTCATCACTGTCAGCTGATGCCGCTGATGCCGCCGATGCCGCTGATGCGCCGCGGACCCCGCTTGCGCTCGTCACAGCGCTCGACGAGGCCGTGACACTGAGGCAGGCGACAGCCCCCATAATCCGCTCCATATCAGACATGAGCAGGCGCATGGCCGTCGCATCGATCGGGGCCTGCTCAGGCAGCATCGGCGGCTTCTCCCAGTCACCGAGTCGAGCCGCCTCGGACTGCACAAGGCCCCGCAACTCAACCGCGCGTCTGAGCACCGCATCGGCGCCCGCGACGGCGCCGGTGCCAGCCGTCCCACCACCTCCTTCGCCATCCGCTGCTGTGTGGCGCGTCGTCAGGGCGGTCTTGGTCGAAGTCGGAGCGGCTCGACTGAATGCATGCGTCTGCGTCTCTTTCTTGCCCGCGGAAATGGCGGTCATGGCTTTGGTGCGCTGCTCGGAAGTGGCAGTGGTGCCTCGGGCCTCAAGCGCAGCCAGGGCGGCGGCGGACGAGTACTTGAGCACATGCGGGAGCCATGTGGTGAGCTGTGCCTCTGCCGCGAGCCTGCCCGCCTGCGATGCGGCCAGCTGCTCCTCGACCGAGGTGAGAGCGGACTGGAGAGTGCGGATCATCGCGATGAGCTTCTCGCGCGCCTGCGCCGCCTTCTGCAGCTCGTCCGACGAGGAGCGCTGCGAAGCCTGCAAGCTCTCGAGGTGACGAATCTTATCGCGCGCGTCGACGAGCTGCTCGTCGAGCTGCGCCTGCATCTCAATCGCCGCGTCCGCCGTCGCCTTGTGGTGCTTGCTCATTTGCTCGCGCAGCGCCTCGGAGGAGCTCCACAAGTTGATCAGGAGCTGGCCGCGCTCGGCGCAGTGCGCTGAGCTCTGGCGCGCGAGCTCGTGCATGCCGGCGGCGTAGATCGAGTGCAGCTGCGCGTACGCGCGCTCTACCTCCTCAGGCTGCGCCTCGAGCACCTCCAATAAGTTGGGTGCGCGCGGCGGCCAAAGGTTCGCTACCTTCTTTCGGAGCTCAGGAGAGCGCTCGAGGGCCTGTTGCGTTTGCTTCTCGAGCATCTGGTTGAGGCACGCGCGCAGGTGGCTCACCTGCTCGCGACCCAAGGGCCGCTGCGCAGGGAAGACGGTGACGTGCCAAACTTCCTGCTCATCGTCCCACTTTGCCGCGTACGTGCCACTCGGGTCGTACGTGCCACTCGGGTCCACTCCATGCGTGGGCACTTTCTCTGTCACGTGGAACTCAGGCGGCAAGATCGAGGGCGGCGGCATCGGCTCGCGAGCCGATCGTGGCGGCGAACCGGACTCGCGTCCACTGTCGAGGGCCGCCGCCCGAGGTCCCACCAGCTGCCGTATTTCGCGCCGAGGCTCGCGCTGCTCCTCGATCTGCCGGAGGCCGATGCGCGGCGGGATGGCTGATGAGTATGAGTGTGACGTGCTCGGAGGGAGCGAGTGTGGCGTCCCCGGATGGACCAGCTGCTGCTGCCTGTGGGAGCCGGCGGCGGCGTCGTGCGCAGTGCAGCTGCTGCCAGACGCACCCACCAGTGGGCTCATCGGCGGCGGTGACCCGTAGCCCAGCGGCGGGTAGAAGTAGGCGCCGGGCTCGCGCTGGCCGAGCCGCGAGCCACACCGTGATGGCTCGGGCCCACGCTGCCAGACGTCGACGCCGTATTGGTGGATCACGTTCAGTCGTTGTAGGTCCGCTGGGATCTTGTCGTTGTAGGTCCGTGCGCTGAGGGCTCCTCGCTCATGCAGGGCCGAGGCGAGCGTCTCAGGCAAGGCTGGCACATTACGTCCGCGAGAGGCCGGGTACGACTTCAATGGCCGACCGCGCAAGGCGTACTCACATCCGTACGGCGCGGGCGGCGGCAGTGGCTGCTCTGACAGCTCACCGCCATGCCCTCCTCCACTCATCGTTGGTGCTGTGTTCGGGATGGTGAGCGTACGGAGCGGTAGCACTGCTGCGGTGCTCTCGGGTCGGCGGGTCTTAGCCTCTCGAGGCGGGTATACGCCGACCGACCGCATGTCTTGTCGTTCCGAAGGCTTGAGCGACTGTAAACTTGATGACAACTAAGTAAGAAGGGGCCAATCCTCCCCCCCGCGGAGCTCACGGTCTACCCGTACTCCCACGTCGACGATTCTAATCACCGTGTTACACTTCTTCCTTCTCGCGCCGGCGCGCCTTCTTCGTCCCGCCATCGAAGTCGTATTTCCACCGCGTCTCGCTGACCTCAGCCGACGCCTCGTCCTGCAGGATCGCGCGGTCCTCCTCGGCCTCGAGCTGCTTACCCTCTACCTCCCCGTGCATCGCCTTGACCATCGAGTTGCGCTCGAGAAAGCTCCAATGGTCAGCCTGCCGATTCTGGCGTACCGCTTCCTCCCAACCCCGGAACGGCTTCGCGCTCTCCTCGTACGCGGCCGGATCGAGCCGCGCGGCCGCTCGCACGAGCTCAACGGCCTCGTTCATGAGCGCAGTCTGTGCCTCGTCGAGGTGCTTGCCGTCCTCGAGGATCAGCGATGGATCGGTCGCGAGCACGCGCGACAGGCGGTAGTGAGCCAGGGCGGCCGCGGACGCCGACGAAGCAATTGACGAACCGCTCGCAGCCGCGGCGGGCGCGCCTTGCGATGTGGACGCGGCGGCGTCGGCGCGCAGCTTGATGGCGGCGCGCAGCACTCGCGCCGCGCGCGTCCGCGACTTGGCAGTTAGGTTTGCCGGAGGGGTGCCGGTGAACAGTGCCGCGCCGAGGGCCTCGTACGCTTCTGCGGACTTGGGCGCCAGCTTGACGGCCGCCTCGCCCGCCTTGATCGCCGCCGAGCGTTGCTCGACACCGCACTTAGAGAGGTGCAGCGCGAGCCATCGCGGCAAGTCGGGCGGTGGTTGTGGCAGCAACTCGATAGCGGTGGACCACGCGGCGGCAGCCACGTCGCCGTCGCCGCACCGACGGGAACGTAGCGTCGCCGCCACCTCGCCGAGGGCGATGTACGTGCTCCCGTCAGTCGGCGAGAGCTCGAGCGCAACCTGGTAGGAGGCGACCGCCTCCTCGGGTGCGCCGTCTGTGCGCAGCTGCCTCGCCAGTGCAATTGCAACGTGAGGTACCTTTGGCGCCATCACACGGGCCACGCGCAGCGCGCTCGCGGCACCGTCAACCCCGAGGAAGCCACGCGCTTGGCCGATCATCGCATGCGTCCTCCAGTCCTCGGGGTTCTTCTGGGCGTGTGCTTCGAGCAAGGCAAGGCCGTCAGCATCGAGGCTGCCATCCTGCAATCGTTCGGCGATCTCCATCAGCTCCTCTGAGCTGGCTGTGAGGACGTGTGAAAGGCCGCACAGTAGCAGAGCCACGAGCAGCCGCAGAAAGGCGCCATTGCCGACGGCGCCGCGAGAAGAGGACATGGTCTTTGACCGACCCCCGTGAAAGCGTGAATCCGGTCATCGACGTCATGTCCGACTCCTCAGCGTAACGATTAACGAACCTACTAGTACCCTAAGCATTAGCGGCTACACACAGGACGTCTCGGGGCACCTTCCTGGCACCTTCCTGATCCTGGCTCGGAAGGCGCCTTCCACGTCGCTCTCGTTCACGTCCGACGCCCCGACTCTCCGGAGCGCGGAGGACTCCACACTCCTCGTCGCTGCTCTGACTCGACCTGCGCCTTACGAGGAAGGCGTTGAACGCATTACGAGGTAGACGTTGAACGCGCCAAATATGAGAGGAAGGTGTAAGTGCCATACGACATGCATGAAGCGGTAACCCTCGAGGTCTTTCCTCGCGATGGTCTCAGAATCCCACCATTTGATGACTGCACCAAGGCCAAGGCCAAGGACCCATGTCCATATCTTCTCATAAAATGTGAGCCACGGCAGAAACAGGAACAAGAACTTGAACACCTGCAGAAAGAACAGGGCTGGTGCCAACAAGCGGTCGATGACGTGCGCCCACGACGTCGTCCCAACCATCAGTCCATCAGAGGCGTACGAGACAAAGCCCATGAGAATGACCCAGACCGCCTCCAAGATCCCGTATGGTCGTGCAGGCCAGCCGGGCGCAGCGTCCGGGTGCCACAAATTTTGGTACAGCATCTGCATGCCTAGGATCGAGTATGTGAATGATGACAGTGCGTACGTCGAGCACGGGCTGTAGAGCTCAGCACGCCAGCCCGGCGGCAGTGATGTCTGCCGAGAGAACCGCTTTTTGAAGAGCAAGGCAGGTTGGCAGAGATTCACAACTGGCTCGGATGTTATCTCGGAAGGCGCGAAGCACTCAATTGAAGACGGCTTCGCCTTCACGTACATCCGAGCACGAGAGATGGTTCGGACTGAGGCAAGTTGTTCCGAGGGAGCTTCCATACGCACTTTGCTCCTGGACACGCTCCTACGAGTGACGCTCCGAGTGACAACATTTCCCGCAGCAATCATCGTCGACGGCGTCCTACGTCACGGCGACGGCGGCCGCCGCACGCTCGAAGGATTCCTTGGGTGCTTATTTGATGCACTTCCCTACGAACACATCACACCATGTATTTCACAGCCAATGGTTTATCGACAACAAAGACAGCGTTTTCCACTAGCCTTTCCCCTTTCCCAAGACTCCGGACTTTCACAGGCTCTTTCACAGCTGTCCGAGGGCCTTCGGCGGGCTCTTCGGGGACTTTCGGGGGCGCCCGCCGGAAACGCAGCATGATGCACCGCCGCCCACCGCCCCTGGCGCACACGACGCCGGCATCGAGTACGGCGAGATACAGCTGTCCGCGAGAGGGCCTTCGGCGGGCTCTTCGGGGGGCGCCCGCCGGAAACGCTGCATGATGCATCGGCCGCCGCCCACCGCCCCTGGCGCACACGACGCCGGCATCGAGTACGGCGTGATCGCTGCGGATATCGCGGCAGATAACATGGCAGCTCACATCGCCGCCATGGCGGATGACATGCTGCCGCCGGCGGCGGCTGGGAGGCTCGCTGGTCAATCATCTAGTTTGACCCCCTATCAGCGCGAGCAGGTGGAAGCAATTGCACGAGAGGAGGCGGCAGCTGACATCGCGGCAGATAACACGGACCAAGAGATGTGGGGCAACGCCCGGCGTCGCCACGGACAGCGCCACGGACAGCAGGGAGCCGCCGCGGGGATGCAACGAGGACGCATGCGGGACCGTCTTCCGGTGCGGGACCGTCCTCCGGTGCCCCCCCCGAACAGAGGGCGCTGGCGCTTGCTTCGTATCTGCGGAGTAGTTATCGCGATCATCACCTTTCTGCTCATCACCGATCGCATTCTGCCCAAGGAGGCGGTGGTGGAGGTGGAAGCGAGGGCGGAGGCGGAGCCGCGGATGTACGCCAAATCATCTGCAAGCCCCTCTGGCTCGGGCGGCGCCCGCGTGCGCATATTGCACCTCAGCCTCGCCGACTCGGACCGACGAGCCCGCTTCGTGCTCGACGAGAACACGGGCTGGGAGATCTTCCTCGCCGGCTGCCGCGAGCGGCTGCAGGTGAAAAACATCCGGCGCGTGACGGACTCGTCGGGTGAGGCGATCTTGGCAGTCGAGGAACTCGTACACGACGACCACCTGGTCATCTACGCCACCAAACTGGCCGCGGGTGAAGTGGCCAACAGTGACAGCACCGACGTGGATCTAGCTCAAGATATCGGTCCCGTCTTGCCGCTGCCGATGGCCGTGCTCTCGGAAGCAGCGGTTGAGCGCGTACTGTTGAAGGGCGACGGCGACGCACCACTGCCCAACGCGACCGACGACGACGGAGCGGCGCGCAGCAGCAGTACCGCGCGCGTCAAGCGTCGTCGAGCCTCTGCAGCAGAGCTGCTGCAAAAGCTCGACGCTGTGCACACGGGCG
>ENA-UOUZ01000839-UOUZ01000839.1-mixed-culture-metagenome-genome-assembly--contig:-NODE-839-length-21542-cov-98.787034_pt1 | contig 21542 bp, 15 predicted proteins | sample MGYA00238154_ERZ761575 | MGnify/ENA primary metagenome ERZ761575 (study PRJEB28896, sample SAMN07631632) | mixed culture metagenome | isolation source: Freshwater growth medium | place: USA...
GTAGTGGCTGGTCGGTACCTTGTGTGTCGATTCAACTGACCCTTTCTCAATCTTGGACTCTCAACCTTTTGGCTGCGTCTCTCGCGGCACGCCCTCATGGGCAATAGCGGCTCTCAGCACGAGGGACCTCTATCTCATGAGGAAGAAGTCCGTCTGCGCGAGCATGCCATCTATGTGGCACTGTTACTCAGCCTGTCGAACAGCAGCCGGCAACGGTACGGTGGTGGCGGCGCTCGGCCCTACCCAATACCCTCACAACCGACCCAAAAGTTCCAGAGTGTCATCCTGGAATCAGCACGGGCACATTTAAGACGCGAACCTTCACGAGGGACGTCGCCACCAACCTCCAGCAAGAAGTACGGAGACTTCCAACACACTGTTCAAGTCGTGGTAGCTAAAGCAGCCGCTGCACCGCTGCTGTCTGTGGACGTGCCGGCGATCGAGCCTCTTCCGCCGGCGGCGTCTCCGGAGCCTCTTCCGCCAGAGCTCCTGAGATGCGGCTGGGCGGATGAGCAGTCCCAGAGCGGACAGTCCCAGAGCGGGCAGTCCCTGGACGAGGAGTCATTACGACCGTCGATCAGCTTTACTGACTATGCGGAGCAGCACTTGTCATCACGACCGTCGAACAGCCTGGCGGACGTTGCGGAGCAGCCTGCCGGAGCGGCTGCCGGAGCAGCGCCTGCAGCAGCTGCTGCAGCGATGATGATGAAGAAGGAGAAAATGGTCGTGCCCGTCGAGCGGGGCTTGCTGGAGGGTGGCGGCATCAGACGCTACCTCGTGAAGCACCCATCGTTGGCCGTGAGAAGCAGGGGTCACACCAAGACAATGCCGGACGCGCCGAAGCTTCCCTCGCCGCTTAAATCAGCCCGCGTCGCCGGAGAGGCGCCAACGCTCGCTGACGCAGTTCGAACTTTCGGCGCAAGATTCAGATCAGGCCGCTTCAAAGTGCCGCCGTCGCCGCCTGCGCCGCCAGCCACTCCCAGCGCGCCGCCAGCCGCGCCTCCGGTGAAGCTGAGCCACGACTCGCATTTGGACGAGTTGCCTCCAGCGCTGCGAACGCTGTGCCGGGACGGCTCACATCTGGACGATCTCCAAGCGGATCACGCACGGCATAGCGAGGTGATCAAGAGCACGCCGGCTCGCCAGACGACTCAAATGTCGCCCATCGGAACGCCCTGGGTCTCGAGTCGGCAACAGGTCGTAGGACTATAGAAGACGGTTTACAATGCTCGAATGCTGTTATATCATAGCGGTGCTCGATTTGGTAAATACTGCATAGAAACCGTTGATGGCGAATCTTGTTGATGAAGAATCGTGTCCTGGTCGCTCCAACTGTACCCCGAGGTGCTCCCAATGGGAATGGACGCCGCAAGCTGCGTCGAGAACCCGTTCCTCGATGCTCCGGAAGTCGACCCGTGGGAGCGCAAGCTGCTCCGAGATTGCCCCACCTCTGCCCTCGGCAATGTGCAGAGTTTTTCCTTCTCATCGGCCAATTCAAGCGCGGCCGCGCACTTTGTGCTGGGTCTCAAGGCGCTGCACAACTTCATGTATGACTTGTGCAAGTATGAGTTCGATCTCGCGCGCGCCATCGAGCCCACGCTATTCCTCGCTGCCTGGGGCCGCGCGCTTTGCAACTCACGCCAGATTTGGAACGCTGAGGACACGTCCGAGTCCTTGGACGTGCTCGAAGCTGCGCGGCGTGATCCTGCTTTTCCGGGCAGCATGAGCGCGCGTGAGCAGGACTACTTTGCGTCGGCCATGGCGCTCAACTTGGCTCCGAATGGAACCAAGCCTCCGGTGACGCCGGAGGAAGCGAGGCTGACACGGCCCATTCGATATGCAGCCTACCTCGCTGCCGTAAGCGCGATCGCGGCGAGGCATCCGGCGGACGAGACGGCCAAGTCCTTCACCGTGCTTGCGTCACTCGCGGTCGGGTCCGTCGGCGTGTGCGCCCGTGAGCCGCGAAACGCCTATTGCGTCACCATGCAGGAGCAAGCCCGCGTCCTCTCGGCGGCCGCTTACGAGAAAGATGCCAACTTCAGCGGGACCTTGCAGTGCGCGGCCCGGCGCTTCGAACCCAGGCGCCGAGTCGGGCGCTTCGAACCCAGGCGCCGAGTCGGGCGCTTCGAACCCAGGCAGGCGCCGAGTCGGGCGCTGCCCAGGCTGGCGGACGCGCTCGCCCTGCTGTGCGACTCGCGCCTGCACCTGCTCACTCCCCGCCCGCGCCGATCGATTCGTGTGGAGCAGTTATGGCATGCATGCGCACGACTTTCCGAATGCGAGCGTGTACACCGGGGGACTGCCTTACGCGCAGCGCTACCCTCGCGCGGTGGCGTCGGCCACGCACTCGCTCCACATGCCCAGCCACATCTACGATCGGCTCGGCCGGTGGCGCGATGCTGCCGAGGCCAACAACGCCTCGGTGGCGGACGCCGACGCGTTCGCCAGCTCCGGTGCTCTCGCCCAAGGAGGGGATGGGCCAGCTAGTGGAGGTCCGATCTCCGTCGGCGGAGGCTTTGGCTTCTCATTCAACGCGGGCAACATGTACCACTCGCTCGAGTATGAGCAGTACGAGCTGCTGCAGGGCTGCAGGCTCCGCCCGGCGCGCCACCGCGTGGCACGAATGGCGTACGCGACTGGGCAAACAGTTGGGGCAGGGCGCGCTTGGTCATTGATGCCCTCGCCCTCGGCCCTCGGCCCAGACGACTTTGCGGACTTTGTAGGGGCAGCATGGTACAATGCGACCACACAGCTGCAGTGGTACAGCGCCATGACGGCGCGCCAAGCCCTCTGGTCCCTCATGAGCGAATGGCTCGGCGCCGCCGACGCGCAGTCCACCGTGGACTGGCGTGGACTGATCACCTCCGTGCCTCCTCTGCCCCTCTCATGGCAAGGCGCGACCGTGTTCTCGCACTCCTTCTACTCTCCGCTGGCCGATGCCGCCCTGCACAATGCGATCGCGCTCGCTTCCCTGTACGAGCTCCTGAGCGAGCGCCGCGCTCAACACGGCGCCGTCGTGGGCGCACGTGAGGGCGCCGTCGTGGCGCTCCGGCAGCTCGCGCGCGGCGGTTACATTCGAGGGGTGTGCTCCTCCGAGGATGGGTGCCTGGCAGAGCGTGTCGCGCGCTGCCTCGACGTGATCTCCCGCGCGAGATTGCACTACGAGGCGGCTGGGCAGGCGCACGAGGGGAGCGGAGTGGCCGCCCTCGAGCTGCAGGTGCGCAGCCTGATGGCCCTGGCCGTCGGGAACACGAGCACCGCCCTCGAGCTCCTCGCGCGCGCCACGGTTCTCGAGACCGACGCGGCGGACTTGCAGATCCCATCGAGCGTCACGCTCTTCTTTGCGCCGTCTTCCGCGCTCGAGGGCTTGACGAATCTCATGCTATCGAGCTCGCGCGAGCTCGAGCCAAGCGCGCGCGCCGCACACGCGAGAGCTGGCGCGGCTGCGTTCGAGCAATGCCTCGCACCAACGATGCACCCTCGCATGCCGCTTTGTCGTCTGGGGCAGGCCCGCGCACTCGCGCTCGCAGGCGACGCGGAGGCGGCGACGGCGATCTACAAGCTGCTGCTGCTCGAGGGCGAGTGGGATCACGCCGACGGCGCGTGCGCTGCTGGCCTTGAGGAGGCGAGCTCATACGTCCTGAGGGCCAATGCGACTGCGATGGGCGCCGAGATGGGCGCCGAGCACCAAACTGGCCTTGACGAAGCGAGCTCATACGTCCCGAGGGCCAATCAAATTCAAACCAAGCAGCCGTTACAGCCGTTACAGCCGTTACAGCCGTTACAGCCGTTACAGCCGTTACAGCTTTTACAGCCGTTACAGCCCAGGACGCTCCGATTGGGGTATCTCGCGAGCTCGTACTACCCTGATGGCACGCTCGCTAACTGGGGGCGCGACGGCCGGCTCGCGGTCGAGTTGGCCGTCAAGCAGCTCAACGAGGCGACGCGCGTCGCCGCCCAGTGCCTCCCCTCAGCTGCGAGTAGCAGCACGCCCGCCACGGCGTCGCCAACGCCCGATACGGCGCCACTTCGCCTCGAGCTCGTGAGCCTCGTGGAGACCAACGGGAGCACTGCCGGCTTGAACGTGAGCCTTGCAGCGATGGTGCGCGAGGGCGTCGACGCCGTGCTGGGCGCCGACTGGTCGCGGGTGGCTGTCGAGGCGGCGGCGTTCCTCGCCCCTCATGGCGTGGCGCTCGTGTCGGCGGGCGCCACCTCCGCGGAGCTCGACGTGGCACCCAACGTGTTCCGAACGATCTACTCCGATTCCCGCGCGGCCGCGCTGCTCGTGGACGTTGTGAGGCAGCGTGCGGCACTCGCATCGCCGCCGCGCACCGCACACGCTCCAGAGCCATCCCGGATGCCTCCCATAGCCATCCTCGCGAGCGAGGATTCCTTCGGGCTGTCGGGCATGCGAGTGATCGAAGCGAGCGCGAGAGCCCATCACATCCCAGTCCTCACCATTCAAACGTTTGCGAGCACGGACCCGTCGACGGGAGCGCTCATTGGCGACGGCTGCGCTGCAAACGCCTCGAATGTGGCCGTCGTCGCGCGGGTCGTCGAGGCAGTGCGCGCGAGCGGCGCACGCACCATCATCGTCTCTGCCACCGGCCCTTCCACTGAATGCGTCTTCGCCGCGGCCGCCGCGCTTGGCATGGGCCGCTCTGGCAGCGACGGCGGCGACGACGTCCTTCGTGGTCGTGGCCGCCATGACCATCCTCTCCGCGATGACCACGACCACGGACACGGGCACCAACAGCAAGGCCGTTCGCATGGCCATCACGAGGTGGAAGACGGAGACGGAGACCACGCGCACGGGCGGGGAGACGGCGCCCAAGACGGCGCGGCGGAGTACACGTGGCTCGCAACAGAGGAGGTGCATCCGGCGGGCGGCTGGCACTCACCATGGGGACGACAGGTGGCTCGCACAGCCACGGGCTATGTTACGTACCTCGGGAGCCCCGTCCGCGCGTCCGCTTCGATGCGCGACTTTGAACGCGACTTTGAGCGCGCGTATGGCTTCGCGCCCACGTCCTCATGGGCAGCGTACAGTTACGACGCCGTGAAGCTCGTGCACGACGCGGCTACTCGTGCGGGCTCGCCCGCGAGCTTCAGCGACAGCTCACCAGCCCGCAGCCTCGTCGCCGAGCTGCGCGCGGCCGACGTTGACGGCGTCACGGGGCCCCTGAGCTATCCGGAGGCCGCCAGCTCGCCGCCTGCTGCGCGCATCGGAGTGCTTCAGCTCAATGGGAGCACTCTCGGCTTCGACATCGTCGGCAGCACGGATGCGGAGAGCGGAGCGCTCAACCTCTACCTGACCCCCTTTGTGGCAGCGATCAAGCTCCCCGGCGGCTCCGCTCCCTATTCTGCCAAAGAAGATCTCCAGCAACTCGTCATCCTTGCCGTTGCCGGTGGCGTGGCACTGGGAGTTGGGGCTGCCCTGATGGGTGGTTGGGCCTATGCGAAGTGGAGCAAGCCTACAAAAGGATGCGCACTGCTTCTGAATCATGCGGACGCGGACGACATGCACATGACTGCTACCCACACTAGTACGCCGTACATAGCCATGTAGCTACACAGCTGTAGCGGAGCCCGTGCCCTGACTCCTGTCGTGTCTCCCGGCCCCGCCTGGCTGCATGCACCATGCTGCCGGCTGGGGTGGGGGGCGGGTCCGTGCGCTAGCCCCCAGCCTGAGTTGCACACATGGCTAGTAGGCGCGTAGCGTAGCCATAAAGGCCGACTGTCAATGCGTATAGAAGGTTAGGTAAGCCTGCAATTCGTTCCACACTTTTTAACTAACTTGCTGAAAAAGGAAACTTTGACCCGAACCCTTGCACGGCATGTCTTTGTCGCGAGCCAACGCAGCTGGCGGTGACGCGGCGCATGCGCACTGCTCAGCGGTCGACCTCCTCGGCGGTCAGGATGGGTGTCTCGAAGCTGAGTGACCAAAAGGCCCACGTGGAGGAAGTATCGAACCAGGCTTCGTGCTTGCAGCCCGCACTCGGCAACATCGATGCGACCTCGACAATCAGGCGGCTTAACTCGCTCTACCGCGATCCGCGGAGTAGTATTTCACCATCGCTAAATCGCTGCTCTGGTGTGTATTGCACTGGCCTTTTTTTGCAGTTGTATACTTACGATCAGTACTGGCTCAATGCAGAGAGAGCAAATAATTGTGGGCATCTGAGCTGCTGGCAGTCATCGCACGGCGCTGCTTCCTTCTTGCGGGCCGATGTCATGGCCACCAATGCTCGGCCACTGTTTTACTCTTGGCCTGCAGGCGGTAGGTTGCACGCGCCGTAGGCTGAAAGTTGCCATAGTGTGCTCCTCGCGCTGAGCGTGTGCGTGTGCGGTCGCGCAGGCACCATCAGCACCTTTGATCGACCATCGGATCCAAGGTTGCTTCCGCGCTGCTTTTTCGTGCTCGACGGTAAGACGATCCGACGGCGCTCCAAGGACGCGCAACGGCGTCGATGGCGCGCTCCCACGGAGGAGGACCGCCTCCTGGACGCTGCCAGGACGGAGGCGGAATGTCGCACCATAGCCGACGTCAAGCCCGCGTGGCCATGCCACAACGCGACCGCGCGCGCGGAAGCCATGCAAGAGCACAACGTGTCCTCTCTCCGGAACCTTTACTTTGCTGCCGGGGAGCCTCTCAATCCCGAGAGCTTGCGCGCGTGCCCCTTTGCACCGGCCGACTTTGACGAATTCGCTGCGATTCGGCACGAATTGAACTATAGCGCCCTTGAATGCGAGCCAACTCGAGGAGGCGGTGGCGGACAGGCACCACGACACGGGTGCTGCTTTGGCTACAACGAAGTCGTGATGGGCAGCTGGGATGCGTTGAAATTCACGCGCGCAAGTGCCGAGGAGCTTCCTCTCACGGCCTTTGTACAAGTTGTCTCAACCATCGAGCACAACGCCAGTCAACATGACGGGACCTGCTGTAGCTCAGCCAAAGATGAGACTGTGCGCCGCGGCTACGATGCACTATTAAGAGAGACGGTCGCGAGGGACTGCACCATGTTGCCCGCCACCGGCGCCGATGCCTCTCGTCGAGGGCTTGTGCGATTGCTGTGTCCTTCGGCGCGTCGGGCGGCAAGTTCCTTTTTCAACGCCACGGGCCGTGCGGTGCCACTCGTTCAGCTGGATCTGGATCGAGTGGTTCGAGGCGACCTCGATCCGTTTGTGTGCCCATCGGCGAGCCCACAGCTCTAGGTACTCGGAGCTTAGCCGGTGGCGCGCGTGACGACACGAAATTACTGCCCATGGGCGATTCGCGCACACACACACCCTTAACACCCGGGAGCCGGGCTCGGGGTTGATTACTAGAATGACATTTGTTGAGTTCTCACTGGTTAAATAACACCGGGGGGAGCCGCGGGACAGACACACGGACGACAGTACCGGATGTCGCGCGTTTCGTGTGAACGTTCACAGACGAATCTCCACTACCGAACCCAGTCGCCAAGAACGACCCTGGTGCCAAACCCCTCAGAAGAGGCCGCAGTTCGATTTTGCGATGCAGCGCGACCATCCCGGTAAAATGGTCGATTGCGCCTTGCCGTGGAGGAATGTAACGCAAGTCGCAACAACGCACTCAGTCCTCGTCACAGCGGCGGAGCAGGCTTGCGCCTGTGAGCGCAAGACGAGGGAACCCCGCCGTGGATCTGCATTTGCCACGATGTTGTTCGGAGCACCATCGCAAATCTGCGGCGCGCTGGTGCTCGGCCACGCTTTAAACACGAGGCTGCCGCGCATCGCTGTCCTCGTGCCACCCATGCCTCCCATGGTCGAGTCCACCCTTCGCGCAGCGGGCTGGATCGTGCGCTGGCTGCCGCGAGTGCGCGATCCAAAAGGTGCAGAGGATCGTGCGACTCTTTGGTCCAAGTTTAACTTCTGGGCGCTGGAGCAAGCCGTCGTCTTTGCGCTCGACACGGACATGCTGCCCTTGTTACCAAGCACAGACGAGATGCTGCAGCGTCGCCATGCTGCATTCGATGACGAGCGCGTGCAAGTCGCTGCGTTCATGGAGAACGCGTGGCCACGATTCAATTCCGGCGCGATGCTGCTCAAGCCGGGGCTCTGCACGCTCGCCCGCTTGCTGCGCAGCGCGACGCAGCCCTTACATTGGCGCACGGTGGATGCGCGCTATTACCTCGGCGATCAGTCGGTGCTCAACACCTTCTTCCATGGGCAGACTATCGAACTGTCGACCCTCGAGCCGTTCACAAGGCCACAGCATGGCTTGCAGGCCAATCAGAGCAGCGCACTTCGCGCTGCGACGCCTTTCAATAGTGACTTCTGTCGAGAAAGCAGGCTGCCGCCTGCCAAGGCACTGCGTTGGCCATTTGTTCACTTGATGGGTGTCAAACCGTTTGAGTGCCCCGTCATCGGGATGGACTGCAATCGCCATCAGAACGGGATGAGGTGCCCTCGAGGCCACGCGGCGTTTGGCAACGCCTTCAACTCGATGCCGCAGCCGCTTCAGCGTGCGTGCATCGCAGCCCGAGAGTTAGATCGACCACGCAGTCGCACTTTTGCGTTTCGCAGATAAAATCCTCCGGGTCTCGTAAACATCATCATCGATGCCCGCACGCTACACGTGACAGAACGTCCGAGCGCGCACGCGCTCCGTTGCAGCAATATATGCACAGCGGGGCCTCACGGGTGGTCTCACGGCGCGCTCCGTCCGGCCTCTCATCAAGAGCTCTCTCGTCTCACGCATCACGGCCACATACGCTGTATGCAAGTCGACGCGCGCGTCGCACGTCACTCCTCCGCCTCCTCCGCCTCCTCGGCAGCACGTGGGTCTGCGCTGTCACTCTCCTCCGCCGCCTCCCTCCCCTCATGTGCAGGCGAAGCGTTCGCGTCGTCGTGAGCGTTCGCGTCGTCGTGCGCGTCGTCGTCGTCGTCGTCGGGCGTACGCTCCTTGAGCGGCGGCGGTATCGGCGGTGCCATCAGGGTAGGCTGCTTCGTCGGAATCTCGGGATGAGCTTTGACGAAGGCAGCAGCAGCGGCAGCGGCGGCAGCGGCAGCAGCGGCAGCTGTAGCAGCAGCAGCAGCAGCCCGCCCGCGGTCGACGCCGCTGCCGCCCGCGAGCACCGCCACCGGCTTGCTCGGCCGCCCCGCCGCGTTGGCCAGCGGCGAGTTTGCGAGCGGGCTCGCGGGCACGAGTTGCGCCTTGGCCGCGGCGGCCGCCTCTCTCTCGAGCGCAAGCAGCTCCGCGTACCCCCTCCAAGGTACCGCTTCGGCTCCTCCGACCCACGCATGCTCGCACACGTCATCGAGGGTGGCACGGGCATTCGGGTCGACGCGGAGCATGCGCACGACCAAGTCGAGGGCGCCCGGGCAGCGCGACGGAGCGGACCAAGCAGGCGGATCGTCCCACACGCCCGCTCGCACCTTAGCACTGAGCGCCGCCTTCTCCTCCTCGGTGTCCTCCCCTCCTCCAAAAGGGAGCTGGGTGGCGAGCATGGCGAACAGGCACACGCCGCACGAGAACACGTCGGCCTGCGTGCACACGAACTCGGGCGCGTCGTCGCCCAACGCGGCATGCACCTCAGGAGCCACATAGTGAGGCGAGCCTGCGAAGTTGACCGCGAGGTTGCTCTTGGCCGCGTAACCAAAGTCAATGAGCTTGAGGCGCTCTTCGCGCTCGTCGGCCCAACAGAGGTTGTCCAGCTTGATGTCGCGGTGCACCACGCCATGCCTGTGGCAGTAGTGCAGCGCGCCGCACAGCTGCGTGAAGGTACGATGCACCTTGGTTTCGTCAATAGGCGTCTGGCCCTCGAGCGCGGCGCCCATCGTGTCACAGAGTGAGCCGCCGCGGCAAAGGGCGAGGACGATGGTGATGGTGGTTGGTGCCTCATTTGCGCCGTGCATTGTCACCACGTGGGGATGGCGCAGCTGCTTGTGAATGGCGATCTCGTCACGGATCCAGCTGAGCTGCTCGGCGGTCATGCCCTCCTTGCGCACAACCTTGGCCGCCACCTCGCTGCGCCGCGGACCAAAGCGGCCGAGGTAGACGCGCGAGGTGGCGCCCTCGCCGAGCAGCGTGCGCGTGACCTCGAGCCCCGACCCAGGGCTGGCAGCGCCGCTGCTTAAGCGCTTGGATCGCTCCTGCGACTTAATCGGCGAAACCGCCGAGGTCGCCAGCTTTCCATACACCTTGGCAATCTGCGCGTTGCGGCGCGCCTGCACCTCTCGCGCGTGCTGGTCAACCTGCGCAATCACGTCGCGCCGCGCCTTCTCGGCGAAGGCGCGCGCCGCAGCCAGCCCGCCCGCCTTGATCAGCGCCTGCTCCCGAGCAGCACGAAGTCTCAAGATGTGGTTTGTGGATGTCGCCGAGGCGGGCCGCGGCGTCGTCGGCGAGGCGGCGACCGAGGAGGCGCCGCCACGCTGCTGCTGCGCCGGCAGCAGCGACGCGCTCGCCGGCGGCGGGATCACAGTCAAGTCCAACCGTCGAACTGAGTCCGCCATGTCAATTTTTCGCTGCGCCAACGGACTGGGGTTCGCCGAGAACTTGAAGGCAAACCTCGAGCACTTCTCATCGCACTCACTCCACGTCTCCGCGGCTCTGCGCCAAGATGAGTCGATTCCTCCGACCCGCGGTGATCTCGATGAAGGCGTACGCACCCGGCGAGCAGATCAAGGACGCGATCAAGCTCAACACGAACGAGTGCGCGTGGGGGCCGTCGCCCGAGGTGCTCAAGGCCGTCGCGGGCGTCACACCCGACCAGCTGCGGCTCTACCCGAGCCCGATGGCAGACCGCGTGCGCGCTGCCGCTGCCGATGTCTTCCAGGTGACGGCCGACCAGGTGCTCGTGGGCAACGGTTCGGATGATTGCCTCACCGTCATCATGCGCTCCTTCCTCGAGCCCGGCGACAAGTGCGCCTGCCCGTGGCCAACGTACTCGCTCTACGACACGCTGGCGACCATCCAGGGCGTCGAGATCATGCACTGCGACTGGCTGGAGGAGGAGGACCCGCTGCTCGCCGCCAAGGGCATCACGTCCAGCGGCGGCGGCGTCAGTGGGCATCATCTGCCCATCAGCGCGCTCCTGGACACCGGCGCGAAGGTGATCTTCATCGCGACACCCAACAACCCGTCCGCGACGCTCGTGCCGCTTGAGCAGCTCGACCTGCTCGCGTCGCAGCTGGAGGGCGTGCTCGTGGTGGACGAGGCGTACATTGACTATGCGTGCGACGCCGCGGGCCAGCCGGCCGGCCTCGCAATGTCCTGGATACCGCGGCTCGCATCGCGCGACAACGTGATCGTGCTGCGCACGTTTTCGAAGTCGTACTCGATGGCAGGCGGCCGGCTCGGGCTCATGTTCGCGAGCGAGGAGCTCATCGAGCACATGAACAAGGTAAAGGACTCGTACAACGTCAACGCGCTCACGCAGGTCGCGGGCGAGGCCGCGCTGCGCGATCGCAAGCACTTTGACTGGCTCGTACGAGAGACGATTCGCGAGCGCGACTGGGTCGAGGCGCAGCTGGTGCAGTTTGGGTGGACATGGCCCAAGACGAGCGCCAACTTCCTGCTCGCGGAGGTGGGCTCCAAGGAGCTCGCCGCGCGCCTCTACGCGCGTCTCAAGGCCGAGGGGGTCCTCGTGCGCTACTGGGGCTCTCGGCCAGACCTGTGGACCAAGCTACGGATCACGATCGGGCAGCGCTCGTCGAATGAAAAGTTCGTGGGCATCGTCCAGAAGGCGCTCGCCGAGGACGACGGCGCGGCCGTTAAACGGCCACGCAATGTGTGAGGAGAGCATCGGGGAGAGAGAAGAGAGCGATGGGCAACGATGCGGTTCGAAGCGGCGAGATGATCAGGAGATGATGCGCGATCGGTAACAACTCGGACTGACGCCTGGGATAGAACGCTGAACGGGTCGGCGAGTCTGACGGGCAAGACCACATCGAGTGGCCGGTGCACGGGGCGTCGATGCATGCGCGCGGTAAGAGGAGGTCCGTCCCGGTGAAGAAAAATAATGCGGCATCGTCGCGCAAACGGCCCGCAAACCGCCGCCGGGCACGTATTCAAACCCCGTAAGGCCCTACGCGCCTCGTGCTCCTCCGCTCGTCCGCGCTCGTGAATAACGATTTAGCCAATATGGTGATATCAGAATCTTTCATCCGAAATCGACGTAAATGCGACGCACCGCTAAACCCCGATTTACCCCGATAGGCCGCGGCACGCGGGGACGATGCATCCCGCCCGTCGCACTTTAACTACAATCATCTCTTCTACGGTATCGACTATCGACTGCCCACCCGACGACGCCACGGCCAGCGCCGGGCCGACGCAAACTAACGTGGTAAGTCGATCAGCCCTACTCGTCGTCGGAGACCAAGACGGAGTGGTGCCCCGACTTGGCGCGCGCGGTCGCCGCGTCGAGCGCCTGCGGCAGCACGCAGACAAGGCCGGCGAGGTTGATGAGGGCGGGGAGCGCGAACACCTCAATGGGTAACGCGCCGCCCCGGAGGAGCCAAGGGCCGCTCGTGGCGTCCATCGACGTCTGGAAGAGCGCGGTGCCCACCAAGTTGCCCACCACGCTGCCGCCCAGCTTGACCAGCAGCAAGCCAGCAAAGAGGCGCCCCTGCGCGCGCGGAGGCACGAAGACAGACGAGAGCGAAGTGAGGACGACCTCCAGCGCGCTGCCGCACACGCCGCCCAGCAGAAAGAAGGCCACGTGTGCGCCCTGCACGAGCGGCGTGGGCGTGCGCAGCGCCATGCTGAGCGCATACGCGACGGTGCTGCCCACGCCGAGGACGCCCACGACGGCGCGCGTGCCGAGCGCCTCTTGCAGCCGCGGCGTGGCCACGAGCGCAAACGCGAGCGCCTGCTGCACGGGTAGGAGCATCCCATACTCCATCTCGGCCCAGCCAAAGTGGGCCTTGAGGTAGAGAGGCCACACGAGGCCAAGCGTATCGCGGAAGAGCACATTGGCGAAGAGCGCCACCTGGGCGAGGGCGAGGATCGCGCCGTGTCGAATGCTGGGTACCGTCCAGCCGCAGCCGCAGCCGCAGCCGCAGCCGCATCGCCCATCGGTAGGCCGGTCGCACGCGGCGAGAGTGGGGCTCTCACTCGACTCGGAGGCGCCATCGCCGAGGTCGGTCGTCGACGCGCACATCGCGCCCTGCTCGAGGGGTGCGCCCTTCTCGACCACACGCACGTCGCCCTCCGGGTCGGGCGTGGCCTCATAGCTCACAGGATTCCTACTGCTCGCTGAGCACAGGACGCCCTCCGGGTCGGGCGTGGCCTCATAGCTCATACTGCTCGCTGAGCACAGGAGCACGATGACGCCGAAACCGCATCCCAAGGTACACAGGCTGAGGAAGAGCCGGAAGCGCAGCAGCCCGAACGTGCTCGCCGGCAGCAGCACGATGAGCAGCGCGTTGAGCGGCGTGAAGCACGCTGTGCCGAGCAGCGTGAGTGCTTGAAGCTGTACTTTGGCGGCCGAGACTGCGAGCGTGCGACGGCTGGGCTCCGTGTGCCGCGAGAGGTGGGCGATCGCCATGTCCGTCTTGGCGCCGCTCAGCCCGCTGAAGACGTTGGCGGCGAAGAGCCCGCTCGTGTCGATCGAGAGCGATCTGATGGCGCAGCCGATCGCGCAAATGGACGCGGGTAAAGCGATTCCGAGGAATGGGCCGTACACATCCAGCAGAGAGCCGGCGACGGGTGCGGAGAAGGCCTGCAGCACGAGGTGCACGGTGCGCAGCTGGCCCATCATGCTTGGGGTGATGTGCAGCTCCTGCATGAAGAATGGGAACACCGGGAGGGTGAAGGCGACCGTGAACGCCTCGGCCCATGGCACGATCATGGCGGTGCGAATGGTCTTCGACTTCGCAAAGCGTCGCATTTCTGCGAGCTGGACGGCGACGATAGAGCGCAGGTCCTTGCCATTTGTCGACGAGCGACCGCCTCGCACGGAGCTGTCGGCGGTGGCGACCCGCATGTCGACCGCAGCCGAGTTTGGAGCCCGAGAGTGTGAATCACGCCTTTTCATGAAGTGTTTAGAGCGTGTGTTCGTTGGATTTAAAACAAGACCACATAATTCACATATTCACAGATACACATTAACACCATGGCGGGTCGCACGAGGGTCGTTCAGTTCTTCCTCCTTCTGAGGCCGGCCCCGCCACCCAGATGAGATCCAGAGCAACACAGGTGGACCCTGGCCTCGATGCCAAGGAACGCCCGGCTTTGCGGCGATCAAAAACGTCGTACCACACGACGTCGTGGAAGCCCAGTACTACATGTACGCTCGAAGACTTTGTTCATGAGCCCAACCTCTACTATGAGGAGACACTGCCTGACTCCACGCGCCGCAGACGCTCGCACCGCCACCGGGAGTACACAACGTACACGGGCACCTTGGTCGACGCCCTGTCGGCCATCTTCAACAAGGAGCTGCGCGGCGCGACCATCTTTGGCACACCTCGGGCTTGGATGCTTGTCCTCTTCCACGTCTCTCTGTCGAGCAGCCTTGCCGTCGGCTACTTTTTCATCCCGCTCGGTTCGGCAGAGTTCACCTTGGGCTTGAAGGACTTTGTAGATGTATGCATAACGGGCATCATCTTTCTGCTGAGTGGCTTCGTGTCGGTGATGATGGGCCGCTGGACCGCCTTCCGGCGTGACTGCCTCTGCAATTTGCACTCGGCGCTCGTCAACCAGTCGATGTATGCTGCCTCGATCTGGCCGAAGCGCACGCCGGTCCACCGCGAAGCGCGCGCGCTCGTGGTGCGCTACTCGCTCTTGATCTACAATCTGCTCTTCCTGGAGGCACGCATGACGGACTTCCCATTCGGACGTCACCGGAACATGGACGACGCGGTCGCCGACCTCGTGCGTATGAAGCTCCTCCTCGAGCCCGAACACCGGGCGCTTGCGGGGCTGCCCGTTCCCTCCGCCATTGTAGTCGGCTGGCTCTGTCGCTTCTGGGAGGAGGTGATGAACAAGGAGTCGCCACTAGAGTGCTCAACGAGCTTCGCGCGCAACGCGGACCCGGGTCGATACACTGTCATCTTTACACGCGTCTTCCAGGCCCGAGATGCGATCACGCTCTGCCACACGTATATGCAGACGCAGATCCCGTACGGCTACATCCACTTGATCATCTGCCTCGTGCACGCGTCGTGCCTGGCCAACTCGATCTTCTGTGGGATTCAATTCGGCATCTTGCTCCAAAATGCGTCCACACGTGGTAGCGATGAGTTGATCTCGGTGGTCGTGCCGCTCGTCATCGTTCGCATGCTGCGCGTCATGCTCGTGCCGCTGCTGCTCGACGGCCTCATCTGCGTGGGGACTGTGATCGCAATGCCGATGGGCACGGATACCGACGACTTCCCGGCTGGAGCCTTCGTTGAGTGTCTCGAGGATGAGTGCCTCTCCGTCGGAGCTGCCTTGGAGGCTTGGCAGCCCGACGCCCACCTGCTGACCAAAAAGGGTGGCGTGGCGCCCGACATGGGGCTCGCTGTGGCCAACGAGGCCGACGTGAGCAAGCCCGCGCAGGCTTCCGGTTAGCTTCCTGAATTCCGGACGGTCTGTATGATTGTCCACCGTATGAAAGACCATCCTCCCTGATTGGTGATTGCACGACCCACGAACCACCACCCGCGCTCCGAGACCACCACCAGCGCGAGACCGAACAGTCCCGAGTCCGAACAACAACAAGACCGTCATTGTCAAGTTGTATGGTGTAACAGACGGGACGAGCCGCGGGAGGGTGCCGCGCCGCGCGCGCCCCCGACGGGCCACCGCACGCGGCGAACCACCTCCGGCTCCGCGCATCAGTCCAACGCAACCGGCACGTTGCAACCACTGACATCGCAACCCGATCAATAGATCTAACGTAAACAAAACGCGCGCTCTGAACACTGAAGCCGGTTGGAACTAGATACTAGTTCAGCTGAAATGCCACGGTGCGCGGCGTTTGCGCGGCGCGTGAACCCACGGCCACACCGCACACGGCGGGCAACCATGGGGCAAGCAACGCAAGTACGCAACCGGTCACGCCATACTTCTCCGTCCAGGCTCCTCAGCCCACTTCATCAGTCTCCCTACCTAGGCTCCTCATCGCGCAAGGCCTCTGCTTGAAGGCATCGCGCTCGAGACGGCGCTCGTAGGCCTCGCGTTGGGATGCCGTTGGGTCCGCCCGCAAACGAACTGCTCCCGCCTCCCGAAGGGTCTTTGTTCCCATGATGCGCCTAGCCCTTGTGCCTTACGACGACGAGTTAGGAGTTCGCGCCTGATGACCCGCTCAAAAGCAGTGCTCTCGGAGCAGGCCAGTGCCTAACCAGCCTAACCAGATAGTACTAAGAGGTAGCCTCAGGCCAGCCCCGAGCCGAGGTAGACGCTAAGCGAGCTCTTGAGCGACTCGAGCTCGCGCTGGAGCTCGCGCAGGCTGCGCCCGTTGCCCTCGCCACCGCCGTTGACAGCGCCGCCGTGGGCAGCGCCGCGCTCTGGCGTGTCTCGCCCCGCGCGGGCGCCGCCGTGGGCAGCGCCGCCGTGGGCAGCGCCGCGCTCGGGCGTGTCTCGCCCCGCGCGGGCGCGCGTCGGCTGCCGAGCACCGGCAAAAGTGGTCGCGGGCGGCGGCGGTGCGCGGGCTACGCTTGCGGCTACGATTGGGGGAGGCTCGCACGGTTCGCGCCCATAGCCAAGCTGACGCTTCCTTGTGGCATACTCCGACGCGATGGTGCTCATGTCGCCACCGCCGCCACCGCAACCGCCGCCGCCGCCACCGCCGCCGCCACCACCGCCACCGCCGGCGCCGAAGCCGCGCCAGCTTGGCGAGTTGGCGAGGCGCGACGCGAGAGGCGTGAGCTTGGCACCATTGCCGCCGCCGAGCCGGCCGGCCACGTCGAGCGCGGCCTTCGGCGAGGCGGCGAGGAGACGTTCGCGACGTTCGGTCCTGCCGCCCTCCTTCGGCTCCTCACCGCCGCCTTCACAGGATGCGTCGGCGCAGGCGCCGCCAACGGCCGAGGGAGCCTGTGAATGTGAAGGCGGCATCCTGTGAAGGCCTTCACAGCCGTTGGCGCCAACGGCCGAGGGAGTCGTCGCGCCGCCCCCCCCACCGCACGCGCCCCCCCCCAGCTGTCCGAAGCGATCTGGGACACGTGTTTCGCCCAGCGGTGTGAGCGTGGCCGAGGTTCGCATCGTCAGCTCCGCCATGCGCCGCTCGTTCTGGCGCTTCCAACTGCGCAGCTCGTTCATCAGCTCGTGCATCTGCTCGCGCTCCTGCTCGCGCGCGCCTGCGCCTTGCGATGCCTGCAGCTGTTCGGGCGCGTCCGCACGAGATTCGTGAACCATACGCAAGATCACGTGGAGCGAGCCGTGGAGCTCACCATGGCGCTCGCCGTGGCGCACGCCGTACAATGAGCCTTGTAGAGGATCGCCTTTAGGTACGAGCGCCATGTCTGATGCGCCGCCGCACACAGCCGCCGCTGCGCTGCTGGGGGGGGTGGCGGCGGCGGCGGCGGCGCGCGGCAGCTCTCGGGACGCGGCGACGGCGTGCGCTGAAGTGGCCATCGCCTGCGCAGCCGCCGTCATGGCGGCGACGGCGGCTGAGAGGCTATCCGCACTCGTCTGCGCTGCGGGCGCTTGCGACATAGGCGGAGGAGGCTGCTGCAGCGGCGCTCCAGCCAGTTGGGGGGGCGCTGCCGCAGCCGGCAGCATCGGCGCCGCAGCGGGCAGCATCGAACCCACATCGGACTGACTGCACTGATTGCCATTGATTGCACTGATTGCCACTGATTGCATCGAACCCACATCGGACGACGAGAAACCGCCGCTGGCCACCGGCGCCATCGTGGGCGCCGCCACGAAGCCGACGTGGCGCTCAACATGGCGCTCAACATGGCGCTCAACATGGCGCTCAACGCCCTCCGCTGAGGCCGGTAGTGACATACTCGAAGGTGGCGGCATCGCCGACGGCGGTGGCATTGCCGGCGGTGGCGGCGGCAGCGGCGAGGATGCCTGACGAAAGCCCTGCGATGCCGCTGTGTGAGAGCGCGATAGCGGCGAGCGCGGCGCGGCCGCGTGCGAAGGCGCCGCGTGCGAGGGAGGGCGAGCGTGCAACGGCGACGCCATGCGCTCCGCATTGAGCATCGCTAGTTGCTCCTTCGCAATGGCGCGTAGCTCATTCGCCAAGGCGTCGAAGTCGTGAGGCAAGGCATCGAACTCGTTGGGCAGCGAGCTGAAGCCGGGCGCTCCCTCGCCCCTTCCGAGCTGACCATTTCCCTGTGAAGCCATGGAGTCCACTGTGCCGGCGCTCGGGTGCTCGGGATGGCGCTCGGGGTAGAGGGAGGGGGAGGGCGGGTCGTCCATGTACCCCCCGTCCATCGGGTGCTCGGGACGGCGCTCGGGAGCTCGGGATGGCGCTCGCGGGTCGTCCATGTAGCCCCCGCCCATGTGGCCCCCGTCCATGTACCCGAGGCCGCCAGCCATGGTGCCGTCGGGATCATCAGCGAGCCCCCCCCACGCGAGCGTGACCCTCATGGCGTTCATAGTCTGCTCGAGGCTCGCGAGCCGACCCTCCAGATTGCTTCCGGGCGTTGGCGGCGCTCGAATGCCCCCAACGCCACCGGGCGTCTGCGGCGCTGACATGCCACCGCCGCCAACACCAACGCCGCCAGCATCGCCCGGGAGGAGCGCGCCGATGGACCCGCAGCAGAACGCGGTCCCAGGAGGGCCGCAGTAGGTGCACGACGGTCCGTGAGCCCCTCCAGCTGGCACGCCGCTGTGAACGCCGCTGTGAACGCCGCTGTGAAGCTCCTCGGAGCTCGCGACGGTCGCGCCGCCCGGGACGGCGCCCGGGACCATGTCGCAGCCCACCACGCCGCGGCCGCGCACGTGCACGCTGCCACCGTCGCCATGCTCAAAATGGCAGTAGCCGCCCGCGCAGCACTCGACATGTACCGCCGCGCCCGGGACGGCGCCACACGTGAGCGCTCCCGCGCCGCTCGGGACGGCGCTACACGGCGCCACCGTAGACGCAGATGCACACTGCGCGAGCGTACACGCGGGCGGTGGCTCGAGAGTCGTCCTGCCTCCAAGCTCGCCGTCAGGGCGTGTCCTCGAGGCGAAGGTCGAGGCGAAGGGGCTTCCGTTGGGCGCACCCACCGCATGGCCCGCGTAGCTGCCGTTGGCAGCCACCCCCGCCATGGCGGCAATCGCCGCCGCCGCGGCAGAGGCGGGGGGCAGAGCCTCCGTGTGAATGTGAATAGAAGGGGGCAGCGCCTCCGCAACAGGCGCGGTCGGCGCGGTCGGCGGCGCGGTCGGCGCGGTCGGCGGCGCGGTCGTCGGCGCGGTCGTCGGCGGCGCAGTCGGCGGCGGCGCGGGCAGCCGAGGCGTCACGTGCGCTCCCATCAGCGCCTCCGGGTTCGTCATCGGGTTCGTCATCGGGTTCGTCATCGGCGAGAGGCTCGCGCCGTCGTAGGCGGCGGTGGCCAGTCGAAGGGCCCTCTGCTCAAGGGCGAGCACTCGCTCATCGAACCGCTGGACCACGCGTGTCATCTGGAGCTCTTGCTGCGCGAGCTGCATCGCGAGGGCCTGCGACCACGCGCAAACGCAAATGCCATCGCTTGCAGGCTCAGAGACTATCGAGGGCGATCAGTGCCCATCAGTGCTCATCAGTGGCCATCAGTGGCCATCAGTGGTCATCAGTGGTCATCAGTGGCCATCAGTGGCCATCAATGGCGATCCGTAGCCCTCCCGATCCGTTCACACCTGTCGCTCTTGCGCGAGCTGGAGCTGCTGCTGCTCGAGCAGGCCCTCCATCTTGACACGCTCATGCTGGAGGACGTCCTCGGCGGCGCGCCGGTGCTCCTCCGCACTCTCGGCGCGCGCGGCGGCCGAGGCGGCACACGCGGCGGCATGCTGGAGCACCTGTGGGGAAGGGGGGGGCGCCGTTGTGAGCGCTTGCTTGCATGCAGGGAGACGCCTCGCAGGCGGGCGCGCCGTGGTGAGCGCTTGCATGCAGGGAGGTGCCTCGCATGCGGGCGAGCTGGACTACCTGCTCGGCCGCATGAGCAGCTTGCTCAGCCGCCTGCGTCGCGTGCTCGGTAACGTGCGCGGCATGCTCGACTTGGGCGGAGGCCTGCGCCGTCGCGTGCGCCGCGCGTTGCTCCGCTTTGATGGCGTGGGTGCCCGCGATGGCGGCTTGCACCGCGATGCGCTCCGTCAAGCGCGTGGCGGCGTGCGCGGACTGGAACTGCATCTCGGCCTCATGCTTGGCGTCGGCCGTCGCTTGTCGCTGCTGCTCGACACGGCGCGTGAGTGCACTTTCGCGCGTCGCCCACTGACGCACCGCCTCCGCGTGCTCGCTCTGGAGCTGGCGCTCGTGCTCGACACGGCGCGCCTCGAGCAGGCGCCGCTCCTCCTCGAGCGCCGTGCTGAGCGCCGCGCTGCTCCTCGCCGCCTCGCGCCCCGCCTCGACGCCCGCCGCCTGCGCCAGGCGCGGCGCGGCGCTCAGCACGGCGCTCGCGACCGACACGCACGCGCTCGCTTGCTGCTGCTTGGCGTCGGCCGTCGCCATCGCGAGCGCGGCGCCCACCTTGGCGCGCTCCGCCTCCGCCTTTGAATGTGCCGCCTCCGCACGCAGCCGCACGGTCTCCCGCTCGAGCTCCGAGAGGGAGATCGCCTCTGACGAAACCTGTGTGGGCCTCTGACGAAGCTCCGAAAGGGAGATCGCCTCTGACGAAACCTGTGTGGGCCTCTGACGAAGCTCCGAGAGGGCGTTCGCTTGCTCGTCCTCGGCGACGGCGGCGCGCGCGACGGCCTGTGCATCGCCGCCGGAGCAGGTCGAGAGCGCCGTGGTGAGCGCTTGCATGCAAGGTCGGTCATCAGAGGCAATCAACGCTGCCTCACCTGGATCGCAGCGGAGCGGCTCGGTGAGACGGGGGCACGGGTGGGCGAGTCGGCCGAGAAGGTCGAGACAGCCTGCTGCATCTGCTCGAGCTGACGTACCATCAGCCCGTGGGCCTCAGGCGTCGCCAAAGCCCCCATCGACGTGGTGTGGGACGCAGCCACACGGGCAGGCGGCGAGTGCGGCTCAGAGGGCAGATGGGAGGCAGTCGCCAGGGTACAAGGCGCGACGGTCGGCTCGGAGCCGTATCGCGCCGTCGTGGGCTCGGACCCGTATCGCGCCGGAGCGGGCGTCTGGAGAGGCGGCGTGCTCAACGGCTGCGTGGGCGCCGTCGTGGGCGAGTGCACCGCCGAGGCCGATGGCGCCCACGACGGCGCCTCGGCCCCGACCACGACCGGGGCCGCGTACGAAAACGACCGGGACGGCGCCTTGGAGATCGCAGGTGAGCTCTCGCGCTCGATCTCCGCGACGATCGCCTTGAGTCGATCGCCGCGGATACGCGGCGAGACGGTCGTGGAAGGCCCTCCCCCTCCTCCCCCTCCTCCTCCTCCTCCTCCTCCTCCTCCTCGCGACAAGGTGTCCGGCGAGCTCGTCGCCACGGCCGGTGCGGGCGGCGCGAGCGCCGGCGCGGGCGGCGCGGGCGGCGCGGGCGGCGCGGGCGGCGCGGGCGGCGCGGGC
>ENA-UOUZ01000840-UOUZ01000840.1-mixed-culture-metagenome-genome-assembly--contig:-NODE-840-length-21518-cov-136.554163_pt1 | contig 21518 bp, 6 predicted proteins | sample MGYA00238154_ERZ761575 | MGnify/ENA primary metagenome ERZ761575 (study PRJEB28896, sample SAMN07631632) | mixed culture metagenome | isolation source: Freshwater growth medium | place: USA...
TGGGCTAGGGGGGCAAAACGCCGCCGTGGGCATCGAAGACACTGGTAGCCCCCCTGACTCAAGACGCCTTGAGTAGTCGAAACAAGAAAAGCACCTGCTTGCTTGCTACATGTATATGTGTGTTGTGTCTTCGGAGGATTTTGAAAAGCGCTGTGTCGGGCTCTCTTTAGAGTCTCAAGTTTGGAAAATGATTTGGAACTGAACAACGAAGTTTGGAACGCGTTTGGCGTCGGTCGTGTGCGACGAAAATCGACAGGGCACAGATCAGAGTGACCCTTCAGCCTCAGAGGTTGGCGGCCCCCAAAGGGGATGGCGTCGGCTCGGTCGACTTCGCGATCCGTCGAGGAACTGCCGTTCTTCATCACGAATGAGAAGCCGCTGCCTGAGGCACCGCTCGCCGCTGGCCCGCCGCCCCTGTTCGACGCCGGCAGCTTCTCTGATTGGATGACGGAGGTCTTCAAAGAGAACGAAAATGACGTCCTCGATAAGCTTAGCCGGGTCGGAAAGGACGACGATATGAAAAAGATGGTGCGACACGAAACGATTCCTGCGCCTGCCAGCCCGCAGCGCCAAATGCCTGTGCGCGCGCCCATGCCCTGAAAGCGCCTGAGAGACGCCCGCCTCGACTCGCGCGCTCGCGGCAGCGGCTGCTGCTCAATGCGGAGGCGTCCTTCTTGCGTGAGAAGATGGGCGATCCCGTGCTCAAGTCGTACGAGACGCCCGCTGAGGGCGATGGCGCGGAGGAAACGATGGTCATTGGCTTTGCGGGCGAGAACGATAAGCTGGGCGGTCTGCCCCAGAAGGGCGGCGTGAAGCCGGAAAACTTTCTCAAGCTCTGCAAGAAGAGCGGCGTCAAGTTCGCTCTTGTCGTGCGCGACCCGACGCACTCCTGGTTCCACCGGGGCCTGGCGCAGGGTGACTCGGGTGGTTTCAACTCGGTGATTGAGATGCTGCAAGCCGAGATAGCGCTCGTGCAGCCTCGTGAGCTGATCATTGTGGGCGCCTCGATGGGCGGCTACGCGGCCATCCGGGCGGGCCTCGCGCTTCACGCGCGGATGGTGCTCGCATTTTCGCCCCAGGTGCTCCTGAGCGGCGAAGAGCGCTCGATGAACGTCGGGCCGTTGCCGTGGCTCGACCCATATTTGATCAAGCTGCAGCTCGCTGCGGAGCTCGAGGGGTTCAAGCTGCAGTCGCTACTCGAGGTGATTGAGAGCACGCCCTCGGAGTGCAACATTCACGTGCAGACGGGCTCGCTCGATGGCGAGTCGATGCCCGAGTTGGAGATGCTGCGCATCTGCGCGCTGCGTAAGGGCAACGGCTCGCCGCGCCTGGAGAGGAAGAAGGTGGGTAACGGCGTGCAGGTATCCATCCGGCCGCACACGTCCGAGGACCCGCTCACGATGATGAAGGAGAGCGGCGAGCTGCAGTCGATCCTGGCGAGCTTTGCCAGTGCGAAGAAGAGCATCACGCCCAAGAAGAAGAAGGGTGTCAACCGCTCGGCCGTTGGGCGCTCCGCCCTTTGGATGAGCAAGGAGGGGCGCGAGGACGCTGCGGCGAAGGCGGGGCTGACCGACCTGACCGGGCCCGTGGTCAAGCCGTCGGACGGGCGCGGCTTCGACCCGACCCTCGACGCGCGCGCTCTGCCGGGCGAGGCCGACTCGCAGTTCCAAGCCATGCTGACCACGTGGGCCGGGCTTGACGCGAGCGACCTGCCGGGCTTCTTCTTCTGGCACAAGCCCGCCTTCGACCTGACCCACGCCAACCTGAAGGCTCTCGGCTCCATCTTCTTCGAGTACTGCAAAAAGGGCGCCGCGCCGGGCGCCACCGGCAAGACCGCCTCCGACAGCTTCACCATGTCGCTGCGCGAGTGGATCCAGATGTGCAAGGAGGCGAAGATTCCCGTGTCGACGGGCGAGCTCAACGACGCGCACAACCGTTGCGACCGTGCGAGCAAGGAGGAGAAGGCGAAGGCGAAGGAGTCGAAGAAGGGCGTCGCTGCCAAGGCGAACAAGGAGCTCTGCTTCGCCGAGTTCATCGAGGCGCTGCTGCGCGTCTCGATCAAGATGATGGCCACTTCGGCGAGCGGCAAGAAGGCGATCAAGGCGGGCAACGGCGGCGAGGGCTACAAGCAGCTCATGCACAAGCACATTCTGCCCCTCGTGGAGAATGACGCGATGGGGGCGGTGCGCGCGCAGATGGAGTCGGCCGAGGTCAACGAGGTCCTGCGCGCCTTCAGCGGTCCCCTCGAGAAGCAGTTCCTCGCGATCGCGAAGCGCCAAACCAAGATTCTCGACCCGAGCAAGCGGCCCAAGGGCGACGGGCTCCACGCGAGCCCCCCAGAGGTGCCGCTGCTCAACGTCGAGGACTTCATCAAGGACATCGAGCGCCAGAAGATGTTTGTCGAGATGAAGGAGCTCGTGCCTGACCCGATCCGTGGCAACCCGGACATCAACGTATACTACGAGCTCTCACGACTCGACGCGGAGCGCGCCTTCATTGAAGCACAGGACCGCGAGCAGGCCATCCTAGGGATGCTCACGGGCGACAAGCAGCTCCTCGCCGCCTCGTCGCTGCTGGACTTTGCCGAGTATAAGAAGCTCGTGGCGCTCTGTGGCCTCAACATGTTCCGCACGCTTGATCGCCTGCCACCCCACGAGAAGGTCGAGTGCTTCGTGCGCACGATGACGGCCGCTGTGCCCGAGCTCGACTACCGTGATTACGTCATCCGCGACCGGCTCAACCATGCGATCAACTATGCGTTCGCCAAGGGCCTCGTGCGCTTCAACTGCGACAAGGACCTGAGCACGCCCGAGGAGAAGGCCATCTACGAGGTGCCCGACTGGAATTCGATGTGGAAGAAGATGGACCTGAACGACGTCCACGGCTGGCCGCTGTGGGAGAAGGAGGTGTACTTGCTGCTCGGCGCCGCCTTCAACGAGCTCGCGAGCATCTTCGCGTACTACTCGAAGAGCGGGGGCGTGGGCACCTCGGCCGAGAGCGCCTTCGTGCTGCAGCAGGCGGAGGTGACCAACTTTGCGCTCGACTGCGGCCTGGCCGCCAAGGACGGTCCGATCGGCTCGTGGACGATGGCGCGCATCCACATGCTCATGGAGCAGTCGGACCAGTCGGACGCGAAGAAGGTGATGGCGGGCCGGTTCAAGGGCGACGAGCTGTACGACAAGCGCAAGACGGGCGGCAACAACACCCTTGAGCTTTTCGAGTTCTGCGAGCTGATCGTGCGCATCGCCTTCTATCGCGCCAACCCCAAGTACGGCTCGGTGGGCAACCGCGAGGTCAAGGGCGGCGTGATGCCCAAGGTGCTCGAGGACACGCTCAAGAACGACATCCTGCCCAAGGCTAAGCGCGACATGATGCGCGAGATCCTCGAGCAAGTCAAGACCGACCCCGAGGTGCAGGCCCACTTCAAAACGTACGAGTTCCTGCCCGAGACACGCCACAAGGAGAACGGGCTCAAGAGGATGTTCGAGGCGAAGGCGTACGAGACGCGTAAGGGCATTCAGGAGCTCGGGATCAAGACGATCTCGCTCGAGACGCTCATCATCTGGATGGGGCCTGACTTCCAGGGCGACGGCGGGCGCGGGTGCTCCAAGAACGTGCTCAAGGACATTATGGTGTCGCCGACGCCGCAGGTGACCGGCACCGTGGTCGAGCCGCGCCATTCCAACCTGTCCAACCTTGACGTCAAGGGGATCTACTCGACAGCGCAGCGGACGGGCAATGACAACAAGGCCGACGGCAAGGACGGCGCGAACATCGACTACGAGGAGTTCCTACACACGCTCGCGCTGTGCGGCTGGGTCAAGTACCAGGAGATTTCGGAGATGACGCTCGCCAACCGGGTCGAGGCCATCATCCGCAACTTCCTGCAGGAGGAAGACGAGCACAAGGTCATCAGCAAGTACTGCTACCCGCCGCTGCCGCGCTACAACACCTCGCTGGCCAAGCCACTCGAGGGCGAGTCGCCCGCCGACTTCAAGTCCTTCCTCATGTTCTGGGGCCAGATGGACCTGTCGCACGTGTACGGCTTCCCGCTGTGGGAGGAGGGCGTCTTCAACCTGTTACATGAGAACTTCGAGCAGCTGCGCGGCATCTTCGACTACTATGCCAAGAGCGGCACCGCCGGCTCGTCCTCAACTGGCGCGCTGCTCACGATGCAGCAGACGGAGCTGCAGACGCTCGCCATCGATGTTGGGCTCAACTCGGCCAAGTTCTCGATGACGCGCGTCATCAACATCTTCAAGCGCGCGGACCAGGTGGACGACACGTACAAGGCCACCGACGCCGACCACCGCGTGGCCACGGGCAAAGGCGCCGAGGCCGGCGACAAGGGGCTCGAGCTGGCTGAGTTCCTCGAGTGCGTCGTGATGCTCGCCTTCGAGCGCACCAACCCCGAGTATGGCGAGGTGGGTTCGAACAACAAGGCCTTCGAGCTCAAAGCGGATGGCTCGGTGCGCAAGCTTGAGCAGAAGCGCAAGTACATCGAGCTGCCAGGCTGCCTCGAGACCTTTCTCAAGGACGTGCTGCTCAAGAAGGCGAAGACGGACACGCTCGCCAAGATTAAGAAGGTCATCATGTCCGACGTCGCTTGCCAGGCGGTGCTCAAGGAGCACCGCGCTTACTTCCTCGAGGAGTTCAAGGAGCGCGCCGTGGACGGCAACGAGGCCGGCTCGGAGCCGACCTGGACGCTCGAGATCATGATGAAGGATTTCATCGAGCGCACGCTGCTCAAGGACCTCGTCGTCACGCCTACTCCCGCCGTCGCGGGCACCACGCCGCCTTCCGTGCACTCGAACCTCTCGTGGCTCGACGCTAAGGGCGCGTTTGTGACCGCGCAAGATCGGGTCGATAAAGAGCAGGCCAAGAAAGGCAAGGTCAACAAGAAGGTCGAGGACTCGAACACCACCGTCACCTTCGACGAGTTCTACATGTGCGTCGCGCTGTGCGGCCACATCAAGTACGAGGAGATCGAGCAGATGACCATTGCGCAGCGCGTCGAAGGCATCTTTTACAACTACCGGCACGCCCAAGACGGCGAGAAGGCCGCGGGCAAGTGGGCAAAGGGCACGGAGCACAAGCACGGGCGCAAGGACGAGCACGCGTGGATCTCCGAGTGCCTCTACCCGCCACTCCCGCGCTACGACTACGCCAACAGCGGCGCGGCGCCCGAGATGATCAGCACGTGGTCCAAGATGGACCTGAAGCATGTGCTCGGCTTCCCGCTCTGGGAGAAGGAGGCCTTCGGCATCTTCGCAGCGAACTACGATCAGCTCAAGTCGATCTTCCAGCAGTATGCCAAGTCGGGCACCGCTGGCAGCGGCTCGGCGGCGCAGACGCTCAACATGCAGAAGACGGAGCTGACGAACCTCGCGCTCGACTGCGAGCTGTGCAACGCGCAGTTCACGGACGCCAAGCTCATCTCGCTCTTCCTGCGTGCCGACCAAGTGGACGACACGCTGTACCGCGACGAGGCCACGGGCGTCGTCAAGGGGCAGCAGGTGAGCGGCGGCGACCGCGGTCTGGAACTGCCCGAGTTCTTCGAGCTCCTGTGCATGATCGCGCTGGCTCGCGCCAATCCCAAGTATGGGAGCGTCGGCCACTCGAAAACGACGAACGCGGCGACCATCGTTGAGCACCCGATGCCAGGCTGCCTTGACACGCTGCTCAAGAAGTCGATCCTGGCCAAGGCGAAGACGGACGGTCTGGCCAAGGTGCTCAAGATCATCGCCAAGGACCCGGAGATCCGCGCCGTCTTCAACAAGGTGGCCGGGCCGCTCCGTAAGGGCTTCGAGGCGCACTCAAACAAGAAAGCGTCCGCGACCAAGGAGCCCACGATGACCTTGGAGCAGCTCGTCCAGGCGATGAACCAGCGCAAGGTGGCCAAGGACGTGATCGTCACGCCCAAGCCCGCCGTCTCGGGCACCTACGTGCCCGCGGTGCACTCCAACCTGTCGCAGCTCGACATCCGCGGCGCCTTCTCGACGGCGCAGGGCTCCGGCAGCGGCGGCAGCTCCAACACGTCCGCGGCCGGCGTCTGCGTCGACTACGGCGAGTTCTGCAACCTGCTCGGGCTGTGCGGCTACATCAAGTACGAGGAGATTGCGGGCATGACGCTCGCCCAAAAGGTCGAGGGCATCATCGACAACTACCTGCAGCGCAAGGACGAGAAGGCCGTCATCTCCGACTGCCTGTACCCGCCGCTGCCGCGCTATGACTACGCGAGCAGCGGCGCCGATAAGGCCTTCCTTGAGCTCTGGGCCAAGATGGACTTTACGCACATCTTCGGCTTCCCGCTGTGGGAGGAGGTGGCCTTTGCAAAGCTCGCGAGTTGCTACAAGGAGCTCAAGGCCGTCTATGAGTACTACGCGAAGACGGGTACGGCGGGCGCGTCGAGCGCCGAGATGGCGCTCACGATGCAGTCGACCGAATTAGGCAACATGTGCCTCGACATCGACGTCCTTACCAAGGACTTCAATATGACGCGCGTCATCAACCTGTTCCGGCGTGCCGACCAGGTGGACGACACCTTCCAGGAGTCCAAGGCGAACCACTTCGACGTCACGGGCGAGACGGCCAAGGGAGGTGACCGCGGGCTCGAGCTGCACGAGTTCTTCGAGTTCCTCGTGATGCTCGGCTTCTACCGGTTCAACCCTGACTACGGCGAGCAGGGCTCCAATTACGCGGTCAAGCTGGACGCGGGGCAGACCCTCACGATGCTGCTCGATAAGCATGTGCTCAAGAAGGCCAAGAAGGACGGTCTGGTCGCCATCAAGGCGGAGATCCTCGCCTCGGCGGAGATCAAGGCTCTCTTCAAAAAGTATGAGAAGCCGCTGTACAAGGAGTGGAAGTCCGTCGGCAATGGCAAGGGCCCCATGAAGGTCGAGCGCAAGGAAGTTCTCTCAATGGAGATGTTCTGCGAGGACATGGGGCAGCAGGGCGGCGGCAAGGGCGACAATGACAAGGGCTCGCGCCGTATCGTGCGCGAGCTGACGGTTACGCCTACGCCCGCGATCAAGGGGATGCAGATGCCGTCGTACCACTCGAACCTGTCGCAGATGGACATCAAGTCGGCTTTCATGGCGGCGCAGCGCGAGGACACGACCAAAGACGGCGTGAACTCGTTGCTGACGATCGACTTCCATGAGTGGATTCTGTGCCTCGCCCTGTGCGGCCACATCAAGTACGAGGAGGTCGAGGAGATGACTCTCGAGCAGCGTGTGGAAGGCCTCTTTTCCAACTACATACGCGGCGAGGACGAGACGAAATGGGGATCGGAGCACGATGTGATCACCAAGGCGGTGGTCGAGCCGATGATGCGCTTCGACGCCTCGTACTCGCAGCCGAGCGGCGGACAGCCGCGAGATGAGTACGAGATGGCGCTCGACGTGTGGAACAAGATGGACCTGCAACACCTGCACGGCTTCCCGATTTGGGAGCCGCAGGTCTTCGAGCTGCTCAAGACGAATTTCGGAGAGCTCAAGGCGATCTTTGCCAACTACGCGGGCATCGGCAAGTCCACTGCATGGGGGGCGAGGGGCGCGTCGACGATGGATCAGACGGAGCTCACGCAGTTCGCCGTCGACTGCTCGCTCGCGACGGCCAACTTCCCGATGACACGCATCATCGAGCTCTTCGAGCGCGCCGATGTGGTCGACGATGCCAAAGATGGCAAGTCCAAATCCGGCCAAAAGGCGGGCGCGGGCGACGGCGCGCTCGAGCTGCACGAGTTCTTCGAGGCGCTCGTGATGATCTCGTTCCACCGCGCGCAGCCCAAGTATGCTCAGGTCGGCAACGCTGTCGAGCTACCGCTCCCCGACTGCCTCCAGGCCCTGCTCGAGCAATGCGTCCTCAAGAACGCGAAGAGCGACGAGCTGACCAAGTTCCGCGGCTTCATCGAGAAGGACCGCAAGATCCTCAACCGGCTGCGCCCGCGGCGCGACAAGCTGCGCGATCTCTTCGAGGCGAGCTGCAAGCTCGACAAGACGGTTAAGAAGGGGCTGGTACCCAAGATGGGCATCGATCGCTTCTGTGACGACCTCTTCCAGAAGGGCATCGTGGGCGAGGTGGTCGCCAAGCCGACGCCGCAGACGGCCGGTGCCGAGGTGCCGGAGTTCAAGTGCGTGCTGACGATGGCGGACGCGAAGACGTGCTTCACGACGGTGGGCGTGGGCGATATCGACGGAGACACGATCACGTTTGATGAGTTCGTCATCTGCCTCGCGCTGTGCGGCAACTTCAAGTACGGCACCGTCAAGAACGGTGGACCAAAGGATGAAGGGATGGACGTTGCACAGCGTGCGGAGGCGCTCTGCTTCGAGTACTCGGGCGAGAAGACAGTCGCGCAGGCCATCACCGATGCGCTCTACCCACCCCTCGTTCGCTATGATCCGGCGGCCTCAGGCGCGGACGCTGGCTTCATCGAGAACTGGAAGAGGGTGGACCTCTCGACCCTCTTCAGCTTCCCTCTGTGGGAGGAGGACGTCTTCTTCGCCCTCTACGGCGCCTTCGGTGAGCTGCAGTCCATCTTTGCGCAGTACGCGAAGAGCGAGAAGGGCACCAAGTCCGACCGCTCTGCCGTCGCCTCCGCGACCGCGCTCACGATGCAGCAGGCTGAGCTCACCGACCTCGCCCTCGACTGCTCGCTCGCGACCGCTGACTTCCCCATGGAACGCGTCGTGCAGGTCTTCGAGTCCGCGGATGCGGTCAAGGACCCGGCCGCCCTAAAAAAGGGAGCGACTGCGGACGGGAACCTCGAGCTGCATGAGTTCCTCGAGGCAGTCGTGAAGCTCGCCTTCCACCGCGCGAACCCTGAGTTCGGCAAGAAGGGCACGTCCAAGGATTTCGTCAAGACGCCCCTGCCCGAGTGCCTGGTCACCATGCTCAAGGACAACCTGCTGCTCAACGCGAAGCGCGACGCGCTCGCGGAGACGAAGAAGCAGCTCTTCGCCGACCCGAAGGCGATGGAGGCCATCCGCAAGAATAAGGATGCGCTCAAGGCGCGCTTCGAGAAGCTCGCGAAGGCAGACGTGGCTGCGACCGCCTCGAGCCCCAAGAAGGCCGACGGCAAGTCGGTGAGCCTCGAGCGGCTGATGCAGGAGCTCTTCGAAATTGGGGTGGCCAAGGAAGTGATGGTGCAGCCGATCTCTCCGGTCAAGGGGAAGACGCTCCCGTCGGTGCGTACGAACCTCACGATCATCGATGCCAAGGGAGCATTCGTGACGGCACAGAAGGTCGAGGCGAGCAACGCGAACAATACTGTGAATTCCGATGAGTTCGTCACGTGCCTCGCGCTCTGCGGCGCCTTCAAGTACAAGGAGGTTGAGAACATGAGTCTCGGACAGAAGGTCGAGGCCATCTTTGCCAACTACCTCGGCACGGCGGACGAGCTGGCGTGCCTGCAGCCCATCCTGGCGCCTCCGCCGCCGCGCTTCAACCCGGTGGTGCAGTTCTCGGTGCCCGGCAAGGCGCCTCCGCCCAAGACGTTTATGGCCACTTGGGAGAAGATGGACCTGTCCCACCTGTGGGGATTCCCCGACTTCGAGGCGCAGGTCTTCGAGCTGCTGTCCGCGAGCTTCGGCGAGCTCTCGTCCATCTACTCGCAGTACTGCAAGAGCGGCTCGGCGGGCGCCGGCTCAATGGCGGCGCTCACGACGATGCAGCAGACCGAGTTTATGAACTTCGCGATGGACTGCGGCATCATGACCGATCAGTTCACCTCGATGCGCGTGCAGAACGTCTTCATCCGCGCCGACCAGATCGACGACACGATGAAGGCGACCACGGTCAAGGTGATGGGCATCAAGAAGGATGCCAAGGTGGGCGAGCAGGACGTGCGCGCGCTCGCTGAGGGGAAGGACCAGCGCCTCTCTCGCGTCGCCGATCGCATTCAGGAGGTCGAGACCACGGTGATGAGGGGCGAGTTTGCGCAGGCGGGCGACAAGGCGCTCACGTTCGTCGAGTTCCTCGAGGCGATCGTCTCCATCGCCCTCTTCCGCGCGAACCCGAAGTTGGGCGAGCTTGGGCACGACGAGTGCGCGTACCCGCTCCCCGGCTGCTTTGAGACGCTGCTCAAGCAGAACATCCTGGTGAACGCGAAGCGCGACGCGCTTGCTCTGGTCAAGTCGTCCTTCGAGACGAATGCAGACGTCCTCGCGATGATGCCCGAGGTGAAGAGGAAGCTGCAGAACAAGAAGGATGCCAAGGGCCTCACCCAAAAGGTGGCTCGCGCGTGGGACGATGTCACCGCGGTGGGCGTTCGCAAGGTCTTCGGGCAGCAGGTCATGTCGATGGACATGCTGCAGGATGAGCTGACGAAGCGGCGCTGCTCGGGTGACATCTTCATCAAGCCACATCCGAAGGTCAAGGGCGACGTCTTCCCCGAGAAGCACATGAACCTCTCGTGGCTCGACGTCAAGGGCGCGTTCACCACGTGCCAGAACGGGTTCACCGGCCGCGACTCTGCCGAGAGCAACGAGGGGGCAGAGACTATCGACTTTGAGGAGTTCATCGTGCTGCTCGGCCTCATTGGGTACATCAAATACGCCGAGATCAAGGAGATGACGAACGCGGACAAGTTCATGGCGATGGTGGACAACTGGTGCATGATCCGCGACGAGCAGGCCGTCATCAACGACGCATGCGTGCCGGTGCCGCCGCGCTTCGACTACAAGAAGCTCACATCGCCGCTCAAGGGGCAGGAGCCCAAGGAGTATGAGCGCCTCGTCGCCACCTGGGACAAGATGTCGCTCTCGCACATCTACGGCTTCCCTGTTTGGGAGGACAAGGCCTTCGCGCTCGTCCAAAAGTACTTTTCGGAGCTCGTGTCCATCTTCTCCGAGTATTCCAAATCGGGCTCGGCGGGCTCCGGCTCTGCCAAGGCGGCGATGACGATGCAGTCGACGGAGCTGACCAACCTGTCGCTCGACTGCGAGCTCGCGACTGATGCCTTTCCCATGTCGAGGATCAACCTGATCTTCATGCGCGCCGACCAGGTGGACTCGACCCTCGTCGCGTCCAAGAGCGACGCGCGTGTCAAGGAAGGCAAGGGCGCCGAGGGCGGCGACAAGGGCCTCGAGCTGCACGAGTTCCTTGAGTGCCTCATGTTCCTCGCCTTTTCGCGCCAGAACCCCGAGTTCGGCAACCTCGACCTGGGCCAGATTGGGCAGCAGGTGGAGCCCGACTCCCCGATGCCGGGCTGCTTTGAGGACGTGCTCACCAAGAACATCCTGCAAAAGGCGCGCCGCGACAAGCTGGCCAAGGTGCGCAAGATGGTCGACAAGGACCCCGAGGTCGCCCTCGTCAAGAAGAAGCGCTACGCCGCCCTCCGCGAGCAGTTCGAGATCGTGTGCAAGAAGGACGCGACGCAGATGTCGGGCACCAAGGACGGGTTCGGGAACGCGGGCAAGAAGACGACGCAGGGCTTCGGCAACGAGGCGGAGGAGGATGGGCGAGGCTCGACCCTCGGGATGGACGTCTTCTGCGACGAGCTCTCGGACCGCAATGTGTCCGAGGACCTCAAAGTGACGCCCACGCCCAACATCACGGGCCTCTTCTTGCCGCCGGTGCACTGCAACCTCTCGTGGATCGAGTGCAAGGGCGCCTTCGTCACGTGCCAGGTGGGCACGGCGCTCAGCGACCAGTCGATCGACTTCGACGAGTTCCTCACGTGCCTTGCGCTCTGCGGCACGATCAAGTACGAGAAGGTCAAGGGCCTTGGCAACTTGGGCCGGCCGCCCAACATGAAGGTTGGGGAGCAGGATGACGCTGGCGATCCCACCCCTGCAGAGGGTGCCGAGTGCCCGCTCGCCGTCATTGTCGACGGCATCTACGCCAACTTCTTGCTCGACAAGGACGCGCATGCCGTCATCACCGAGTGGCAGCAGCCGCAGCTGCCGCGCTGGGACTGGGCGTCGAGCGGCGCGGACGCCAAGTGGCTCGCCACCTACGGTGCGATGGACCTGTCCCACGTCTTCGGCTGGCCGCTGTGGGAAAAGGAGGTGTTTGAGCTCCTCGGCAAGCACTACAACGACTTGAAGCTCATCTTCCAGGAGTACTCGAAGACGGGCTCCGCGGGCTCGGCCACCACGGCGGAGCTCTTCACGATGCAGAAGACCGAGCTCAACAACCTGTCGCTCGACTGCGGGCTGGCGACCGCCGACTTCCCGCAAGCGCGCGTCATGAACGTCTTCCAGCGCGCCAACGAGGGCGACGACGCGCAGCGCAAGGCGGCGGCGGCCAAGAAGAATGCGGCCAAGACGGCGCAGGTCGTCAAGGAGCAGGAGGCGAAGGAGTACAAGGAGCGCTCGAAGGACCTCGGCAAGGCCAAAAAGGGGCCCGAGATCATCGAGGATAAGGGGCTCAACATCGCCGAGTTCCTAGAGTGCCTCGTCGCCATGTCCTTCTACCGCGCCAACCCGAACTATGGCCAGGTGGGCAAGACGGACGCGGCGGCGGGCGGCATCACGATGACCCTGCTGCCCGGCTGCCTCGAGACGATGCTCAAGAGCAACGTGCTCGCAAAGGCGAAGCGCGATCAGGTGCCAGCGTGGATGGCCGAGATCGTGAGCTCAAAGGAGGTTCAGAAGGTGATCGAGGTGCGTCGCGAGCCGATGCGCATGCGCTGGCGCTCTGACGCTGGCAAGGGTGAGCAAGGAGCGACCATGACCAACAAGATGATGACCGACGGCGGCCTCTCGATGGACATGGCCACGTTTATCGACAAGTTGACCGAACGCGACATCATGGGCGATAAGTGGATCACGCCTCAGCCGCCCGTGGTCGGGCAGGCGGTCGACAAGGTGCACTGCAACCTGTCGGCGCTCGACATCAAGGCTGGCTTTGCGGGCGCACAGGACGCTGACGTGGCGCAGATCCTCAACCAGGCCAAGGAGGGCAAGCAAGGGGAGAATCTCAAAAAGGGCACGGGCTGGTCGGGTGACAAGCTGCAGATGGGCAATGCCAATCACAAGGTGAACTTTGAAGAGTGGCTCAAGGCGCTTGCGCTGTGCGGCCACATCAAGTACATGGAGGTCAAGGGCTCCAAGATGGCCGATCGCGTTGCGGGCATCCTCGACAACTACCTGCTGCCACTCCCCGGGCAGCTTCCCGATCCCAAGTCGCAGTATAATGGGCGCACAGAGCGACAGGTGGTCTCGGAGGTACTCTACCCGTCGCCTCCGCGCACCAAGATTGCCGAGACGGCCAAGCGGCTCACGGGGCAGCCAAACGAAACCCATCAAGCCTTCCTTGCGACGTGGAGGGTGGCGATGAATGCATGCCTGGAGGTGGACGTGATCGGCTTCCCGATTTGGGAAGAGGCGGTCTTCAAGCTCCTCCAGGCGAACTTCGAAGAGCTCCAGGCGATCTTCTCCAACTACGCGCAGTCGGTCACGGGCGGCTCGCTTCAAGCGTCCACGAAGGAAGCGATCACGCTGCAGGACAATGAGCTCGTCTCCATGTGCCGCGACGCCGGGCTGGTGACGGAGAAGCTCTCGAATGCGCGCGTGCAGTCGCTGATGAAGGACGTGGCAGGCGCCTTCAAGCCCGAGAAGGGCACGGGCGGTACGGGCGTGTACTCCGAAGGCATAGCGATGCCCGCCTTCATCGTGCTGCTGCTGCTCATCGCCCTCAACCGCGCCAACCCGAAGCTTGGCGAGACAGGGTTCACTGGGCTCGCGGGCGTGACGGTGCCGCTGCCCGACTGCCTCGAGCAGCTGCTCAATAACTATCTGCTCAAGAATGCCAAGAAGAGTCGCATGATGCAGATGCTCACAGAGCTCAAGAAGGCAGACCTGATGAACAAGACCATCTACAATTACCGCGGCGCGATCCGCAAGGAGTTTGACGCCGCGTGCAAGAAGCGCGAGAAGCAGCCCGCGGTCGCGCTGTTCGCCAAGACCCTCATGTCACGCCCGACGTTGGTGGCAGATTTCAAGGACCGCGGTGTGATCGTGTCGACGAGCGTGAAGGCGAAGCCCAAGGTGACGGGCGATGCGGCAGTCGAGCTCGAGCTGACCCTCTCGGCGCTCGACGTCGAAGGGGCATTCACGCTCTGCCAGGCGCCCGGAAGCTCGAACACGGGCAGCGCGAACGACCAGATCGACTTTGACGAGTTCCTGGTCGCGCTGGGCGTGTGCGGGCTGGCCAAGTTCGCGGCGGTGAGCACCATGAGCACGGCCCAAAAGTGCGAGGCCATCATCGCCGAGTACCTGGGCAAGGCCTCCATTCATGACGTTGTGATGGCGGCCGAGCCCAAGCTCGAGCGCTACGTGCCGCCGTCCAATTCCGGTGCGCCCGCGCCCTTTTTGGCTGTGTGGAAGCAGATGGATGGACTCCAGTACGTGCCGGGCTTCCCCACATGGGAGCCTGAGGTGTTTAAGCTGCTTGCGGGCGCGTACTTGGACCTCGAGCCGCTCTTCACGTACTACGCGGGCGACACGCCGGGCATGCAGCAGGCGGAGCTTGTCGACCTCGCGCTCGACAACCAGATGGTGACCAAGGCATACCCGATCACCAAGGTCGTGACGCTCTTCCAGCAGGTAAACGACGCGTCGGGCGGTGGCGATGCGGACTTTGAGCTGTACGAGTTCCTGACATTCCTTGTGCACCTCGCCTTCGACCGTGACGGCGCAAAGCCCGCGTCGCTCGAGACGCTCCTCTCGGGGCTGCGGCGCTCGCAAAAAGTCGTCGTGCTGCAGCCGCTGCTCGAAACGGCGCGCTCCGACGCGGCCGTCGGCGCGGCGCTCACGGCCGGGAAGCCGATGCTCGATGCCGCCTTCGGCAAGGCCGCGGCCGGCGCCGCGACCGTCAGCGAGCGCGCGCTGCTGATGTACCTCGAGGAATGCATGCTGATCCGCGCCGAGATCCTAATCCTGTCTAGCGGCGCCGAGGTGAACGCCGATCTGACATGGCAGGACGCGAGCGCCGCCTTCCAAGTGTGCGCCGGCGGCGCGCCGCTGAATGCGACGGCTTTCTCACAGTGCGTAGCGGTGTGCGGGTTGGTCAAGTATGGAGGCATCGCGTCGATGGGCACCGGAGACCGCGTCGCGGGCTTTATTGGCAACCTCGCGGGCACGCCAGCGCCTTTGTGAGGATCGAGTGAGCCAGTGTGAACGGGTGAGCGTGAATGGAGGGCGGCATGATCCCCTCGCCTGTCTGAACTCTGTTGTGTTGTATCGAGAGGAGGCATGGTGCGGCTGCGTGTGGAAGGAGCCCTCTGGGGTGGGTGCGCGGTCGCCGAAGTCGTGCTGCTGCACGTCGCGCTTGAGTGAGTGCGATGGATGAGAATGATGAGGAGCTCTCTGTGTGCTGACGCCGTATGTGTGGATATGCATGTGCTCGTGCGAGACGGGTTGTGGGCGGCTCTTCAGTGACAGAAGCGACGCTGCGACCATTGTGGCAACTGGCATCCATGGACCATGCTGGGCCTGGGGCGGCGCTCCCAGAGCGGAGAGGGAGGGAGACCATCCGGGGATCGCGGTGCGTCGTCGGTGCTGCGGTATGGTGTGCTGGCGCGCGGTCGGCGACCGCGTGCGTGTTACGTATAACGAACGGTAGCCGGGTGCTATAGCGCGTACGCGCCGTAAGCGGTTATTGAACTTTGAAGTCGAGAGACGAGGCTCGAGAGTCGTGCGCGCGTCTCTGAACGGATTATCCACGCCTGACCGGACGAGCATCACAGACACACCGCACTGACACCGCAGTCCGCACAGTCCTCGTATCGTCGAGCGTCGCGCGCGCACCGCAGCCTGGCGGCGCGGCGGACCGCGCGGCGCCGGCGGCAGCGGCTCCTCGGGGCACGGCACCGCCACCGATGCGCGGTGGGGGGTTCCGCTTCCCAGACCGCACACAACATCAATTCCCTAATTATTTTGGTGACTACGGATGTTGATCGCGGCGGCGACGGCGCATGAAGACCAGGGGCAAGGCGAGGGCAAGAGCAATGATGACGCCGACGATGACGCCGATGGTGATGCCCGTTGAGCCGCTCGTCTCAACTTCTGGTGGTGGTGGTGGACGTGGTGAAGATGTTTGTGGCAGCGGCTGCGGCGGCAGCGGCGAGGGCGAGGGCGGAGGCGGCGAAGGCGAGGGCGGAGGCGGTGAGGGCGAAGGCGGCGAAGGCGAAGGCGAGGACGATGGCGGCGTCGTCGAGGGCGGCGGCGGCGTCGAGGGCGGGGGGGGCGACGGCGACGGCGGCGGTGGCGAGGGCGGCGGCGGCGGCGAGGGCAGCAAGGGCGGGGGCGGGGATGAGCAAGACGCCGGTGAAGGTCCAAAGACGCCGGTGATGGTCGTTGTGGAGCAGACGGCCGTGCCGGCTACGTTATTAATATAAAGATTGTTCCCATTGGTTGCGGTATTGGAGTTGATCTGAGAGCTGATCAATGAGACTGTACTTCCGCTCACGTAGACGCCACCGCCCCGAGTGCCAGCTCCGTTTCCGGCAGCGGCGTTGGAGTAGATTTGACAGCTGCTCAGTGTGACTGTGCTGCCCCCCTCGACGTTGACGCCACCGCCCCAACTGTAAGCTGTGTTTCCGTAGATGCTACAGGAAGCCAAGGTCAATGTGCCTGATGCGACATGAACACCACCGCCATTCCATCCAATCACCCCCTCCGCGTGGCCTCCCGTGATGCTGAGCCTGATCAGTTGCACGACGCCCGACGAGCCCGGGTCGATGAGAAGCACACGGCGCGGACTCGAGGAGCTGGCTTGTGCATTCAGCACGACCGAGCCTCCCACCGCCGCCTCGAGGACGACGCTCCTAGTGATGCTGAGCTGGGCGTTGAGGAGGTAAGAGCCGGGGGAAAGGACAATGTGGCCGACGGCTGTGTTGGCGAGTGCACTTTGCAGTTCGGCGGTATTGCTCACCGTGGTCTGCAGCTCACGGCGGTGGCTGGGCATGGCCACGTCAAAGGTTGCAGAGGTCGCGCTCTCGGCACGCGCGCTCAGGAAGATGGGCAAGCAAACCACGGTTTTCGCACACGTCTCGGTAACGCACACGGACAGCACGGGCTATACGCTTGGTTTTCGCCATGAGCGAGCGATTCGCCAAAAACTCACATGTCCATCATTTACCGGTAAAAAGAACCTACAAAAAGACTCCGGGGGGCCGGTAAAAAGTTTCTTGTGTGTCCGGCTCCCTCCGGTGAAAACAGTAAAAGGTAGGTTTGCGGCACGCCGAATAATGTAATTCCACGACGTACTGAAGGGTCCGTTGGGGATTGCGAGCGCTCGAGAGCCATTATAAGAGCTGTATAAGAGACTTCAACGCGATGATTGCTTGATTGGCGATGACAGCACATGTTCAAAGTTCAAGGTCCCGTCTCAGGGTCATCGCGCTTCGCGGTCATGGTGGGGGCGGAAAGGGCGCGTCGGACGCGCTCTTCGGAGCCACAAAAAAATGACGAATACGCGAGCTGGGAACCACCGGCGGCGACAATTTCTAAGTTTCGAACTCGCGTCGCTTGACTCTGAAAAGGAGAATGGGTGCTGGCTTGCTCGCGATGAGGTCGCTGAAAGCCACGCTCTTCCTCGCGTTGGTCGCCTCGGTCACGGGCGTGATCGTCCGAGGCCCGAGCGTCACCTCTGATACGTACATCAGGGCCGGCAGTTCCACTACGGCTCCTATCATCAACTACGCTACGACCAACTTCAACCCCCAAACTTCCGGGTGGTGGGACGGCCCATTGACGATCTCGGCCACCACAGGGGCCATCTCAGGCGTCACTTCTGATACGTCCGCCCTCCTGATCAAGTTCGACTTGAGCTCTTTCGTCGGTGCCACGCTCGTGCCGACCAAACCCGTCTGGCTCAACTACTATGTGACCGATACGGGCAACACAGCCTCGCTCCGTGAGCTCCTCGTTCCATGGAATGAGGTGCGCACGCCGACCGCGAAGACGCGCACTCTCCCCTGACAACCGCGTGCGGCACCCTGGCTGAGACCCCTTCGCGCCGACGCGTCCCTCTCTGCCCCTCCCTGCTTTCGACAGTCCACGGTCACGTGGACCAACCTCCCATTCGCATCGTCATCGTGGAGGCCCACCAACGTCGGCGGCGTCGGATTGCCGGGTGCCTTCCCAGGTGTCGTCACTGGCTGGCAGAGGTTTGACGTGACCTCATCGGTTGCCGCGTGGCTCGCGGGTAGCCGTGCAAACCATGGCTGGATCGTGTTGCCCACTGGCGGCACCAACGGAGTCCAGGTTGAGCTGTCTACCTCCGGGGTAGGAACGACCGCCGTGTTCTCCCCGTTCCTCGACTTTACAACGCTGTTCGCCTCGGCCAAGAGCGGAATCCTAAGCGAAACAACCATCAGCCAGGATGCCGCCCCTGCACTCATTGAGCGGGCTGCTCACAAGCACGTCCCAGGAGAGCACCGGAGAAGACTCCTCTTTGGGAACCCGCACACGCATATCCCGCACACGCATACCCCCCACACGCATTATCCGCCGCCCTCGCCGCTCGCGCCGCCCGCCCCGCCTCGTCCCCCGCCCGCGCCGCCCTCGCTGCCCCCGCCCCCGACATTTTCGTACACATACAACGGCGAGAACTCGAGCTACACGGGCGGCTGCCAGTCGACGTGGATCCGCTCCGACCCCCCCGATTACAATGGCGGCCAAGATACGGTAGTATCTTGGGACGGGAGTAGCTCCGTCGGCCACTTCGACTCGGCGCTCGTGCAGTTCACCAACATCATCGGGCTCGGGCCGAACCAGCTGCGCCCGCACGAGTACATCCAACGCGCGACGCTCCGGTACAATGTGGACGAAACATTCTCGGCCATCGCGCGAGGCGCCACTGCCCAGCTGCACGAGATCTCGAAGGAGTGGAGCGCGAACTCCACGACGTTCCGCACCTTTGTGGGCGCGCAAGGCCTCAACGAGGACGAGTACCGCACGCCAGCGATCGCGACGGCGCTAGCGAATCGGTCGGGCTGGTTCGAAATCGACGTGACGGCGAGCGTCCGGAGCTGGGTCAGAGGCGTCGGCAACAACGGCTGGATCTGGAGGCCATCGCCGCAGAATCTCGGTGGGTCTGGCGATGGCTCCCAGATGCGCGCGTGCAGCGCGCCGCCAGACCGTCGCGTCAACCTGGTCGTGTTCGCGGCGCTGCAGCCGCCCAGGCCGCCCTCGCCGCCCGCGCCGCCGCCGCCGCCGCCCGCGCGGCCGCCGCCGCCGCCCTCGCCGCCCCACGCCCCGTTCACGGTCCTGCAGATCCGCAACGCCCAGCACGCGCGGCTGCGCATGGTTGCTCCCGACGCAAACTATGTCAACGACGTCGGTGTCCTCTGGGACGGAAATTCAGCGTGCGCGCCAGCGGCGCACCAAACCCGCTCGCCACGTGGTCGGCTCGGCTTCATCAGCTGCTGCTCCCAACGGCCGCATCCCGACGTTCCGCTTCTGTGCTCACGCGTGCTTGCCTCTCCTCCCCTGGTCACACTGCCGCCCGCAGGACCGATGTCGACTTCGTGCTGATGAGATTCAACCTGAGCGCGCTCTCGGGCATGGCTCCCATCTCCCGCGCGCTCTTTCGCTACACCGTGTATGACGCTGGCGACCAGGGTGAGATGCACGAGTTCCGCCGCAGCTGGAATGCGAGCAACGTGACGTACAACAACCTGCCGATGCCGACGCCCCCTCTGCCCTTTTCTGCGGCGGTCATCGACACGTACTGGGGCCCGACGGTCAACGACCTGCCTGGCAACCTGGCCAATCAAACCGTCGACGTGACGCCGAGCGTCAACAGGTGGCTCACAGGCACGCCCAATCACGGCTGGGTCTTCGTGCCGTACTTCGCCAACGGGGTCGGCATCCGCACCGCAGCCTGGGCTACGGTTGCGCAGCAGCCGATGCTCGAGGTGTACTTCGACGCGACGCCGCCGCCGCCGCCCACTCCGCCTCCTGCATCTCCACCCCTGTCGCCTCCTCCTAGTCCGCCGCCGCCGCTGTGCGCCGTCGACGGCGCACACACCTTCACCGGGGCGGCGACCTCCTACTTGACGGCCACGTCGCGCACCGGAATCGTCGGCGGGGGGCTTGGCTTCACGCTCTGCGCGTGGGTCTACCGCACGCGGACAGGCTCTGCAGATGATCGCGTCATCGATTTCGGCAACGGTGCATCTGCAGACAGCGTCTTCCTGAGTTTCCAAAACGGAATGCATTACTATGTGACTCATGGGAGTTCCTCCTCCTTTTTCTATGCAAGCTCGGCGCCATCATTCCCCGCAAACGTGTGGACTCACGTCGCGGTCGTGCAGTCGCGTGCGAGCCTCACCGACACCTACGGGCCCGCCCAGATCTACTGGAACGGTGCGAGCGTCGCGACGACGTCGTCGATGCGCTTCCCGCTGCCGGTGAGCCGCTCGAACCTGTACGTGGGCAAGAGCAACTGGGCCGGTGAGGGAACGTTCACGGGTCAGATGAAGGACCTGCTGGTGTGGGACGCCGCCCTCAGCCCGGCGCAGCTGGATGGCGTGCGGCTCGGCGGCGGCCTGCCGAACACGCCAGCGCCGCTCCTCTCGATGATGCGCACGTGGTGCGGGGCAGCGCCGCCACCGCCGCCGCCCTCGCCGCCCTCGCCGCCGCCGCCGCCGTCGCCGCCGTCGCCGCCGCCGTATCCTCTTACGGCGGGGACTGCGTCGGTGAGCAACACCGTCGACCTGACCAGTGCACTCGCTAACTCAGCCGCCAGCCACATTGTCCTTGCCCCCGGCCGTTACGCCCTCAGCGCCGCGCTCAGCATCACCAGGAGCGTCGTCATCGAGGCGGCGGTGGCAGGCTCGGTCGTGCTCGATGCACAAGCGAGCTCCTCGAGTCCGCGCCGTGTGCTGAACATCAACCCGGGCTCGTCGGGCGTCGTGCAACTGATCGGGCTCAACATCACGGGAGGCGACATGGACGGCTCGGGTGGTGGCGTCTATGTCCAGAATGGTAACGTGGCGTTCACTTCTTGCAGCGTGTACTCGAACACAGCTCGAACGGCTGGCTATTCTAATGGAGGTGGCGGTGTCTTCGTCGGGAGTGCTGTCGTCACTTTCTCCTCATGCAGGATCTACTCCAACATGGCATCGAACAATGGCGGATGGGGGCAACCTGGAGGAGGTGGCGTCTTCATCAATGGTGGCACCGTGACGTTGACGCAGACCAACATCTACTCCAACGCAGCCTCTCATTGGGGAGGTGGCGTCCATATCTGTTGTTCAAGCACAGTCGCGCTTGTGTCCAGCAGCATCCACTCAAACACTGACAATGAAGGCTCTGGTCGGACCAATGTCTTTGTCTCAGGAGCCACCGTCTGCACCTTCGCAACGACCCTTACCGGCGTCGCAGGCACAGTCTCAACCTGCTTGGCACCGCCGCCGCCGCCCTCTCCGCCGTCACCGCCACCATCACCGTCCGCACCGCCGCCGCCGCCGTCACCGCCGCCGCGACCGCCGTCTCCGCCGCCGCCGCCGCCCTCGCCCTCGCACTCGCCGCCGCCACCCTCGCCGACGCCGCCCTCGC
>ENA-UOUZ01000848-UOUZ01000848.1-mixed-culture-metagenome-genome-assembly--contig:-NODE-848-length-21473-cov-127.394435_pt1 | contig 21473 bp, 12 predicted proteins | sample MGYA00238154_ERZ761575 | MGnify/ENA primary metagenome ERZ761575 (study PRJEB28896, sample SAMN07631632) | mixed culture metagenome | isolation source: Freshwater growth medium | place: USA...
ATATTACCGGGCGGGATTGTGACAGGCAATCAGGTGGGGGGTGGGGGGAGGGGTGGGGGGTGGGGTTTTGTCAACCGTCATCGTATCTCTGCCGTCGTTGTCTCGCCGCTGCCTCTGCCGTCCTTGCGAGTGATGCGCTTTTTTCAATCATGCCGATCATCTGCGGTCCGATCTTGATTTCTTCCGTTAGCCTGCCTGTCGCAGTTCTCGCGTCGGCGATGTGCGGTATCTTTTGCTTGCGCGGTCCCGTCCTGTGGCTGGTCTCGTCGTATGTGGCGACCCTGTTCCTTCTGCGCGCTCCGGCCAGGACCGCTGCAACGGGCCCGCTTGCCCCACTCGTCGGCGCTGTTGCGCGCGCCGCACGTTCTGGCGCTGTGTTGGTTTGTTTCGTTAACGGATGCTTGCAAGTTTGCGAGATTTGCGGTCGACCTTCTTCGTCCCAAAGGGGTGAGGGGGAGGTGGTCTTTCTGTTTCACACACGATCCCCACCACCTGATTTTGAACTCAGTGATTGACCTCCAAAGGGGTAGGGGAAGGTATTCTTTCTGGATTCACACACTATCCCCACCACCTGATTTTGAACTCTGTCGTCTGTGACGGGCCTCGCGGGCGCCCTGCCTCTCATGTCTCAAAGCACGTCTCGTCACAAAGAGGCCTGGACGTACCATAACACACGCACAAAACACTTACACTAATACAAAAGAAGTTAAAAAGAAGACGCAAGGGAACCCTCGACAGGGTCATATGCGGGCCATCGAACTCAGAGGCTAGAGGGTTCTAGATGCTAGATTTCAAGTTGAGGTCCTCAATGCGGCGGTGGTGAGGGGCGATATTCACACCGAAACCGATTGGGGCCTTGGACCAAAGGGACAACGCGACGAGACCCAAATGAGGGAAGTGCGTTGGGCCCGCATGCAATGTGACGCGTGCGAGAGTGACCCATATGGCCGCTTCGCCGTACAGTTGTTTGCTGCGGTCAAGTCACCGATGCGATGGTGCATTGCCGGTCAGGGGGAGTAGATGAGCTCGGAGACTTCGCACGTCGCACCGCCTTCTGCCACCTGTCGCACTGGATCAATGATCAGGGTTGCAATGCGTGGCGATCGCGTGACGGACGTCACGACTGCCAGCACGTAGACCATCGTTGGATCCAAGTGGCATGCCTTGGCCCGACTCCACTCGCCGATCGACATGCGAAAGGGAGCACTGGCTTCTTGAATCTGTGACTTGACCTCAATGAAAACCAGCTCACTCTTACCAGAGCCTGTCAAGATGCCCGCCCGATCGTGGTAACGGAAATCCGCCCCGAGGTCGTTTTCAATGAAGCCCGAGCCCGGGTAGAACTGATGTTTGAACTTGGAGAGCCAGCATGAGAGCCCAAAGTCTGGTAGCAGCTTCTGAAGCTGCATGAAGACGAAGTACTCTCCACTGGCTCCCACCTCCTCTGGCACATTGTCAGCCAGGCTAGCACCTCCCCATTCGCCAATGTTGGGTAGCAAGCTGCCAAGATGTATCGGCGCTGATCGGCCGACGCGCAAGGTCGTGAGGTTGGGGGCCAGTGGTGAGTGTGCTGCGGCTCTCGCAAGGGCGTGGGCATCAAGTGGTGCCGCCGCCATTGCATTTGGTGAGCTCAGACCGTTGATGCCACCGCTGCCCAAGCCACCGCCCACGGCACCGATCGCACCGCCATTTGAAATGGAACCGCCGCCACCGCCTCCGTCACCGCCCCCGCCACCTCCACCACCACTTCCTCCATCCCCGCCGCCTCCACCAGCACCCCCGCCCCCACTACCGCCACCAAAGGCACCGGCACCGAAGCTACGGGCACCTCCAAAGCCGTCGCCGTCTCCAGTGGTGTCGCCGTATGCACATCTGCCGCCCTCTGGGCCGCCACGATCTCCCATGTGATCTCCAATGCGGTCGCCGGACGCATCAGACTGTCGTCTCACCTCACAGCGGTTGGACAAAGGTGACTCCAAGGATGGAGAGGTTGGCGCTGAGTCTTGGAGCAGTTGCTTGTACATCTTGGTGACCTCGTCTTTTGTGTAGCGGACCGCGAGCTGCGACAGCTCGACGCCGGCGAGCTGATGGATCGCCAAAAAGGCGGTCGTCGAGTGGAAGAGAAGAGAGCGCAGCAGCTCCTGCTTGGAGAGGGCGTGCTTCTTGGCGAGCTGCTCGGCAGAGTACCGTGGAGGCTCGTGGCTCTCGTCTAGGTGTACACCGCTGAGCTGCAAGTCCGTCTGCTCCAAGTCTGAAAGCCCGGAACGTCCCTGCGCGCCGGCGCCGTCGCTGCCCGCTGCCCCGCTCACTGCAAAGTGTACAGCCTCGCGTGTGGGGAGCGGCGCAATGTTCTTGACTTTGAAAAACTCATCAATCTTGTGGCGGCTCGTCATCCGCTCATAAAGCAGCATGAAGGTTGACTCGTCCACACCGTCACCAAAAAACTCCTTGGCAAGCGAGTTGGACATGACGAGCGAGTCATTGGCGGCGCGCTCTGTCGCGTGGACGTCGTAGCCTTGTATCAGCTGCTCACGATCGATCGTCGACTTGGCCATGCTCGCGCCGAGCTTGAGTGTGTACTCCACCTGCACCTTGGCGGCGCCAGGACGCAAGAAGATGCGGAGCGCCTTGAAGGCAACCCAACCGCCGTCGCGCTCGCTGATTCGCTCATAGTGGGGCCGTGCTTTGGTGTAGGTATAGCGCGCATAGGCATGGATGAGGATCTGTAGGGCTTGCGTGCGTTGCGGGTCAGCCTGTGCGCTGTTGGCGTGAAGCACGCACTTGCTGCAGAGCTTGGAAAGAGGCTTGACGCCAGCGAACTTCAGCCATGCCTCGCAGCGCGAGTGGTCCAGAGGCCCGCCACCGAGCAAGTTGCAGCCTCGAGTGTCTTCAAAGGCGGCGACGAGATCCTCATCATCGGGGATCAGCACACTGTCAGCCGTGTGGAGTCCAATGTCCTTGCTCACAAAAATCGGCTCCTTGGCCAACCTCTGCAGGGTCTCACGCGTGCCTGTGTCGGCGTATGAGCCCCCTTTCTCGAGATATTGCACGAGGCGGGTCAGCTCGCCGTAGATGCGGAGCACGTTCGCCAGAAACTCATGCTTCGTGGAGGTGCTTCGAGGTGCCTCGAGGACACTGTGGAGCAGCCGCGTTAGGTCCTCGGCCGTCGGAACCTCCTTGACACCAAGCACCTTCAAGAAGAATGCACGATGGCTCACATACTCGGTGATGCGGTCAAGGAAGTGGAGCTCTGAGCCGAACAGATCTGGCTCTGCCAGCTCTGCTGACGACCAGCGCACCTCCATCAGCGGGACAAAGCGCAACCGCGTCCCAACACGCGCACGCTCAAGCCGCTTGCGCATCTCAGGCTTCTCGATCACACCCTCAGTTGAGACGCCGAACTGACGGAGCTCCCTGCGCATGTCAGCGACGCCCATCGTGGCGACAGCAGGCGGCGGAATCGTTGGCAGCACATCGACGAGGAGCAAAGGGTAGTGCTCAAAGTAATGGCGGACAAGAGCCTCGTCCTGACGATTGCTCCCTTCTCTGCCGCCGCCCTCCCTGCCATCGCCTCCAGCGCTGGCGAGGCTTTGGGAGATGTAATGATAGATCTTGACGGTGTTGTGGAGATTGGTGTCGCCCTGCCTTTGCGAGTGCACCAGCGCCTTCAGGAGGGCCTCGATGGAGACTTGAGTCTCAACTTTGAGGAACTCGATGAACTTCTGCGACTGCAGCTTGATCTTCATGAACGGCACGGTCTCTCCGAGGACACGCACCAAGCTGTCCGTACGCAGGTATGTAGTCTTCACGGCAGCCGCGTACACAAGCGAAGTGGGCACCTCCATCATCTGCAGCATCTCTTGAAACGAACAGCTGAGTTTTGTGTCGTCACAGAGGAAGGCCTGTGTCCCCTCCGGTGGCCCATGCGAGGCATTTGCTTCTCCACCACGTCCACGTCCTCGCCCGAGCGGCACGGGCGCCACTCGACGTCCCCGACCGGAGATTTCTCGGTAGTAGGTGACTTGTGTTCTCGCCTTGTCCTGATAATACTGGTCCCAAAGCTTGTCCAGAAGCACAAGCAGCTCCTCGCATACTTTTGCGTCCTTGGCCTTGATCAGCATGCTCAGCTCCCTGCCGGGCACATACTGCAGGGTGTCGTACCTGTCCCTCGTCTTAGGCCAGCCATATTCCTTCTCACAGCGCCAGGGCCATGATTTACGCTGCTCGATGAGCTTTGGTCCTGCCATGGCGCCGATCTCATGCAGCGTCTCGTGCAGCTGCTCGACGTCAGTCTTTTCCAAATCTCGAAAGTAGCACTGGTTGACATAGGAGGCGCTGACTCCGCCTTTCGCAAAAAGGCTCTCGAGAGCAGCACAGTGCAGATAGAGGTGGCTGGCAAGCTGCAGCGGCTGCACACGCGCCTCACCAGTCGAGTAGATGTGCAGCGACAGGCGCTTGCGGCACTCGGCGATCGCCTGCGTGCGGTTCTCCTTGTTGAGCGCTTCAAGGGACTCGAGTATGAAGACAACCTGCTGGACGTGAAGCTCGTGCTCACTCTTTGTCCAGTTGCGGAACAAGGTCACTTTGTACCTCACGGCCTCTTCCACCTTCTTGAGCGTCGCCATCATGAGCGCCAAGCGCGTCGCTGGCTCAAGTCCAAGCTGCTTGAGCATGTCGCTGGAAAGGACCTCACTGGGACCAATGGAGCGGCGCAGCACCAGCAGCCCGGGCGGAGGCTTTAGGATGCTCCCATCCTCAGCAATGTCGCCGCCGCCCTCTGGAACAAAGAAGAGAGGGGTGGCGCGGCTCTGGGCAATCTCGAGGGACACGAGATCGGCACGCAGCGACTCAGGCTTTGCTCGACTCAGCCGCTCGGGCAAAGGCTTAAGTGGTAAGAGCTCAAGCTCATCAGTGGGCTCTACAGGAAAGATGCGCCTCTTGGCGAGCTGCTCCAAGAAGCTGCTCGATGTCCACGTGGCCGCCGCATTGCGAAACTGCTGCTGCAAGTACCCAAAGAGCTTTGTGAACCATTCGTCATCCTGACTCGCGAGCCAGTACTCGGCATTGAGGCAGCTGAGGAGGTCATTGGGCTGGAACTGGAAGCAGCCCAGGTTCTGGAGCAGCGCAGAGTAAGCGCCAGCCTGTGTCTTCTCGTGAAGGAACTCTAGATCTGTCATCTCGAGCAACACCTCTCCAAAGCGGCACACCTCCTCAGCGCCGGGTATGAGCAGCTGACTGGGAAGCTTCCACAGTCCTGAGGTTGAAATGAGGCACGTGAAGCCCTCAAGCTTGGTGTACAGCTTGCGCACCAGGTTTTGAAAGAACGGGTCGGGGATATCTGTGGAAAGAGGCAAATACCTGCATTGGCGGAGTTGAGGGTTAGAGCTGAGGGTGCCGCCGCTCGAGATGCAGCATGTAAGGTGGCGGCTCACCTGAACCAAGAGTACTGCAATCGATGATTGGGGTCATTCTTGAACAGGCTGGGGAAGAGGTGGAGGAACGTGTCAGGCAGCTTATCGCGCAAGAACTCGTTCCACACGTTATCCTTGATGATGTCCTCGCGATTGGCCACCAGCAGAAAGTCAGCCTGGATGACGAACCGAAAACCAAATGAACGAATCGGCAGGAAGGCAAACACAGCATTCGTGCGGGCTACGTTTGGCTGGCCGTCCTGGTTGGTAGGGAAGGCGATCATGATCGTCGTGCGCTCGTAGTTGCGCCTCGGCTCACGCGACTTTTCCGGAACCAAATACTCATGTTCGCCTCGCTTGTAGAGGTTGGATACGCGCGCTGGCTGCGACGGCAAGAAAGCTCCTCGGCCATAGGCGTCGGACATCCGCCGGTAGACAGTCGTGTCCTTTTCTACCTCCACGTCGATTTGGTTCGGATGCAGCGAGCGCGAGTACGAGACGAGTGTGTAGCCATCTGGGCCATCTGGGTACCAGAGCTTGATCGTGTTCAGCTTGCGTAGGAAGAGGACAGTCTCCGGTTGCATGTCATTGCGGAACTGCTTTGCAAGCTCAGAGGCGGCGTTTGCTCTGCTGTGTTCACCGCGCTCACGGAAGGGTAGGTAGAACGTTGTGTTCTCATCAACAATCGATTCATCTGCGGGCCATTGGCCACGGCACAGCGCGTAAGGCACGAGGAATCCGAGCTCGCCCGGCGGGGTCACGTTGCCATGCTTGAACTTGAAATCGAAGCCGTTCGAGAGCACGTGTGGCTCGTCTGTCCACACGAACACAGACTTGAAGCCAATGCCTTTCTCGCCAATGTAGCCATGCTTCTTGGTTTTGGTCGACTTGCCAAGAGAGCAGAGGGCCCGCACGTTTTCCTCCTCGAAGCCAAGCTCGTTGTTCGACACCAGAAGATAGTCGGGCTGGAGGACGAACTGGATGAACGGCGTAACATCTGCCCCATAGGCGTTGTCGTCTGCATTCTGCACGAGTTCCATGATGAAATGCGTCGAAGTAGCATAGAGGTCCTCAGCGAGCCGCTGAGCCGCGGAGGAAAGCTGGCTTTTGAGCCCGTTGGTGCGCCGGCCAATCTCGCCATTCTCGTCGGCGCAAAGGTCTCGACGGATGTCCGCGATGATTCGCAGCCGGGCGTCGCTCATTTGGAAGGTGCCCGCGTCGTAAACCTCGCAACGTGCCATACGGGTTTTTCATAAAATTGTGGTGTGAACGTTGAGTGAGTGAGTGAGGGTGTCGGCGTGATGGTGGTGGTGACGTTGGCAACGTGGTGCGTGAGGAAGCTGCGGGGGGACGCGGCCCTCTGCGCCGTACCGCGTGTTGTCGGTGGCGGTGTCGAATTATACATGTGGTACGGTATAACCATCAAACGACATCGGTGGTGAGGGGCGATATAAGGGCGATATTCACACCGACACCGATACATTCACACACGCATACCAAGATACATTCACACTCGCCGCCTACTCGGAAGATAGGGAACGCAGCATTAAAGGTGTAGGTCTTGTCGTGTCATGCCTCTGCGACGCGGGCCGATGGGCTCCGCGCGCCTCCGCCGCGCGGCTGGCAGGCTCCAATGTGTGGCTCTCGTTCAAGAGTTGCAGGTTATTGGAGCTCTGAAAGCCGGAAATGGCCAAGGATGCCCGTGTGCTTTGGCTTTCGCCAAGCGCCTCGGCCAGGGGCACATAGTATGGTATGTCGGACCGCATCGCGGCGGACGGGGTGGAAGTGGGCACGGCCGGCGCGGTAGGCGTGAAAATGTGGTCGGAGGCGCCCGATGGCGCGTTGGAGTCGGGGTTGCGTGGAGAGTTCACCTACGTGGTGACATGGTGGCTGCTGCGGCGGTGGCGGCTGTTCCAGCGGATCTGGAGAAGGTGGCGAGAGTAGCGGCGGTGAGCATTGGCGGTGGAGGTGATGAGCGACGGAGGTGTAGACGGCAGAGGCTGGAGCGATGGCGGCGGTGATGGCTGCGGAAGGAGTGGTGCTATGGGTGGCGGAGGCGATGGCGTTGATGATGGCGATGGCGGCTGCGGAGATGGCAGGAGCGGCGGTAGCAGCGGCGGCAGTTGCAGCAACGGCTGTCCTATCGGCGATGGCAGCAGCGGCGACTTGCGGCGGCGGCGATGGTGATGGCGGTGACGGAAGGCGGCATGCACCACGACCTGCTACAGCGTGAGGCGATCGAGCACGAGGCAGCCAAGTGAGCAAGGCACGCACGTGGCGGTCAATATGAGGGCACGTCATAAAGCACGTCATAGGGCACGTCATAGGGCACGTCATAGGGCACGTCATAGGGCACGTCATAGGGCACGAGGATTGGATGGGCATCTGAACGTGCCTCGGCGAGCGCCGTGGCGAGCTCCCATCCGTGGCGAGCGCCTTTGTCACTTGACACTCGCAGCGTCGTTGCGGTCGTTCACAACTCGACACCTCTGTTCACAACTCGACACCTCTGCCCTCTCTTCGACTGATCCCTGCTCGTGCCGCAAATGCAGTGCGTTCAGCGCCACCTCGTCGTACGCAATCACAAAGACCGCCTTGGCCGCCGGATCGGCCGCGTACACCTCGCGGCGTGCACTGTTCACAGAGAGACCGAGGATGTTCACAGCGCCGACCAGACGGAGCGCGTGGAACAGCCGCTGGCCGGTGAGGCTCAGCATCACCACGCGCCGTGCCTCGGCTACCACAAGTGCGCCCCGGAATCCAGCTGAGGGCGCGGGCGGTAGCAGTGTGATGCCCCGTGGCGCTGTGAAGAGAGACGCGTCTTTCACAGCACGCACAAAGGCACCGTCGCGTGTGGTGTCGAAGAGGAAGAGCGCGCCGTTGTCGGGGTCCGAGACCCACAGCCGCCCGCCGCGAGCTGCGCTGAATGCCAGCCCGTGCGGATTGAAGCACGATGGCCCTTGATATCGCCCGCCCGCCGTGCGCGGCGTGCACCCCAAGCTCGAGGTGAGCGAGCTTGGTAGGCTGCTCTGATCAATGAGAAACCGACGCGCACGGAGCGCCTCGTCGAAGCCGATTACGCGGTAGCCCGTCACATCCGCCACGTACACGCGCCCGCCGCCGCATGCCACTCCAAGGGCGCTCTCCACGAACATCGTCGTGGCATTCGCTCCGTAATCGCTCTCCCGCTGCCCAATCGTCGCGCGCACGATGCCGTCGAGGCCCACGCGCGACAAACCACGAGCGTTCTGCTGCCCGACGTAGACGTCGTCGTTGCTCGACCCTCGCGCAAGGCCGGTGGGCTGACCAAACGTCCCTGTCGACCCGAGTCGGCCATGCTCGCTGCCATCGAGAGCAACTTGCCAAACGGTGTTTGCCTCCATATCGGACACCAGCAGCTGGCCATTAGGCAGCATCAGTGCGTATACCGGCGCTGATAAGCTCGCAGTTTGCAGTGAGCGCACGAATCGCAGCGTTGGCATGCTGCCATCCGCCCGCACGGCTCGACTGAGCAAGTTGCGGCCATGGCCACTGTGGAGTCGGCCTTTATAACTGTGGAGTCGGCCTTTATACGTCTCCCGTGTTGTTCCATTGCGCAGCTCGCTCAGCAGCTGCATCGGGGCGGTGATAAGCAGCAATGCGAGCGCCATTTTCGGAAAGAAAGGTCGTGTGAACTGGTGTGAATGGACTCCGATATAGAAGCTCCGGTGTCTCCGGGTGCTATTGTCTTCAATTTAACAGTCGTGGGATCGTGGTTGTATCCGGTATCGAATCCGGATCCGATGTAGTTGATGATGTAGGCGTGCGCCTTCGGGCAATGCGAATGCCTGCGCGCTGCGGGGCGCGGTTGCCCCCCGGCGTCGGTGAGCATAATTGTGGGAGCATCCCCACGCCTTAAGGCCGTTCGTTCGATTGAAAAGGTTTCTCATGATTATACATATTGTACGGGTATGCTATCTCGCTGTCCACTGGCCCCATCTATTTGTCTTTTCGTGAAGCACCGGTCTGCATCACGTCTCGCTGGGCAATTTTCGCCATGCTCTCGTCGTACTTCTTCACCTGCTCCGGCGACATATTACGATACCATTTTTCGACGTCGTCGATGGACTTCTCATGCGGCAGCAGACGCGTCGAGGTCGAGCCGAAGCCCGCCTTGCTTTTGCCAATCTTCTTTTTGCCTTCATTGAGGCTCTCGGTCAACGAGCGGTGGTTTTGAGAGTCGTATGCACCGGGGCCCACGTGGCCCGATCCGTCTGTTTGGTGGAGGTCTTTCCCACGCTGCGACTTAGACGTCATCCCCGTACCCGGATTGGTCTTGTTTGCTTCGATCGACTTGAATGACGGCGCATATTGGCCCGGCCCTGGCACCCACGCTGCAGGTGCCTTAGGACGTTGCATGGAAGTAGAACGGAAGGACGAGAGCGTGGAGGGGCCTGTTGGCTTCCCCTTTTTGCTGCTGCGGGGCGCGCTCGCGGAGCGTCCGAACCCAACGAGGGGCGAGTAAGCGCCTGGACCAGGCGAGCCCTCGCCGATAATCTCTTGCCGCATGACGCGAATTTCGGTGTGGTTAAAGCCAGCGTGTTTGGCGTGCTTCTTCTTCACCGTGACTTCGCCCTCTTTCTTCTTTTTGGCGTCCTTGTCGTCGTCGTCTTTCGGCATCGGGGGCCGGGCGCTGGCAAGACAGAGGCAGCCTGTGGCGAACGATAGGAGGTTTCGGGCCAAAGCGAAAGATGTTGCGTCCGAAACGTCAACTCGGACAGTCGCGAAAATCGCTTATTTCAAATCTCTCGCACAGGTCTACGATCCCCGCTGACCGCTCAGTTGAAGAACAAACGTAGTTATTTGGTGGTTTATGTGCCCGAGGGATTCTTGTGCTTCGTCACTGGTTTCTCCGTCTCCGATGCTGCGCCAAAGTCTCGTAGAACTCACCGCCTCCGCCGTCGCGGCACGCGAGAGCGTCTCGTTCGACTTCGGTTGGCTGCATCAGACCGGCCTAGACTACCCCGCGGGACCGGAGGACCGGCCTCCTCCACAACACAGAACCCGGCAAGTCGCCGCCCGAGGCTCAGGTTGCGTATGATGACAATAAGATGACAAAATCTGGACGCCAAAGTCCAGCTGCCGTTTGATGCACTCATCGCGGCGGCGCCCAGCGACAAGGCGTGCCCAACGGGCTGCTCGGGCGATTCGTACATCCCGCGCCACGTGTTGTGGTTCCGCAAGCAATTCACGCTGCCGTCGTCGTGGAACAGGGCGACATGGTCTTGGCTGGACCTCCTTCCGTCTGACGACGGTCTGGATCCACGGCGTCAAGGTCGCGTATCACGACTGCGGCTAGACGCCCTTTCGCATCCGCCTCGACAATCTGACTTCGAGATGCGATCTCAGTCTGACCTCGACAATCTGACTGACGCCCCCCTCTCGTACGGCGGCGCGCGTCGTGGTCAAGGGTCGTGGTAGAGGACACGGAGGGCGTTACCTAGCCGATTGTTAGCCGATTGTGGTGGAGGCGAGCGCGCCCTCTCGACTCCCTCTCGACTCCCACGTCGACGGACGCGAGCGTAGCGGGCGTGTTCGCCCACCTCCAAGCCGGGCAGCCAGTCCGTTGGCTTGTCCGTTAGTCCGCAGCCGACTTCTTCTCGGCGTGAGCGACGAGACGTGATGCAAATTACGGGGAGGCGCGAGAGGCGAAAGGTGAGGTCACGTTTGGGGGGGTACAATATGCGCGCTTGTATGCGCACAGCGGGCGATTTGTCAATTTGGAGTCCAAATTGTTCACCTCCCAAAAAGGCGAGTTTCTAGAAGTGTGCCCGACGGCTTCCATAAGAATTTCCAGGAGCAGCGCCCCCCTTCATCATCGCGAGCTGCTCGGACGACGATGACGGCGCCAGTCGGTGGTTGGGATCGAAATCTGATCACTGCGGGACCGGGATCCACTCCCGTCGGTCCTCGAGGCCCCGCTCCCCAGCAGCGCATCCAGGTGCCGTTGGAAAGCTTTCGCAGTCGCGCAGTAGACCCTGGTTCCTATTGGAGTGTGAGCCAGCGTGGGCCTCAGCCGAAGCGGTCCAAAAAGATAGCAGTCTTCGACTTCGATCAGACGCTCGCAGCGGATGAGATCACCATATGGGGGTGGGACAACATCGTGGATCGCGGTTTTGGCGGTGCGGAGCGTGTCTCCATGCTGCGCGAGATGCTTGCGGCCCTCCACGAGGACAACGTCGGCTGTTCGGTGGTCTCGTTCAATACGAAGGTGACGATCGAGCGCGCGCTCTCGGCCATCGACCTGCTGAAATTCTTCAAGCGCGAGCTCATCTTCGGCCGCGACATCATCGACTGGCCCGCCATTCAGTGGCGTAAGAGCACCGTCATCGCACAGCGCATCATCTTGCCCAGCTCGCTCTCGGAGAGCGACGTGCGTGCTCCGCAGCCAGCGCATCGCCCTCTGCCCACTGCGCCGCCGCTGCCGCGTGCTGCGCGCCGGCCTCGCCCACGTGTCCTCGCCCCTCCCGGCTGACGCATCGTGCTCGGACGGCTGCGCAGGTCTGCTTCGCCGACGACGATCCGAATAACATTCTCGACGTGGCGTCGGTTCTGCCCGGAGTGTGTGCGATCCACGTCCCGCGGGTACAGCAGACGACACCCTTCGTGGCCTCGGTGGCCAAGCCCAAGGGTGGGATGCAGCGCGTGCACGTCGATCGTGTCCTGCGCTGGGCGGCCGAGGCCTCTGCGAGCGGTGCCTCTGCTGCGAATCCGAAAGAGATGAGCAAGGGACACCATGTGAACGGCCGGACTGTTCCCCCGATCGTGAGCGCTTTCCTGGGCGCTGTATCCGAGGAGGAGGATGGGATACCCGAGCCTCCGCCGCCTCCGGAGCGGAGCCGGCTTACTGGTGGGCCATGCGAGTGCTTTGTGCCCAAGCGCCCCTCGGGCCCGCTCGCGAACCGGTGCAACACGTGCGGCGAGCACATCGAGATCCATACAAACTCCATACACGGACCGATCATCAATGGGAGCGTGGTCGTGGTCACCGGCTAAGCTCGCACCACGAATCGAATGTATTCGACAGTATTAGGAGGAACCCAGTGCGCCGCTCTTGCAAATTGGCGTTACCGCGTTCGGCGTAGTCGCCGGGCCTGTAATCGACTAAACTTTACCCAAGGGGGAGTGGCCTACCGTATTTTTCATGTGTATAAGGGCCCAACTCTACACGCTGTTTGGGCGCGAATTTCCGGAATTAGAACCGGTACGGAAATCGGTTGCAAGTTGACGCCCACCGGGGCGAAGCCAAAGGGGGAGTGGTCATACTATAATTTTTCATGTTAAGCGGCCCAACGCAACCCTACCGCCGGGTTTGGGAATTGAATGGTTCGTGTGGCGGCGCGGGATCGCCACCGGGTGCCGCCGCGGTGGCGATTGCCTCGCGGTCACTGTGGCGTGTGGCGTGTCACGCAACGCTCTTCTCAGATTCAGTCCATGGCATCCATGCCACTCGGCTGCTGTGGCGGCAGTGCCGGCGGCGGCGGCGAATGGGCGCTGGGCGGCTCAAGCGACGTCTGCTCTGCCGGCGGTGGCGCCTCCAACGCCGCCTGTGCCGGCGGCATCGCCTGTGCAGGCTGCATCAACTCTGCAGGCTGCATCCACTCTGCAGGCGGCATCGCCTCTGCCGGCGGCATCACCTCTGCCGGCGAGTCCCATCCCGCGGGGGAGGCACTTGAGGCACTCGCGCCGGGAGGCGAGTCCCATCCCGCGGAGGAGTGCCTCCCCAACGACCCTGCGGATGGCCCCGCTGTCGGTGCCGCCCCGGTCGGCGGCGGCGCCCATGATGGCGCCCAGGTCGGCGGTGGCGGTGGCGACTCCATCGGCGGCGCCGTCCCCGTAGGCTGCCAGCCCATAGGGGGCGTTGGCGCTGCCCCCAAAGGCTCCGCCACCATCGGCGACCCACCAGTCGATGTAGACCCTGTCGGTGGCGACTCCCATGCTGGCCCCGAGGATGTAGGAGCTATGGATGTAGGAGCCGTCTGCGGCATAGCATTCGGCGGCGGCGGCGGCGACACGGGCGGCGGTACGGGCGGTTCGGCTCGCGGCAACGCGTCGCTTCCGAAGCCCATCGTCCATATTTGGGATGGCGCTGCGCTGTCGCTCAGCGTCGTTGCCGCGGAGACGGAGGCAGGCGGTGGCAGCGGTGGTGGTGCGGCAGTTGGCGCGGCAGCTGCTGCCGGCGTACCGAGCCCCCTCGCCTCTCGTACGGAAGAGACGGCCGCAGCGAGCGCTTCTTTTTGGCGCTGCCAAGCCGCGGAGATCGAGGCGGACCGCTGCGCAGCAGCCGCGCCGCCAGAAAACCCCGCGCCCGTCGTGTCCATATCGGCGGCGCCCGACGCGGCGCCGCCAGCGGGGGGCGAGAGCCCTGCCCACGGCTGGCCGAGCGCGGGCGGCGGACCCCGGTGCTGTCGGCTCGGCTGGAAGGCTTGGCGCATGTGCGGCGCCTTCTCGTTCCGCTTCTGGACCATATGAAGCTGCTGGATGAGTTGCGGAATGTCCGTCTCCATGAGCTCGTCGAGGAGCTTGAGCTTCTGAGATCGCTCCACCGAGGGCTTATACAGCTGGCTGAAGTCGAACGTCGAGAGCGCGCGTGCGAGCGGCTCCCAGGGCGGGAAATCTCCCTTGGAGAGGCTATGCTGACGAAGCGTGGTCTCGTAGCAGTGGCGCATCCCCTCGGCGGAGCAGATCCACTCTTGCACTTGCTTGCGCCCCGTCCATTTGGAGGTCACCTGTTCACGCATGAAGGCCATCAGATGCACATGCACCTGCACGAGGCGCGCGCGTCGCGCGATCTCGTTGATCTTGTTCATCACGTTATCTTCCGGTAAGGAGGCGAGCTCCTCGATGAGATCCGCCTCCTCCGCCTCCATCAGGCCAGCCATGCCGGGGTGCTTGAACGGAGCGTCCCAGAAGGAGCCGAGGTAGACGCGCGGTACCTCGGGCGACGCGATGATCGCGCCAAGCGACCACATGAGCGCACCGTACACCCGCATCAGCTTCTGCGGCTCGATCTCATCTGCCTTGTTCAGGACCACGCGCACCTTGGCCTGATGCGCCTGGAGTACCTCGATGACGGCGCGGAACTCATCGGAGATATCGAGCTTATGTGGGTCGAAGAGGAGGAGCACGCGGTCCGAGTGCTGCGCAAACCACTTGATCACCTCATGGAAATCGTAACCGCGTCCCTTTTGCTTCTCGCCCGCCTGCACACCCGGGCTGTCGACCAGCGTGATGCGCCGCATGATGGGCGCAGGGACCGAGGAGGCCTGCAGCCGGTCGAGGAAGTGCGTGCCGTAGTTGCGCAGCGAGTGGAACGGCGTGTCCGGCTGCGACGTGAGCGCGTTGCCCGGCGTCACCTTCTCGCGGTCGCCGTACATGACGACAATGAACCGATCCGTGGTTGGCTCCGGCCCGATGTGCTGGTTTGGAAAGTCGCGGCCGAGGAGGTAGCGAATGAAAGATGTCTTTCCGACCGAATACTGCCCGAGGAGCAGCACCATCGGCCGCGAGTCGAACCACGCGTCGCTCAGCACCGGCTCACGCAGCTCGTGGTAGGACGACTTCTTCTCGAGCGGCCGGAGCTTGTTCACGTACAGGCTCTTGAGCCGCTCGAGGATGGACGCATCCGTCACCGCAAGCATCGACGATCCAAAGCCCGACAGCGTCTCCGCGGCCGTCCGCGTCATCGCGAGCAGCACCAGCAGCAGCCCACATGGACGCATGGCCTGCGTCATCTCGCAAGGACCTCGCGTGTGATGATGCGTCGTGTCCGCTGCACGGCACGTAACTTTCAGTACGTCGCGGTCCCCCAAAGCGCGCGCAACACGCACCGTCTCAGTTCAGTTCAGTTCAGTTTCTTCGCGGTCCCTCCACGCTCACTCCACCACCGTCTCAAAGGACGGCTCCGCGCCCCTCGGTCAACAAAAGTACTGACAAAGGACGGCTCCGCACCCCTCGGTCGACACAAGTACCGGTACTCAGTACTCGATCTCTCGGGCTATACTCAATTTCGCTATAGAGGCTCGTGAGGTCGACTGACGACTCACGACTGTTTACGGGCTGGTTTTCGCGGACACGGCACCGAATGCGGAATGTCGAATGCCGACATACGCTGGGACGCGCACACTTCATGCCTCACGTGAACCCTTCATACGCGATTCAGCCACGGGCTGTTGACGGGCAACTTGAGGCTCTCGAGGTAGTCCTTGACCCCCCTCGAGCCTCCATTGAACGGATCACCGTCGTTCTCGTACGGGGCGCTCGGTCGTGCGAACTGCAGGATCACATCGTTCTTGCGCTGTTTGTTGAACCTCGGCTCGTTGGAACCTATGGCACCCACTGCCACGAGCAGACAGGAATCGAGCACAGGCGACTCAAGACGCCGAGGGAGGTGATGGGAGAGGACGCGGCCGCAGGTTCGACCGCCGGATCATCGTCACTGATGGTGTCAAAGTCCTGGTAGCGGACAGGAATCATCTTGCGCTCAAATGTGCCGTCACGACCCATGCAGGCGGTACTTCCGAGCAGCACGTCTCCGGGCTTGATGACGCCGGACTTGGCCGCGTTGCCGCCCTCCACCAGGTCCTCAACAACGACACCGCCGTCGTCGTTTTCAATGAAGGCGATGCCAAGTGGCTTGTCAAGCCTGATTTCGTAGCAATCTTTGGGCATAAGAAAGAGCGCTGGATACGCCGTGCGATCGGCCTCAGGATACTCCTTCACCCAATCGGCCCATCCACTGTAGTAGCTGCCAAAGCCTTTCCCGAATTCCATGCCCACTGCTGTCGTACGGGCAAGAGCTCTCTCGGGCACCGAATGCGCCAGCGAGGTGACCACGAATGCGCCGACGAGATCGCCAAGCAGTGCGATGAGCAGCGAGCGCATGCTACCCCAACAGCGACCGAGATTCTTCGCGGAATACGCCACGCGCGACGCTCAGTCCAAGTAGATCGGAACTCGCGCGGTGTGAATGTTAACACGTGTAGGCACTGTTACTGCCCGCTTTGAATACACACACCTTACACGACCCCATATGAGTCACGGAGTTTGCGCGCGCTGGTGGCGTTGAGGATGGTTTGGATGGCGGTGTGGATATGTTGGCAACGTGGTGCGCGAGGCAATCAATGGCGTGAGGAAGCTGCGGGGGGCATCGCGCGGCCCTCGCCGTATCGTGTGTGTGAGCGTGAAGAGCTCTCGTTCTCCCTCAGGGAGTACACACTATCTTGTTCTGTACATATGCAGTGTACTCCTGTGGTTTAGGTGTATTTCAGAATTCAGATGTGAGCCGGCGCGGCATCATGAAGTTAACATGATCCTCTTCCGGTCATCATCCTCTTCGATTCCGGGGGCTCCAGGCTGTCGACCACCGGGGCTCGCTCAGTGGATGTGCACGTGCACGTTCTTGACATGCTTGCCGCCCTTGCCCTTTTTGGAAGACTTCCCCGGCGCGTCATCAACGGCGTCTGCATCTTCCTGGTCATCGCTCTCGCCCTCCTCGCCCTCCTCGCCCGCTTTCTTCTTCTTCTTCTTCTGCCCTGCGCTCTCGTCCTCCTTGCCCTTCTCCTCGCCCTTGCTCTCCGCCCCCTTTCCCTTCTCCTCGCCCTCCTTGCCCTTCTTGCCCTTACCCATAGCCTCCATCTCCTCGATGATCTTCTCCACCTGCTTCGACGCCTCCTCGGCCGTCGCCTTGCGCTGCTGGATGAAGTAGTGCTGGAGCGCCGCCATCGAGATCGTGCGCCCCTCGCCCAGCTGCTTCTGGAGTCTCTTTGCAAAGGCGGTGGCGAGGGAATCCTCGGCATGCGCGTAGAAAGACTTGAACAGCCCCACCATCTGCTCCTCGGTCGCATCGGTGAACTCGACATGCAGGTCGACGCGCCCGTTGCGAATGAGGGCCGCATCGAGGTTCTCGCGGTGGTTGGTCGTCAGGATGAAAATCTGGCCGCGCTGGCCGCCGACGCCGTCGAGGGCATTGAGCATGCCGCTGAACGTGAGCGCGCTCTTGTCGCCGTCCTTCTTGACGCGGTGAGCGGCCGCAATGCCGTCCACGTCCTCGAGCACGATAATCGAGTCGGTCGGCACGCGCTGCACCGCCGCCTTGAGCCCGTCGTCCGTGAAGTCGGGGTGCGATGGCGACAGGTAGCACACGTTACGCTTGAACTTGCCCGCGAGCGCTTGGATGAGCGAGGTCTTCCCCGCGCCGGGAGTGCCGTGGAGTAAAAACGAGCGCTTGTAAGGGATGCCGTGCTCGGCGTACCATTTCTTCGTGCCGGACGAGAGGAAATCGCTCAGGTCGCCGACCAGCCGGCTCTTCATGGCAGCCGGCAGTACGACCGACTCGATCGGCCGCGCCTCGACGACCTCCGACTTCCGCCAGTACTGGTGCTGGACCGCGAAGCGGTACACGGTAAACTTGAAAGGCTCCGGCTTGTCGGCTTCGGCGATGAGCTCGTCGCAAAAGGCGCTGATCAGCTGGATGTCCTTGGCGAGGAGCACCAGGCTCTTCATCAGCGTCGCGCCGCAGTCGGTGCCAACGACCTCACCAATGGTCTGGTGGAGGGCATGAATCTTCTCGTCGTGGAAGTTGATCTCGAACACGCCAAGACCCAGACTCTTGGAGGAGTTACGGTAGACCTCGATGCCTTCGCCGTCGTCGCTGATGTCACAGCATCCGCCCTTGCCGCGCTTGCCGGACCCGATACCTAACTCAAACGACTTGGTGTTCTGGCACTTGTCCGATGCCAGATAGCTCGTCACAAGCCCGATGAGCTCAGAGCCCTTGAGCTCTGCGGCGATCAGCGAGCTCACGTCGAGGCCGGCAGAAGCGAGGACGGCCGGGTCGAAGGGCGTGGTGCGGGTGAGGAGCTGAAGCCGGTTCGGGGCGGGCATGTACTCGAACTCGGAGTTGGTCGGAGTCGGCATCGTGATCAAGGTGACAACGGGCCTCAGATGATTTCAAAGTGCTCGGTAATGGAAAGCTGGCGAAAAAGTAGTAGTGCTTGTGAAAAGGATGATTCTGGTTGTGAGAGGTGATTGCTGCTTGGGAGCTCAGTCCTCAGTGCGCTTTCAGACCATGTTTCAGACGTGAGGAGCGACGACGAGATCGAGAAAGCTCGCGTACGGGTATACGCTAACAGTCAGTAACACGAATCAGTCAACCTCTTCCTGAACGATTGTCGGACCGTCGCGCGTCTCAATTTCATGTCAATAACCGCACCCTATTGTTCTGCACCCTAATCTGCCTCTCTCAGTGGACGACTCTCAGGGGTACTAACAGTGAACAAGAGCACGGCGCGGGCGGCGCTCAGCACTCCTTGGCCTCCTGGATGGCCTGCTCCATCCGGCGCTCGTAAAAGCGCCGCCACGCACCATAGAGCTGCGGCAGCGCCACGACGGCTGCAAGCCACCCGAGAGCGCGCGTGTCGAGTCTGGGCAAGTCGGCACTCAAGCTCAGATAGACGGCGAGCTCGAGCATGCAAATAGTGGCGCCCAGAAAGTCGCCCATGACGCCGCCGAGGACAGACTGCCCGTACGCGCCGGCGAGCGCCGTCCCGAGCGCCCCGGCGAGCAGCGCACGCGCTGCCTCGGGCGGCGCCAGCAGCGTGAACGCGACAGCAGTGGCCGAGCCGAGGGCGAATAGAACACGCGGCAGGCCGAGGAGGCGGCGGCTCTCGCCAAACCAGTTGTAGTACTCGCCCTTGGCGTCTTCGTCGTCCACGACGTACTCGTACGCGTAGATGAGCGGCGCCGCGGACGCGCGCGCCACGCTCTGTGCCACCACGATCGAGGGGCCAGCGCCAACGGACGCGCCGAGGGCCCAGACAGAGCCTGAGACCGAGCCCTCGCCGAGACGTGCGAGGGCGGCGGACTTGGCGACGACCCACAGGCATCCGCCCATCGTCGCGTAGCTACCGTTGCGCGAGTCCTTCATGATGCGCAGGATCTGAGCCTTGGTCCAGCCACCGCCGAAGCCGTCGAGCGTGTCACAGAGCCCGTCCTCGTGGAAGCAGCCGGTGAGCCAGAGGGTGGCGCCACTCGAGAGGACGGCGGCTACGAGCGGTGGCCACAAGCTTGCAGCGGCATCGTAGAAGGCCGCCGCCCACAGCCCGATGAGCGCGCCCAGCACAGGGAAGTAGGCCATGCCTCGCATGAGATAGCCGGGGTGGTGGTCGCACCATCCAGGGCATGGCAGGCGCGTCAGAAACATCACGCCCGTGAAGAAGCAGCGCAACTCGTCGCGGGGAAGTGCCTCAAACTCCTCGAGCGGCGTGCGCACCGCCGTGCCCGTGCCTCTCGAGGCGACAACTGCCGCGGAGATGGGCCGATCGCCCGCGCCAAAGCCGTCGGCCGAGGCTGTGCGAGCATCGTCATTAGCTCGCCCTCGGCGCGCCGGCGATTTGCTCGTCCGCCCGCCTTCAGCCCTGGCTCGTAGCGCGGCCGCGGAGGGGTTGCCAAGGGCGTTGTTCGGGGCCATTATTTTGCAGATGTGATTCGACTCGAGTGAACCCGTCTCTTCACTGAAGAGCACGGGGTCGACGCTCACTCTTCGGAGCGCGAGCGACAACCTCGGCGGGGTCTTGAGAAAAAAGGGTTCACACGAGTCAAAATGTTTATCGTGCGGTTGAACGTGGCTACGCGCGAGCGATTCTAAAGTGTGATGTCAAGTTTTGGGGGTGTTCACAGGCAGTTCACGCCGCGTACTTTTGCCGCCGCCTCCAACGATGTTTTGCGCGGCGTGCGCGAAGATCCAAGCCAAGGGCGGCTCGAGCTGCTGGCAATGCCGCGCCGCGCCGGCGACTCCCGCCGCTCCTAATCTGCCCCCACCAGCACCGCAAGCTGCGCCGCCGCTGAGCGCCACACCCCTGCACTCTGTCCAGGCGCGGATCGAGCAGTCGCGGCTCGCTGCACTCGAGCGTCGCCAGCGAGCTCAGCAGCAGCAGCAGCAGCAGCAGCAGCAGCAGCAGCAGCAGCAGCAGCACGTGCAACAGCAAGTTCAGCAGCACCAGCTGTTAATACCGCAGCCGCATCTTGCACCGCCACAGCAGCCGCAAGCCTGGCATCCGCCAGCGTCCTCGGATCCGCAGCACCAGCTGCAGTGGCATCAGCATCAACACCAGCAGCTGTGGCAGCAGCCATACCAAGGGTCCCACGCAGCCCCACCCTCGCAGCCACCGTTCCCGCCGCAACCGCCGCAGCCGGAACTGGCGACGCACCCGCCGCCATGGCCAGCGAGCACCACGCAGCCGCAGCCGCCGTCGCAGCCTCTGCAGCTGCCCTTGGATGCTCAGAAGCCGGACGCGCGGCGAGAGACGCTCGAGGGCACCCGAATGCGCCCACCAGCGACGGCCCTTGCCGCCCCTGGGCCGCTGGCCATGCCGCCACCACCGGGACTGCCACCGCCGCCGTCCGCGGCACAGCATTGGCCGCAACAGACGTCGACGCAGCAGCCGTGGCCGCAAGTGACGTACGCGCAGCAGCAGTTGCTGTCACAGCCGCCGCCGCTGCCGCCGACACAGCAGCCGCGGCCGCCGGCGCCACAGCAGACGACGCCACTTGCGCCGCAGCCGTCGCCACAGCAGCCGGCACAGCCGCCGAATCGGGCATCGCCATACCCATCGGCGGCAGCGCCGGCTGTGCCAGCTCCACAGCCGTCGCGTCCGCCGCCACAGCAGCCGCCGCATCAGCCGCCAGCGCCGCCGGCGCCGCCGCAGCAGCCGCCGTTGCCGCCCACGCAGCGGCAGGTGCTAGCGACGCTTCAGCAGCAGCGGCAGGTGCGGCTCAACGGCGCCTGCGACGGAACGCCCGTCGTGCTGACCGCTCCGTGCCCCTTGCCGCTCCAGCCCGCTACTGCCACCGCGCCGCCGCCGCCGCCGCCCACCCGAGCGTGCGCGGCCTCTCCATTCGCCCTCCCGTGCTGCGGCAGCAGCGTCCAAACTGCGAGCACCGCCGCCACCTCCGTCGCTGCCCCCGCCGCCCCCGCCGCCCCCGCCGCCCCCGCCGCCCCCGCCGCCCCCGCCGCCCCCGCCG
>ENA-UOUZ01000859-UOUZ01000859.1-mixed-culture-metagenome-genome-assembly--contig:-NODE-859-length-21240-cov-134.851168_pt1 | contig 21240 bp, 6 predicted proteins | sample MGYA00238154_ERZ761575 | MGnify/ENA primary metagenome ERZ761575 (study PRJEB28896, sample SAMN07631632) | mixed culture metagenome | isolation source: Freshwater growth medium | place: USA...
AAACGACAAACGACAAACGGGGGTGGGGAAGCCGGCGGTAGCACTCTAAACATTTCCCCACAGCCCGTCCACGTGCTTGTTTTCAAAAGGCGCGAGACAGACACGCACCCGCCGTCTCCACAACCACATGAGCCTGCCGTGAGCTGCTCCACCATGAACATCGAGACGAAGGAAGGGGCGAACATTTCCCTGCGTCCGCACCGACTGCAAAGCGGTAAGCTAGCGGCACTGGACCCGAAAAAGCCAAGGTTCTGGCGCGACATCGACAATGCGGGCCACTTGCACATCGTGGATCCGAACGACCCGACCAAGGTGCTGCGCGACTTCACAACGGTGCCCTTCACGTCGTCGTCGGGGAAGGCGACGCGGTCCTCCTGGGGTCGCCTGATGCAGATCCTGGAGGCGCCCGGCGACCTCCCCGACGGCACGATCTCGGTCACGGACCCCAAAGGCAGCGTCGAGACCCATAGCGTCCGCCGAGTGAGCTACGGGTCGCCGGCGCATCGGCGGCTGCTGGAGGACGTGCGCGACCAGACTATGACTCTCTCGCGCCTGGACCTCCCCATCCTCGCGTGGCTCATTGAGGACATGGGCGAGCTCCACATCAAGACGACCACGCCCTCCTCGACGCGCGCGCATGAGGAGTGGCTCAAGAAGACCGCCGGGGGCGAGCTGGGCATCCTCGCGAGCATGGTCCCGGTCACCCGCGCGCGCTTTGAAGCTCAGCGCCTCGAGCATGAGGAGCTGCGCATTGCGGTCGAGGCGTTGCGTGACGACCACGACGGACTTCGCGACGACCACGACGAACTTCGCAACGACCACCACGAACTTCGCAACATGGTCATCGCGAACAAGGCGAAGTTCGACGCCGTGGCCAACGTGGCGCTCGCGAAGATCGACGCCGTGGCCAACGTGGCGCTCGGTGCGCAAGCGACTGCGGACCGGGCGCTCGCTGCCTCCGAGGCCGTGGCCAACGTGGCGCTCGGTGCGCAAACGACTGCGGACCGGGCGCTCGTTGCCTCTGAGGCCGTGGCCAACGTGGCGCTCGGTGCGCAAACGACTGCGGACCGGGCACTCGCTGACGCGGCGCGGGCGCTCGCTGCCGCTGCCGCGGCGCAATCGGGACTCGCTGATTGCACGCGCATTGCACGCGAGGCGTTGGATGCCTCTCGCAAGGCTACGGCGGACGCTGCTCTCCAGCGTGTTGGGATTGACAGCCTGCTCGCTCGCCAGCGTGAGGCACGGCAGGAGGCGGCGCACGCAGCCGCTGCGGCCGAGGCGGCGGCGCACAAGTACAGCAAAGCTGTGCTGGCGAGCGTGCAGCCGCAGATCGCCGGGCTGCAGTCTGCAGTTGGCGGGGCCATCGGCGGCCTCAAAGATCTGGAACGGCAGTTCGCGGAGGCGAAGGCTGTGGCGGCGGACCGCAAGCTGGTAGACCGTCGCTTCGCAATGGATATCCAAGCTGCTAAGGAAGCTGCTGCGAGCGCCGCGGCGCTCGCGGAAGCGACGCACTTGGCGGCGGTGGCGCATGGCGAGCAGCTGGCCGCATCGATGCAGCGCGGCGAGCACTTCATCGGTATCGCAAATCCCTGGCACCTTCGCCCCTAACCGATCCCAATCTTGCCCGCTTGCCCCTTTGACGACCCTATCGTACCGTGACGGTCTGTCGTCCATCTCTCGCCTGCTGCAGAGCTCGTCAACGGCCTCAATCACGCCGATGGAAAGATCGAGCAGCTGCGCCTTGATGCAATGGTCTCCTTCGACCTCGTGAGAGCAGATGTCGTCTGCCTGCAGGAGCAGATCAACCTGAACCCCCCGCCTGCGCCTTTGTTGCCCGATGAGCTGGCCGTGCCTGAGACGCCCCAGGGTCACGCGCAGCCCAAGGGCGACACAGCGGGCGACACGCCCGAGTGGCTCCAGGAGGCGACGGAGGACCTCGGCGCGCCCGCTTCAGGCTTGGTGTTCTTCGATCTCGCTGCCGCGCCCACCGCGGCGAGCGCACCGGCAGTGTCGGGACTGCGAGGAGTCCAGGGTGCCCTCGCATCCAACTACACCGGCCGGCGCACCAGCGGCGGGACCAGCGGCAGAACCAGCGTGGCGAAGCCCACCCGCGTGCCTGCAGCAGAGGGCGACCTGGCGATGTGAGGCGCTTCAGCATTGTGTGTGAGAAAGTGAGACCATGAGTGATGAGACCATGTGATGTGCCAGCGCTGAGACCATGTGACGTGCCAGCGCAGTGAGGCGCAAAGCAGCAGAGTGCTGACCGGACGGACACACTACCCCAGCACAGTGAGGCGCAAAGCAGCAGAGTGCTGACCGGACGGATACACTACCCCAGTATGAGGCGCGTCGATTGCTCACCTCCCCGTGGTGCGCCTTGGTAATCCCAGTAGCTGGGAGCTAGGAGGCAATCAGATTACATGTGCATGATGTGTTGCTGCGCTGTGGTTAGAAAGGTCGCCCGTGGAAACCGGAAAGTGGAATGTATCCCAGGCGAGCCGCGCCTCGAAGCGCCTCGGCTCGGCCTCCCCGCTCCCGCGCCGAGAACCTACCGGACGGTACCGGAACGCGCTTCGGCTAACTCGGCCCCCGTCCCGGCCCGTATAGATTTACTTAATTGTTAATACTACGCACCTTGACTTTCCGCACTTCTGTTCTTCTACAACAGAATACAGATGTCCCTGAGTAAGCTGTACTTCTACCTTAACAGGATTTGTTGGGTGTCGTGCTGGTCGCGCTGGTAGTCGCGCTAACGACCGCTCCAGAGTCCAGTTGCCATGAGTCGCATGAGCCGTCTGCGTCTCACCACACATCGTGCAGCGGATGGCGAAACTCTGGATGGGCGCCCACGAAGACGCCGCCAGCACTGCCGACGACCGCCAACTGGCCGCCGCTGGCGACGACCACCTTCGGGACGATGGGCTTGGTAAACGTGGGGGGCACCGGCTTGGTGGGCGCGGGCGGCGCAGGCCGGCGCGCCGTCTTCGCGTCGTGCACCGAGAGGGGCACCGGCGCGACCAGAGGGCGCGGGCTGTGCGTCACCTGGCTGAGACTCATCTGAGCCATACGGATGCGCCGTGGTGCCGCGGCGCTGTGGCTCTGCAAGGACGAGAGCGCAAACGGGCTCGATCCGCCGCCGCTGATGCACTGGCTGGTGCGTGGAACGGCGGCGGCCTTCTCGGCGGCAACCGCGGCGGCGACGTCCTCATGGCCGTCGAGCCGAACGTCGTCATGGGCGACATGCCCGTTGAGACGGTTCTGACGAAACTCCGTGCCCGGGGATTGAGCGAGATTGAGGTTCTGACGAAACTCCGTGCCCGGGCGCGTGCCGTGGGCGTGCGCGCCGTAGTGGGCACCGCTGCTCGGCGCGCGCGCACTGTGCGGCCGCTGCTTGAGGGACTGCTTCGCCTCCGCGTACAAGTCGCCTCGCAGACGCAATCCGCTCGACGGCTGTACCGCGAACGCAGCATCTCCTGCGGACTTGACCTGCGCCTCGAGCTCCACGTCGCGCAGCACGGCGAGCCAGAGTGCGAGATTGAGTGCGAGGAAGGCGGCGGGGGATCCCTGATCACGCGCGACTGATGAGAGCGCAATCCGGCTCAGCTGCCGGCGCTCGAGGGCGCTGCAGCGGCGTGCGGCGCCGAGCATGCCGGCCGAGTCGGCCGCGATCATCGCGATCAAGCCGGTGAGCAGGGGGTGCGACTGCAGCGCATGGCCGAGGGACTGCCGCCCCTCTTCTGTGGAGGCGCCCACGGCGGCGCGGTGCAGCTCGGCCGCGTACCTCACCAGTGTGGCATCTTCCCATTCGCGCGCTGAGCAGCGCGAGTCGAGAACCAAGGGTAGCGCCCACCAGTCGCGCGGCCCACCCTGCAGGATCAATCGGAGCACGGGGAGCCGCTGCAGATCGTCGACGGCGCGGGAGAGAGCCTGTACGATGCGTGAGCGTAGCGATCCTTTGTTGTCGAGAGCTCGCTCGATCTCCGCGTGCAGCGACGGCGCGGCGCGATGCGATGGCTGTGCGGCGGCGCCGTCCTGAGCGCCGTCCTGAGCGAGCGCCGGTGCTTCGGCGATGGCCGAGGCCGCCGCCGCCGCAATATCCGCCGCCAGCCGGTTCAGCACATGCGGCGTGGTCGGCGAAAATGGCGCACCATCGACGGCGAGGTCCTCCGCCGCCGTACCGGTACCTCCCTCGTTGGACGTCGTAGTAGGAGGTCGCACAGTGATGGTCGTTCGGATCGGGTGGGGCGCTGGCGCTGGACGGTTGGGACGCGACGGGCCGCCAGTCACATTGTACGCCCCCGGGCCGGGCGTGGCGGCCGCGGGCGGGTCCGCACACCGAGGCTCGCTGAACTGCATGCTCACGGCCGCGTACGCGGCGGTATGGCTCTCGACGGGCGAGCCTGGACGAATCACAAGCGTCCCCTGCGACAGGTACGCGCCGGGCCCGGGCGTCTGCGTCGCAGCCGCCGGCGGCGGCGCGAAGCGCGGCATGGTGGAGGCACTGAAGCGCGGGCCGCTGGTCTTGCTCCCTCCATCAAACGACGTCGGGATCGGCGGGCCAGCGCGGGCGTCCGTTGGTGGCTTGTAGTGCTCGTACTGCTTACGCTCGGCGCCGCCGTCGGGCGCGAGGACCTGCCAGAGAGGACGTACCGTGCGGTCCGTCGGAGCTCCGTATGGTGCGGGCGTGCTCTCGGCTGACCGATCGGGGGAGACGGTCTGCCACAGGGGGCGCTGCACGAAGGGGTCGCGTCGTTGTGGCTGCAGCTGCGACGAGCTGACGTGCAGGCCCTGCTGCTGCTGCTGCTGCTGCTGCTGCTGCTGCGACGACGCATCTGGAGAACGAGGCGGCGACTGATGGCGAGATGGCGCGAGCTGCGCACTGCCCCAGGGCTCCATGGGCGGAGGGGCGACCTCCCACGGGAGAGCGGTGCGCGGGCCGGTGCTCCAGCTGAACGAGGCGCGAGGGTTGATCGACGACGTCGCCGGGGCAACCTCAATGAACAACGAGTCGGGGTCGACCTTATGCGCCGCGAAGCGGGGGTCACGCGAGGCAAGGCCAGAGCGCGGCGACGGCGCGCCCGGCGCCCTACCGGTGCCTGGTGCCCGGGGCGCCGTCGTCGTCGGCCGACCGGTGGCTCTGGCGGTGGCTTCCTTGCGTACCTTGAGCTCACCCGATCTCGCCCTGAGCTCGTTGATGCGCTCCTTCAGCTCGTGCAAGTGATTCGAATGCGCCATCTGGGCTAGGGAGGGAGTCACCGCGCCCGTGATCGTCGGCGCCATCGTGGGCGCGTATGGCACGCGCGCCTCAATACAAGCGCGTGCCTCCCGCCGGGGGGCATCGGCGGCGTTGGGCGAGGCAGCGGCAGCAACGGGCGCAGCCAATCGCGCGTCCGATGGCGCGTCGGCCGCGGATACGGAGTCGGCGGGGATGGCGGCGGGGGTGGCGGCGGGGGTACTGGCCGGTACGTGGACGACACCGGGTTCGTCCACGTCCGGATTCGTCAACGTCTCGACCTCGTCCGGTAAGGGTTCCTCATCGATCTGTGCCCATCTCGGCGCGATCGCGGACTCTTTGAATGAGGAAGGTGAGGGCGGCCGCGAAGGCGTCGGAGGCCTCACCTCCACCATGTCCTCGTCCGCCTCCGCCTCCGCCTCCGCCTCCCGCTGCGGGACAGGCGCCGGCACCGTCGCGGGCATGCCCCGAGCCATCCGCGCCGCCGCCAATTCCGCTCGCAGCTCGGCAGCAGCATCCTCCGCCTTGCCTCGAAACTCGGCGAAGACGCGCTCCTCCGCGCTCACCTTCTGCCGACGCAGCGCCGCCCTCGTCGCGTCCGGCGCGGGCGCAGACACGGGCGCAGGCGCGGGCGCGGGCGCGGGCGCGGGCGCCTCTGCCACGTCGCCCCGCAAGTACGCCTCAAACTCTTCTCGTGCCCTCGCCATACGCTCCGCAGTCGGCAAGTCGGCGTCACGCCCGCTCAGCAGAGCCCCGAGCACCGAGGCACGCCTGGCCCTTTCAATGGACACTGCGGAGGACTGCGCCGTGCTGGACGCCACCGACGAGCGCAGCGAGGTTCGGCAACCGCCGCAGAGCGATGCGCGCAACGAGTGGTTACCAAACCCCATCAAGCCACCGCCGCCGCCGCCGCCGCCCCCCGCCCCCGTCGGCGCCAACAAGGACGAGCGCATGACTCCGGATTGCGGCGCGGAGCGAGGGCGTAGCACGCTGCCTCGGGCGACGCCTGTGCGCGGGGAAGGCTCCTCGGAGGCTCGAGATTGCATCTGAGATTGCATCTGAGATTGCATCTCGAGGTCCTCGCGCCGCAAACGCTCCTGCTCGCGCTCGCGGTCCCGCTCGGCCTGCAGCAGCGTGTACCAGCGCGTCATCACCATCGGAAGCGTCGTGTCCATCCCAAAGTCCTTCCCCTTGGCACGCTTGCGCTCAAAGTACATTTCGATGATCTCGCGGTCCAACTTCCACGAAGGCGTACCCTCGGCGTCCATGCGCACCACGTACTGCAGCATGTTGCCGAGGAAGTTGACGTACGCCTCCGCCTCGAGCGAGGGCGTGTACATGTCCGCGAGCTCGAACCACGTCCAGTAGAAGCGGTCGCGGTCGAGCCCTGGCTTGCCCTCGGAATCCCGCTCCCAGTCGATCTCGACCATCATGTGTTCCTCACGCGGGGTCACGTTCGAGGCCTCGAGCGTGAGCGTGATCTTGCGATGCATCACCGTGTACTCGGCCTTGTCGATGATCGCGTCGGAGTCGTCCGTATTCGCGCAGAACCAGAGCAGTTCGAGCACGGAGAGGATGTCGGGATGCGTGAGCAGCTCGCGCCTGATCGCGAGCGCCTCCTCGGTCTCGAATTGCTTCGAGCCTCGTGGCCTGCCGATCGATGCGCGGAGCGCAAGCTTCGACTTCCGCCTCTCGGCCTTGAGCCGCGCCTCGAGCTCGGCGAGCGACGGGCGGGCGTCCTCGTCCGCCTCCGTGGCACGGCTAGCGGCGGCGGCGAGGCGGAAGTCCTCATCCTCGCGCCATGGCGCGACGGAGGCTTCTTCGGGCGAGGCCTGCGGCGAGTCGCGCGAGGCCCGTCGCATAGGGGGCGAGGCCTGCGGCGATGGCGGGGCCCCAGAAGCGACACGCCATGTGACAGCCGCCATGTGGACGTCCACTTCGCGAGAGTTGCAAATTCCTCAAGAACGTCGAACAGTCACAACGCAAGCCAAGGCATGTCAAGTCAAGTCAAGTCAAGGCAAGTCTAGTCAAGTCTAGTCAAGTCTAGTCAAGTCATCAATGGGAAAGGGAATGGCTCGGTAATAGGCTCGGTGTGATTCGTGTGAATAGGGGGCCCTCACTTGGTCACGATTTCACGAAACTCGAAAGCCGTGGAGACAGCAAAATTGGAGACAGGAACAGACACATCGGTCTCAAAAATAATTCTAGCTTTCTTCATTCTTGTTTCTAAGGTGCGCTGCGAAACTTCAACCTTGAAACAATTTGCTGCAGGTCCGCGCACAGGCCACAGCTGACACAGCAATAAGAATAACCACTCCTGTACGGTTGTCTATCTGCACACAGTGCCGACCGGCGACCCTCTCTCTCAACGCACAGACCCCTCTCTCTACCCACCAGCATCATCGCCAGCGTCACCACAGCAGCGACCATCAGTGTAAGTAACGCCATACGCAGCGACCTCGACAGCACGTACAACAGCCGGCCAGGCGCGTGCTGCTCGAGCGGCGCGAGGAGCCGCCGCGTCCACATGCCGATGCGCCCACATGCCGACGTGCGCGGCAGCGGAGGCACGACCATGGCAAGGTGGCTTGGGGGTTAGCCACCAGCCTGCTCGATCAAGACCTGGTTCTCGGCGTGGAGCGCGAGGTTCTGCAGTGCACCCGCCGCGTAATCCTTTTGGCGATCCGTGCCGCTCTGCTCCATCTTCACGAGCGGCGCGATGGCGCCAGCCTGCGCGAACAAGACCTGGTTCTCGGCGTGGAGCGCGAGGTTCTGCAGTGCACCCGCCGCGTAATCCTTTTGGCCATCCGTGCCGCTCTGCACCAGCGTCACGAGCGGTGCGATGGCGCCAGCCTGCGCGATCAAGACCTGGTTCTTGGCGTTGTTGTACGCGAGGTTCTTCAGCGCAGCCGCCGCCTTCTCCTTTTGGCCACCCGTGCCGCTCTTCAGCAGCGTCACGAGCGGCGCGGTGATGGCCCCAGCCTGAGCGATCAAGACCTTGTTCTCGGCGATTTCCGCGAGGTTCCGCAGCGCACCCGCCGCGTTCTCCTTTTGGCGATCCGTGCCGCTCTGCACCAGTGTGACGAGCGGTGCGATGGCGCCAGCCTGCGCGATCTTTTCCTGGTTCTCGGCGTTTTTCGCCGCGAGGCTCCGCAGCGTACCCGCCGCGTACTCCTTTTGGCTATCCGTGCCGCTCTTCACCAGCGTCACGAGCGGCACGATGGCGCCAGCCTGCGCGAACAAGACCTGGTTCTCGGCGTTTTTGAACGCGAGACAACGCAGCGCATCCGCCGCGTTCTCCTTTTGGCCATCCGTACCGCTCTGCACCAGCGTCACGAGCGGCGCGAAGGCCCCAGCCTGCGCGATCAAGACCTGGTTCTCGGCGTTTCTCAACGCGAGGTTCCGCAGCGCCCCCGCCGCCTGCTCCTTTTGGTCATCCGTGCCGCTCTTCAGCAGCGTCACGAGCGGCGCGATGGCGCCAGCCTGCTCGATCGAGACCTTGTTCTCGGCGTTTATCGCAAGGCTCCGCAGCGCGCGCGCCGCCTCCGCCCTGGCCGCTGGGTCTTGGGCCGTGAGCAGCGCCACGAGTGGCACGATTCCGCGCGCCCTCGCAATCGCCACCCGCGACTCGTTTTCGCGCATGTCAGCCAGCGCGCCGGCCGCATCCGCGCTGCCGTTGCGCACCTGCTCGACCAGCCGCTGCAGCCGCTCGTCCTTCGAGGGCGCCGGCGAATCTGCGCCCATGCCCACGCCCGCACCACCATGTGATGGCCTCGGGGCTCCGCCGGCGAGCGTGAGCGTCAGCGGCGCCATCTTGCGCACAACCGGTCTGACCTGATCGTCGAGCGTCAAGAGCTTGGCGAGCTGCTGGCCCTTGTCCTTCTGATTGGTCACCTGAATGTCCGGGCTCTCGAGCATCGCGTAGAGCTGATCCAAGCTCTTGCCCGCCACCAGGGTCTCGAGCTCTGAGACGGTGACTTCGCTCGCGAGGTGGATGGGCACGATGTCACAGCGCCGCTTCTCGCGCGGAGCGGGCACGAGGCCGTCGATGGTCGCCATCTGCATCGAGATCCATGCTTCCAACAGCGTCCAGAAGCGGGTGGTGTAGGTCCGGTCGCAAAGAATGAGGACCCTCGAGCCGAGAAAGAGCAGGGAGACGAAGCGCAGGGTACGCCCGAAGACGAGCTCCTCGGCCGGGGTACGCTCCTTCTGTGGCGCGCACGAAAAGTCGACCCAGACGTGTTTGATGGCAGGTTTGCCGCCCACGTACGCACGCATGGCGGCGAACTGTTTGCCCTGCGTGTCCGGCTCATCTGGCTGCTCCCAGCGGTGCGAGACGGCGAGCACTTCGTCCGCGTACTCGTGCGCGCACGCGCCCTCAGAAGTGATCTCCTTTTCTTCAAACCAGTCGGGCCTTTCGCGCTGCAGGTCCTGGAACCTGGGCAGCTTCTGATCATCGCAGTCCCGAAGCTTGTCGGCCTTGATGAACCAAAGAACGATGCGCTCCTCCCCCTCGTCGTCGTTGGGGGGGGGGCGCAGGTCAGAGATCTGCTGGCACACGCGCGGCACCCCAACGTCGCCAGGGTCCAAAAGCGCCAGCGCCTCAGAGATGGCCCCAGCCTGCGCGATCAAGACCTGGTTCTCGGCGATGTCCGCGAGGTTCCGCAGCGCACCCGCCGCGATCTCCTTTTCGCGAGCCGTGCCGCTCTGCTCCAGCGTCACAAGCGGCGCGGTGATGGCCCCAGCCTGCGCGATCAAGACCTGGTTCTCGGCGATGTCCGCGAGGTTCCGCAGCGCACCCGCCGCGTTCTCCTTTTGGCCATCCGTGCCGCTCTGCACCAGCGTCACGAGCGGTGCGATGGCGCCAGCCTGCGCGATCAAGACCTGGTTCTTGGCGTTGTTGTACGCGAGGTTCTTCAGCGCAGCCGCCGCCTTCTCCTTTTGGCCACCCGTGCCGCTCTTCAGCAGCGTCACGAGCGGCGCGGTGATGGCCCCAGCCTGAGCGATCAAGACCTTGTTCTCGGCGATGTCCGCGAGGAAAAACAGCGCACCCGCCGCGATATCCTTTTGGCGATCCGTGCCGCTCTGCACCAGCGTCACGAGCGGTGCGATGGCGCCAGCCTGCGCGATCAAGAACTGGTTCTCTTCGTTGTTGTACGCGAGACAACGCAGCGCATCCGCCGCGTACTCCTTTTGGCTATCCGTGCCGCTCTTCACCAGCGTCACGAGCGGCACGATGGCGCCAGCCTGCGCGAACAAGACCTGGTTCTCGGCGTTTTTGAACGCGAGACAACGCAGCGCATCCGCCGCGTTCTCCTTTTGGCCATCCGTACCGCTCTGCACCAGCGTCACGAGCGGCGCGAAGGCCCCAGCCTGCGCGATCAAGACCTGGTTCTCGGCGTTTCTCAACGCGAGGTTCCGCAGCGCCCCCGCCGCCTGCTCCTTTTGGTCATCCGTGCCGCTCTTCAGCAGCGTCACGAGCGGCGCGATGGCGCCAGCCTGCTCGATCGAGACCTTGTTCTCGGCGTTTATCGCAAGGCTCCGCAGCGCGCGCGCCGCCTCCGCCCTGGCCGCTGGGTCTTGGGCCGTGAGCAGCGCCACTAGCGGCACGATTCCGCCCACCCTCGCAATCGCCACCAGCGACTCGTTTTCGCGCATGTCAGCCAGCGCGCCGGCCGCATCCAAGCTGCCGCTGCTCACCTGCTCGACCAGCCGCTTCAGCCGCTTGTCCTTCGGGGGCGCCGGCGAATCTGCGCCCGTGCCCACGCCCGCACCACCATGTGATGGCCTCGGGGCTCCGACGGCGAGCGTCATCTTGCGCTTGACCTGATCGTCGAGCCCCAAGAGCTTGGCGAGCTGCTGGCCCTTGTCATTCTGATTGGTCACGCTAACGTCCGGGCTGTCGAGCATCGCGTAGAGCTCATCCAAGCTCTTGCCCGCCACCAGGGCTTCGAGCTCCAAGACGGTGACTTCGCTCGCGTGGTGGATGGGTACGATGTCACAGCGCCGCTTCTCGCGCGGAGCGGGCACGAGGCCGTCGATGGTCGCCATCTGCATCGAGATCCATGCTTCCAACAGCGTCCAGAAGCGGGTGGTGTAGGTCCGGTCGCAAAGAATGAGGACCCTCGAGCCGAGAAAGAGCAGGGAGACGAAGCGCAGGGTACGCCCGAAGACGAGCTCCTCGGCCGGGGTACGCTCCTTCTGTGGCGCGCACGAAAAGTCGACCCAGACGTGTTTGATGGCAGGTTTGCCGCCCACGTACGCACGCATGGCGGCGAACTGTTTGCCCTGCGTGTCCGGCTCATCTGGCTGCTCCCAGCGGTGCGAGACGGCGAGCACTTCGTCCGCGTACTCGTGCGCGCACGCGCCCTCAGAAGTGATCTCCTTTTCTTCAAACCAGTCGGGCCTTTCGCGCTGCAGGTCCTGGAACCTGGGCAGCTTCTGATCATCGCAGTCCCGAAGCTTGTCGGCCTTGATGAACCAAAGAACGATGCGCTCCTCCCCCTCGTCGTCGTTGGGGGGGGGGAGCTGGTCAGAGTTCTGCTGGCACACGCGCGGCACCCCAACGTCGCCAGGGGCCGAAGGCGCCGGCGCCTCCGTTACGAGCGACGCCGCAGTCCCGCTCAGCGATCTGCTCCACCTGACGGCGTGACCCTCGAGCATACGAACCCTCTTTGTGCCATGCAGACGCTCCTCCGGGGACAAACTCTTGATGTAGTCCAGATCGTCGTACCCAATATCTCCGAACGCAGGAGCGTAGTGCGCAAATCCGTGGGTGGCCAAGCTGGCGGTGACCTCGTCTGGCCCCCGAGCGGTCTGGTTGCTCGACGGGTGCTGCGGGGCCGATTCGTTTCCCGTGGTACCCTTAACGAGCTCACCGGAGCAGTGGTAGCAGTACTTGGCATCGGTTCGGTGGCCAGCCGCGCCACAGGTTCCACAAGCCACGCCAGCCACCTTGCCCTTGCGAGAGGCACCCGCACCCATGGGAATTACGGTCAAGAAGAGCCGATGGAACAGCTTTCTTCCACACGAGAAGCTGTGTTAGATGTCACACAGACACACATTCACATTCACACACATACATTCACACCATGGCGGGTACCGCGCGGGGGCGGTTTAGAAGGGCGACATGCCCATGGTGAGCTTGAAGCTCATGGCGGGGGCGGCGAGGAGTATGGTAGTTGCGTCCGCGAGAACGACGGCTGCCCCCGACCGTGTGCGTTAGAAGTCACACAGGCGTGATCGGCGCGGCGCTCCCCGTCGCCATCTGGGCGAAATCCAGGAAATCTCACCTCCTTAGCGGCGCCCCGCTTGCTGGCCTGTTGCCAGTAGTCATGTAAGCGCGCCCCCCGGGGACGCGCCTGCATGAGCGCCGCTGTACTGTGTGGTCCTGTTTTAAATTCACACAGACACACATTCACATTCACACACATACATTCACACCGTGGCGGGTACCGCGCGGGGGCGGTTTAGAAGGGCGACATGCCCATGGTGAGCTTGAAGCTCGTGTGTGGGCTGTGGGGTTCAGCTGTGTGGGCTGTGGGGTTCAGCTGAACTGTGGAAACCGGCTAACCGGGCGTGGCTAAGCGTTAAGTCGCACGGCCCGGCGGCTGGTCGAGTATGGCTGTGATAAGGGGGTCCAGGGGTCCCCGAGCTAGTGGTAACCGCATCCGTATGTACGCCGGTCCGGTGTCTTGGGTGTCGAATTATAACCATTGACTGTGGAAATACATGCATGTACAGGGCGATGACCGTAGAGCAGGGAAGGAAACAATTAATCACCACCAGCACGCATCTGCTCAGTATTTTCCAAATCCGTCAAGTTCCAGCTTCCAGGTCGCAGGTGGTGCACGCGCGGCATGGACTTGCATGGACCAATGCATGGACCAAGTATGGTGGAGCGACTAGAGCGTAGTCTGAGTGGCCGCCGTGCGTTTTACGAAGCGTTTTCCGTTTTCCTGACAAGTTCGGGTGTTCGCAGGTCGGCGCGCGCGTCCAGCTCATGGGGTCCAGCATGCTCACGCAGGGGACCGAGTCGAGGGACCGAGGGGCGAGCGAGCGGCACACCGACAGTTGCCAGGAGCAGTTCGGGGCGTGCTACCTAATTAACACATAACCGGAACCAAGAGCTTAATTGCTGAGCATGTACCTTCAACCTTTTGTACTGTACGTGTGGTAAGCACGTACGCAGTACAGTAGCGGAGCTTTGTGGAGAGGCGCGCTCGCAGAACCGCACGGCCCCCGTCGCCCAAGACGAGACGCACAAGACGGCAGCACGAGCGGAGCGAGAGCCCGCCTCAGTACTGGAGGCGGTGCTGCCCCGCATGGTCCATCAGCGGTCCATGGCGGCCTTGATCATGGCCTTGAGGGTCAGGTTGGGCGTGAGCTTCGTATGTGGAAGGCGCTGGCCAGTCATGGGCGAGGACACGCCGCCTCCGCGGATCCATCGCTCGATGTGGCACCGCTCGTACGTGAAGCCGTCAGCGGCGACGACCGGATCCACCATCATCTCGAGGCTCAGCGGGCAGCAGAACTCCTCGGGGTGCTCCTTTTGATCTTTCGGAGATGCCGCGCTGCTCGTCTCGGCCGTGTGCCTCGCCCTCTCGAGCTCGTCGACGAGATCGCGCACCTCGGCACGTGGCCGAGCGCGGTGCTCGAGGCAGCGCCCCGCGATCCCGTGGAGCACGCGCACGGCGTCGGGGTGATGCTCCCACAGGTGGGCCGCCGGAGCGCCCACGCCGGCGCCCATGCCGGCGCCCACGCCCACCACGGCACGCGCCGTGTCGAGCATCTGTGCGAGCGCATCGACGTTGGCGGCCAGCTCATCGTACCAGAGCTCGAGGAGGTTGGCGAACGTTTCGCCCGAGGGGCCCTGGACCGGCTTCTCCGCCGGCCGGCCGGTGAGCAGGACCACCAGCGTGAGGCCAAAGGCAAAGGAGTCCACTTTGGGCGTGCTGTTGGGCGCTTTGAGGTACTCGGGCGCCATGTACGCGAGCGTGCCCGCGGCTTGGGCGCCCTGCCACGTCTTGGTGCGCGTCATCATCGTGCCGCTGCCGGCGGCTTGCGCTTCAGCCTCGAGGGCGCGCGCGACGCCAAAGTCGCCGATGCGCGCGAGCAGCCCCTGCTGCACCTGCTGCAGCAGCAAATTGGCTGGCTTGATGTCGCGGTGGACGATGCCCAGCCCATGGAGGAAGGCGAGGCCGCGGCAGACGTCGGAGGCGATGATCATGCGCTGGACGGCGCTGAGCGGCAGAGGCCACGCCGTCAGGGTGCGTGCGAGCCGCTGCTCGACACTGCCACCGTCGCAGAACATGTACACAAGGCAGAGTGCGGCGCCGTCGGACGAAGCGCCGAGCAGCGGGACGACATTCGAATGGCTCGTGGCGGACAGAAGCTCGAGCTCGTGGTGAAAGGAGGCACTCGCGCCGCCATCGCCGCCGCCGGCGCTGGCGGCGCCACCGCCGTGGAGCCGCTTGATCGCAACAGGAGTGCCGTCTAGGGTAGCCTTGTAGACGGTGCCCGAGCCCCCCGAGCCGAGCTTGTAGTTCCCGTCCCAGCCTCCCGTGAGGCTCTCGAGGCGGCTGTAAGCGTAGAGGGCCCGCGACGGGGCGGAAGGCGGCTTGGGCGCAGGCATCGAGGGTAGAGGAGGTGCCATTGGAACTGGTGCGGCGGCGGCCATGGCGACCGAGGATGGTGGGGCTGACTGCGCTGGAGTTGTAGCAGGCGGCCCGGTAACAGGCAGCCCGGTAGTAGGCGGCAGACTGCGGCCGCCATGGCCGCTGCGGCCATCTCGGTCACTGTGGTCCCCGCCGCGTACTCCGCCGCGTCCGTCTGAGGAGAGATGAGCGGCATTCGCATCGGCGCTGAACACGTGGGCTGACGGCTGGTCGTTGTCGACGATGTCTCTCGGCCCGCCGCCCCCAGCTCCTCCATGCACAATGCCAAGCATTCGAGTGGCTCGTGGCGGCAAGCCGAGGCCGTTGCCAAGTCCCCCCGAGAAAGACCCAAAGATGGGCGACACGCCGAACGCTGTGTCGGCCGTCCCCCAGCCACCCGAGCCACTCACCGCGCCCCCCTTTGCCCACGGATCGCCCCCCGCCCCCGCCTGCTGCTGCTGCACTACCTTCTGTGAACGTTCACACCACTGCTGCACTACCTTCTGTTGCTGCGGTGCCTGCTGCGACTGCTGCTTGCTCATCATGCCGCCGGGCATGTTCATGAGCGGAGGGCCCGGAGGCAGACCGGTGGGAAGCGGAGGCGGAGGCGGAGGCGGAGGCGGAGGCGGAGGCGGAGGCGGAGGCGGAGGAGGAGGCGGAGGCGGAGGCGGAGGCGGAGGGTTCCACAAGCCGCCCATGCCGTACAGCATGGCAGGGGCCCTCCCTCCCATCACCTGCGGCGACGAGTTGATGCCGTACTGGCCCATCTGCGGCGCTCGGTGTGGAGCTGCGTGGCGCTCGTCGTAGGTCGGCGGCACGCCCGGCGCGGCGCGCATCTGGCCGTTGAGCTGCGCGCCGTTGTGGGCATCCTCGAGGCGCGAGGAGGGGCCGCTATACCACCTGTCCCCAGGACCACCCTCGAGCACCGGCGGGGCTGGGGTGGGCACGCGCGCTGCTGCAGCCCTTGCGGCGGCACTCGCAGCGGCAGCCATCGCGTCGGCGGCCGCCGTGGCGGTGCGGTCCTTCTCGGCCAGCAAGGCCTGCTCGACACGGCGCGCCGCCACGAGGGCTCCATCCGCGCTCGAGACGGCGCTTGGGTCGGTCCGCGAGGCGGCGTTGGGCGGCGTCGAGGAAGCCTGCTGGGCGGCCGCGTCCCACTGGGCGGCCGCGTCCCATTCCTTGTAGCTGCCGTAGTAGCTGAGAAACTCCGCCTTCGTGTAGCGCTCACCATCATCGGCCAGGCGTCTCTCTTCGGGCGTGGGGGCAAGCTTGGAGGGGGGCTGCCAGACGCTCAGCTGCGGCGCCTCGGGCGTGGGGGCGAGCTTGGAGGGGGGCTGCCAGACGCTCAGCTGCGGCGCCTCGGGCGTGGGGGCGAGCTTGGAGGGGGGCTGCCAGACGCTCAGCTGCGGCGCCTCGGGCGCTGCGCTCATCGGCATGAGTTGGGCCTCCGCCTCATACCGGTTCGCTTTCGCGCCGCCGCCATCAACCCACCATACCGCCGCCTCCGCTTCAGCCGCTTCAGCCGCTTCTGCGGCCGCTGCCGCCGCTGCCGCCGAGCGCCCAGTGACGGTGGGCGCTTTCGCGAGCTCAGTTTCGGCTTTCGAGAGAGCGATCGCCAGCGCGAGCTCCTTCTCGAAGCGCGCCTCCTCCGCCTCCTCCGGAGCCATCGATGGCGCCATGCCGCCGGCCGCCGCCTCCAGCCGCGCCGCCAGCCGCGCATCCCGATCGGCCGCCGCCTTGGCCTCTGCCTGGACCCGCTTGGTCTTGGCGCCCAGCTCCGCCGCCTTCTGATGGAGCATGTCCGCCAGCACGCGATGCAGCTCCTTGAGCTCGGTGGAATCGAGCGCATCGGATGCATGCGTCTTGATGTGCTCGTCGAGCTGCTCGCCCAACCGCTCGACACGGCGCGTGGCCTCGGCGGCACTCTCGCAGTCGACGCAGCTCGCAATCTCGCCGACCAGGCGCGCGCGCCACTCGGTCTTGGCCGCACGGAGCGCGCTCGCCTTACGAGCGGCTTGGCGCCGCGTGCTAATGACGCTCAGCGCGTCGCGCAGTGTGGAGGTGCGCGGGTTGAGTCCTGCCGCGACGAGGAGGCTTTCTTCGTGGCCCTCTACAGAAGCGCGACGGCAGAGCTGCTCGACTTTTGGGCTCAGCTGATCGAGTGCCTCGAGGCTCGCTGTGCCCTCCGCCATCGCCACGAGCGCCGCGCGCACCGACGCGACGAGCCGTTCAAAGCGCTGCTGGCGCTTGTCCTTCGCGCCGGTCGCGTCGTCCTTATCGTCCAGTCCGATGTACGAGACCGGTTCCGACCACTCACTCTCCCAGCTCTCCCACTCGTTGCTCTTGCGCGCGAGCACGCGAAACCGGTGCTCGCAGTAGTACTCGTCGTCCAGGTCGTCGCGCACCACGTACTCTGTGAAATTGAGCGCTCCCTTGTAGATCTTGGTCCACGGCACGTGGGTGACGGGCCCTGACCAGGTCTCGTGCTCGACGACGTACTGGATGCTGTCGGCGCGTTTCTTCCAAGAGATCTCGAGCCGGACGCGCCGAGGGTGGGAGAGGCGCTCGACGACGCGCACCGACGCCTTGGTCATGCGCAGCACGCGCGAGTTCAGGTCCTCGAGGGCTCCGTACTTTTTGGGGCCGCCAAATCCGTTTCCAAATCCGTACTCGACGTTGTCGCCCTCGCGCGCCGGCTGCGGGAAGACGCCCGGGAAGACGCCCTTCGGGGGCGCCCGGCTGTTCATTGGGGCCTCGCCGGCGGCGCGCATGCGGCGCTCGATGCGCTCGTGGTTGCTCAGCTCGTCGGGGCGGCTCGACACGAACGCGCGGTGGTTACGCCCGTGCACATACTGGATGAGCTGCGCCTCGCTGGAGAGGATCTGCTTGCACGTGCGCGTGATCTCCCACTTGACGAGATCGCCGCCGCGGTCGGGGTGGTGGACCCTCGAGAGTCGGCGGTAGGCGGCGTTCACGTCGCTGAGCGTCGACACGTCGTTCAGCCCCAGCCAGAGAAGGAACGGCATCGGCTGCAAGCAGAGCGACGCCAAGCCCAATTTCGTCAGTTTCGACGTCTCTTGCGACGGCATTCCATGGCCACTGGTGTTCAGGGGTTGCTTCCAGCAGTTGCGGCGCTCGGCGTGGCAGACGCCGGCGCACCAGCCGCAGAGTAGGGAGATCCCACCGCCAGGGTCGGCGTTGCCGCCGTGCGTGTCCATGAGATACTTGTCCGCTTTCCAGTTGCCCGCGCCGGCTGCGTCCTGGCACAGCACGCAGTCTACACAGGCGCCCGTGCGCAGCGCCTCGATGGCGCGCTCGGACACGTCCACGAGCTCGCTCTTCACGAGGCGCCGAATGGATGGCCCCGCGGCCGATGACAGCGGCTTCGTGAGCGCGTCGCTCAGCTTGCCATGCAGGCTGCTTGGTAGACTCTGGAGGGCGAGCTGGATCGCGCCCAACCCATCCCCCGCTAGCGGCAACACGTGGGCCCTCACCTCGTCGACCCACGACTGGAGCACTTGGCGCCACTCAATGGAGCGCAGCTCGCTGGCCTCGGAATGCACTTGGTCGAGCTCGCGCTCGCGCGCCATCATATCCGCCGCGACGGAGTCGAAGATTCGCTGCGACGCGCTCAGCTCCGCCTCGGCATGGCGCCGCTGCTCCCCGAGCGACTCCTCGGTGAGCGCGCAGACCTTGGCGCCCTTTTTCTGCAGCGCCGCGAGCCGCTCCTCCGCGCCCGTCAGGGACGCGAAGTGGCGAGAGTGTTGTGGGTTGTTTCGGGCGTACTCCGCCACGACACTGAGCTTCGCCGTGCGCGTCACGCCGATGGCCTTGCGAAGTGACAAGACCTCTTGGTCGGCGACGTCGATGGCCCTGCGCATCTTGTCGTCGTCGTGCAACGACTTGACCTCGCTGCGCGCCTTGGCGAGCTGCGCCTCCGCCCGACCCTTGGCGTCCCGTGCCTGCTGCACGCGCCCCTTGTCGTACTGCGCCGGCAGCGTCATCACGTGCTTCGCAAAGTCAGCGGCAAGTCTCTCAGCGCACTGCTCGAGATGCTGCTCGAGTGTCGTGTCCGTGACCGTGTTGTGGTTGACATGGCGCGCGAGCTCCGCTGAACGGAGTCGGAAGGCCTCGATGAGGAGCGGCATCACCTGCTTGTCGAACAGGCTGATGAGCAGCTGCTTCACCATCGGCGGGAGGGAGACGAGCTTCGTTTCGATCTGGGCGCGGGCACGAGAGAGCTCCGAAGCTATCGGCGTGGCGGCGATGCCCAGCAGCGCTTCATGGCAGCCGCCCTTGATCCATGTAGCGAGTGCGTTCTCGAGTGCCTGCACCGGCGCCATCATCGCCTCGACAGCCGCGGCACGGTTCGGCACTGGGTCTTCGGGCGAGTCCAACGCGTAGATACCGTGGACGAGGCGGCGCTGGAATTTGTCGCAGACGAAGTGCATGAGCTCATCGGGCGAACCGCGCACGGTTTGCGGGTTGTTCACCGTGGGACCATGCACCTCCGTGCACTCGAAGATGATCTCGCCTCTGACGTCCAGGTGGACGCCCGTGACGGACACATAAGGACCGAGGCTCTCGGTGTCATGCCAGGCTAGCGTGCGCTGGATGGTGCCAATGTACTCACGGTAGAGGCACAGCTCCACCTCGGGCTGCATCATCGTCGCGAGTGCTGGTCCGAGCGCGCGAGGCGTCGCGGGAGAGGTGTGAACATGAACTTTAATCGGATGCGCTTTTCGACTCTTTGGAAAGTTTAGCACGAGCCAACAGTTGACTCTGCGAGAAATCGCGCTACGTGCGCGGGGACAGCTTACGTTCTTGTGATTCTGTGTGAATCTGCGTTCTATTGGTTCACGAGGGGGTGCATCGCCCCGCTCATGACTGACGCCATCGACACCGCGATCGACCTGTTCGCCTCGTTTGCGCAGCTGTGGGCGGTCGTGGAGGTGACCCTCACCATCATGCAACCCAACTACGTGCCCGACGGTACGTACGCCGCGGCGGCGTGGCTTCCACTCGTGACGCTCACGTGCCTCCTGCCCTCGAAGCGCACCTTTGGCGCGGCGCTCGCCCTGCACATCTACCTCATCGCCTGCAAGATGCCCTGCATCTTCGACTCGGCGCACTGGGCCATGCAAACGGACGCGGTGCTCCTGGCGGCCATTCTCCTGGTGCCGCGACGCGCGGTCGTGCCGGCCGTCGAGTGGGTCGTGAGGACGCAGATGGGGCTCTTCTACCTAGCGGCGGGCTTTTGGAAGATCAACACCTCCTTCCTGGACTGGACCGTCTCGTGCGCGCCCATCTTCACGCTCTCACTGGCCGCGTACCTGCCAGAGGGCGCGCTGCCGCCGCCGCTCGTGCACGCGCTCGCCGTCGGTGCGCCCTGGATGACGATCGTGGGCGAGATGGCGATCGGCGCGCTGCTGCTGCTGCCGTTCCGCGCGGCGCGGCGCATGGGCGTGCTGCTCTGCGCCGTGCTGCACCTCGGAATCACCCTCACGCCCTTTCCCAACCAGATCGCCTCCTTCTCCGCCTTTGGCCTCTCTCGGATGTTTTACGTCCTCGCGCCGTCGTGGGCCGCCGCGCAGGCCGAGGCGACCTCCGTGCTGCCGAGCACCGGCGCGGGCCTCGCCTACCGTGCCGTGGCCGTCGCGTGCACCGCCGCCTCCGCGCGCCTCACCTCGACCCCGGGCGTGAGCGTCGACTGGGCGATCATCCTCTACGTTGGCCTCCTCTTCATCGTCGCGCGCGCGCTCGTCATCGACTGCCGCTCAGCCAAATGCTTCTTGCCTTACGGCGAGCAGTTTTCGGGCTTGCCGTTGCCGCGCGAGCGACGCTACCTGAACGCACTCTCCGTCGCCGCCGGGGTGCTCGCTCTGCTCATTGCGTTCGCCTATGCCTTCCTCGGGCCGGTGGTCGGCCTGATCGATGTTGGCGCCGCGTACCCCTTCTCCTCAATTCGAGTCCACGGCGGCTCGAACCACTGGGTGCTGCCGACGGGGCTGCTGCAAGCGTATGCTGCCGAACCGGCCAGCGCGTCGCCGGCCGCCCAGGTGCTTGGGCGCGTTGCGGAGGCATTGCTGGGGGCGGACGGACTCAAGGATGGCTTCGGCGGTGGCGTGGTGCGCGTCGAGGCGTCGAGTTCGGCGCCTCTGAACGCGTTAGCACCCGCGGAGGTGACCACTGAGCTGTCGCCAAGGGTGCGCGAGCTTCTCCAACGGTCGGGGCACATCGGCCGCCAATTCAACCCGACAGGTACGTTGATTGCATGCTGATTGCATGCTGATTGCATGCTGATTGCAATGCTGATTGCAATGCTGATTGCAATGCTGATTGCAATGCTGA
>ENA-UOUZ01000870-UOUZ01000870.1-mixed-culture-metagenome-genome-assembly--contig:-NODE-870-length-21053-cov-100.143061_pt1 | contig 21053 bp, 15 predicted proteins | sample MGYA00238154_ERZ761575 | MGnify/ENA primary metagenome ERZ761575 (study PRJEB28896, sample SAMN07631632) | mixed culture metagenome | isolation source: Freshwater growth medium | place: USA...
AGGCAGGTCATCAGTGGCAATCAACGCACCTGCAGAAGATCGTAATGGGCCAGAAAGAAGTTTTTGACCGAGTAGCGCGCCACGAAGACAATCGTCGGCTCGTCCTCACTGTCCTCGTCCTGGCCGCCGTGCGCATCGGTTCCGAGGCGCGCCAGCACGCCCGCCAGCACGTCGCGCCCCACAGACGAGGCCCTGAGCTCCGCGAGCGGCACGGGCAGCAGTTGGCGCAGGAGCATCCCGAAGCGCCTCGGCTCGCTAAGCGCGCTCGTACGCAACGGGCAGTCGAGCAGCAGCGCGCGCCGCTGCCAGAGGCCCTTTTGTGAGGGCGTCGGGATGGTGAGGTCATCAGAGCCGATGGACACGGCGCTGGTGTTCACCACGAGACGTCGCGCGTCACAGTACCAGGCAGGGGTCGAGGAAGAGCTGTGGCCTGTTGCCTTGAGGGAAGGAGCACTGAAGCACGTGAGCTGTGACGTTGCTCGATCGCCGGTGGCGTCCGTTTCCTGGTCGCAAAACTCGATGGCCGCATTTCTTGATGGATCACGCCAAGCGCGAGCACAGCAGCTCCGGTACTCATGCTCCGACCCAGCAAGTGTGCCCACCTCTCGCTCACGCTCACGCGGCCCCGTTGCACCATCATCTGGACCTGCCTGATGTGCTCGACGGTCCATGGTGTTGGCCACGTGACTGGTTGCGAGGAGCATAACGGCAGGGCTCGATTCGGGCGATGGTGGCGGCGGAGGCGGCAACAGTGATGGCAGAGCTGGACGTATGGCCTCATTGACAGACAGCTCTCGCGGTGCATTCCGCGACTCGACTACGGAGTCTGCTTGGATGACTCGAAGTCCAGTGCCCCCTTTGTCAACCAAAAGAAGTGTGAGTCGCACAACGATGCACAAGAGAATGCACAGTTCGAGCGATGAAAGCCGCCACGAGCGCCGCCGGTCGGCTCGCATTGCGATCGAGCGCCGTCGCGAGCATACGTCAAAAAGGTGATGGGACACGCACAGTGCTTTCCTCTGGGAACGACGCCGCGCTCGGGGAGGCGACCGGAAGTCTATATGTGCGCGGCGCGATAGAACTCCCCCTCGAAACAAATGGACGAGAAGGCTTCATGGGGCAGTCCGCGAGCCCCAATAAGTATGGTTGGGCCTGCCAAGAAGACCACCAGGCGATTTCGAGGGAGAGGCGATACTGTCGACTGTGTCCCGAGCTTAGGCCGAGCCTCTACCCGGCCATCAGATGCCCAGGCTGCGCAGCGATCGCCAAACCCTTATGGCATGGCAGTGCAGATGGACCCTTTGTTGAATGCTGCCAGGAATGGCCATCTCGCGGAACTCGAGAGCCTGCTCGTGCGTAGCTGGCCACTGGCAGCCACGCTCAACGAGGCGCTCGGATGTGCATGCCTCGGTGGCCACATCGAAGCTGCGAAGCTGCTCTTGCTGCACGGAGCTGCGGTGCATCCCATTAAAATTGTAACGCTCGCGCCCATCTACCTAGCGTGTGAAAACGGCGACGTTGCTATCGTCAAGGAGCTCTTGCGCCGCAATGCAAGGTTGGACTACGTGGCGCCAGAAGGTGAGACGCTTCTTGGCCGATCGGCCTACTTTGGCAACGCGATCGTGGTCGCTCTACTGCTGGAGAAGGGCGCCTCGATAGAGGCATCACACCAGGGCGGTACGCTCGGCAAGGCGACACCGCTCGACCGGGCCATACAGGGCCATGCCGAGCTCTCCAAGCTGAGACTGGCCGGCGACTGGCAAGAATGCGTGCGCTTGCTGAGCTGGGCTGAAATCATGAAGCGACGAGGCGGACTCCGCGGTGCTGCACTGACACAGTTCTTCTGGAAAATGGTGCGCGACTCGGTTCGCGTTCGGCCGTATGCGCTGCACTGGCTCGCTGTATACTCCAGCACACACGTTCATTCACATGCGGTGCACTGGCTCGCCAAAAGTCGTACAGCCCATGCTACTGAGCCTGGCTCGCCATCTGAGTCCGGCTCGCCAAACGACGGTGACCCACCAAGCGAGCACCTCGAGCCTGGCTCCGATGCGGCTCCAACAGGTCATCAAGAGACGGATGAGGCCCTTTCGACGGCGTATTCCACTCACGAGGCTCCTGCTGATGTGGAACTCCCAGCTGCGAGCCTGCATACATCGGGTCACGTCCGATCTTGTGGCTTCGTCTCGTACGCCGACACTCCGTTTGCCCCCTTGTTCGTCTCGTACTCGGAGGGGGCGTATGCCACGACTACAGCGGCACCTTTAGAAGCCCATCTGGCTGCCACGAAGGCAAGGATACATGCGCTGTTCGAATCTATGGACACGGATGGCAGTGGCCAGATCTCTCGCAAAGAGCTTGCAGCCAAGCTCCGAGCCGACGGTGAATTCGAAGCTCTTCTTGGCATCGCAGATGCTACGTCCATTCCACAGGTGGTTCGGGTCATGCGGATGCTCGAGGAGACAGGCGAGCTCGACCAAGATGGCGATGCGCACATTACGCGCGAGGAGTTCGAGTCGGGGCTGCTGGCCGACCGGTCAGGGGCTGCGAACGCGGCAGCAGAACGGGCCGCGGCTGCAAGGATCGCAGCAGACGAGGTTGATAGCCTCTCCTATGCAATGTCGATTGTTACCGAGGAAGAGGATCGAAAAGCAGGATATGCTGAAGAGATCGTTTACGTTGGTGGGCACGAGGACGACGAGTCCATCAGGGACTATGAAGACTCGAGCTTGGTGAAGTGGGAGCTCGCGGGGAGTATGAGGCCTACTATGGGCACCGAGCTCGTCAGCGAAGCGCTCTCAGAGGCGCTACAGGAGAAATCGGAGTTCACCCACGCCGAATTTGATGAGTTCGAGGTCAAGGACCTCTGTGCCGACAGCTTCGTGCAGGTGGGTGACATGTTCTTTCGGCCGGTCGCAACAACCGAGTTCCTCTTGCGTTATGGAGACGTCGTCGACACCAGCTTCCGAGATCGGTCGCCACCGATGACGCCGCCAAGCACGCCGCCTGGATTTCCGAAGCTCGATACGCGCACGGCGTCTGCATTCGCCGAGGCAGCGGTGGCGGCCGAGGAGGCAGCCGAGGCTGCGGCCCAGCTGGAGGCCGACGAGCTCGAGCACGCAGGTGAGTGGGTCGAAGACGACGAGAGCGACGACGTCGACGAAGGAGAAGGAGAGGACGATCCTCAAGTTGGACCCACTCGGAGCTGGTCCTTCTCCAGGAGGAACGAGGTTGAGCAGGGAGAGGACGAAGACTTTGAGGAGGCGTCCAGCTCTGATTCTGGAATCGAATAGCTCAAAACGACGATCCAACCGGATGATCGATGTGGTCCGAGCGTCGACGTCGCGCTCGTCGGAATGTGAGCTTTCAACGTTCAGCGTTCAGCCGTAAACGATCGGCGAAACCACGTTACCATCTCGACTGTTAGGACTGTTAGGCAACTACACTGAGATTATATTCAAACTGACACACTGTATAAAACTGACACACTGCGTAAATTAAGCACGGGCTAAGCAGGTTCGCCCATCGCCCTCAGGCGCCCAGATCCCGCGCAAAATCGCGTAACGACCCGCGTGGAAGGCGCGGTGCCCCTCTTCTATGGCGTCGGAGGTCGACCGGACCCGGTAGTGCTGGGCGAGACCGATCGCATGGGATGATTGTGCAGGAGTTGTGAAGGATGATGGGATTGCATTCAGCATCGATCATGGCGGCGGTTCCGCCGCGTGCGCGCAGATCGCGTCGACAAACTCAGTCTTTTCGAGTAAGCCGTCAGTGGACAATCCCCGCGCTTTCATGATGGCCCGCAGCTCCTTCATGCTCATCACCAGCAGCGTCTCGCGATCGAGGGCAACCTCCGACGGCGGCTTCGGCGGCGGCTGTGGCGGCTGCGCATCCGTCGGGTCGCTCAGATCAGGTACGTCGTCGTCGTCGTCATCGCCGCCGCCGGCCTCGGCGGCGTCGGCGGGCGAGCAAGCGCCCGCGGCGGCCTCGGGCGGCAGAAAGGCCTTGAGCCGCTCGCGCAGCGTCTTCGCCTTGCCCTCGCCGTCCTTGCCGTCGGCCGAGGCTGCCTCAAGGAAGAGCTCTCCAATGCGCTTGAGCGCAGCCGCTCGCTTCCTGCGGCCCTCCTTGGCAAGTGAGTTGTCTCCGAGCACCTTCCGGCACACGTGCCTTACCGTCGTCTCGACGTCAACGACGGACACGTACCACGCACCCTCGAGGAACGACCCCATCTGGCTATGCATCATCTTCGCCTGGTCCTCCTCTTTAAGGCTGTGGGCAGCGCGCGCGACCTTGATCATATTGAGGATGGCGCCCAGCATGCGCGTGTTCGTCTGCATCGTATGGCCCTTCTGTCGCATGGCCGCGCCCAGGTTGAGCTTGAGCGCCTGCGACGCCTTGTACACGTACACGGCGCCGATCGTATGCGTGAGAAGCTCTCCGAAGGCCGAGGTCGCGAGCTCCTTGGCCTGTTCGCGCACTTGCGCCTCGAAATCGACGAGGCTCTGTTGGCAGTCGACGTACGGCTGCAGCTTGGCCGCGAGCTTGGCGGCGCACGCGACCTCGCGCTGGCGCTGCTTGTGGCCCAGGTGCTTGAGCGACACGTCCGACGGGTCTCCACTCGCCTCGGCCTGCTGCAGCATCGCTGCAATCTGCAGCTCGCCAATGAGGTCTTCGAATTGTTCCGAGCCGAACAGCATCGCGTACATCGTAGACGCGTCCATCAACTGCGTGTCTTTGAGACCGTCGAGGCCCTTGGCGTCGTACTTGGCGCGCGCGTCCTCATTCGAAAGCACCTGGTACGCCTCGCCCAGCTTTTGGAACTTGAGGTTCGCATTGGGATCGTCGGGGTTCTTATCGGGGTGCAGCCGGCGCGCGGCCGTGCGGTAGGCCACTTTGATCTCGGCAGCGGTCGCCTCGGGAGCGACGCCGAGCAGCTCGTAGAAGGTCCGGTCTTCGACCGCGCCGCCGTTGCCCTTCCTCTTCTGGCGCTCCTTGCGTTTCTCAGCAAGCTTGGCGTTCCACTCCGCCTCGGCGGCTGCCACCTCAATCTCCTCGGTGGGCAGGCTGTAGTGCTTCCACGAGCGCTTCTCCTTGTCCCAGGTCTTGCCCTCCATGGCCGCGGCCGCCGAAAAGGGCGTCTGCGCGATGCCCCGCATGACCTGCACTGAGCCGGCCACCACGCCCATAGTCGGCAGCACGACAGCGCCAAGTGCGCCCATCGCCAGGCCGCTTGCGAAGCCGCGCGCCCCGCCTTCCATGGCACCCTTGGCGGGCAGAATTACGAGGCCCGCCGCGCCGGCGACCACACTGCCAGTCACCAGCCCTAGAGCGCTGGTCACGCCCTCGCCCACGTGCTTGGGTTTGCGGATCGGCAGCATCTCGGCAACTTCGTCCGGGTCGAGCTCCTCCTCCACCCGCTTCTCGGTCAGGTTGCCACCGGGCGAGCCCGGCGGCAAGCCCGCCGCACCGGCCTTGTGCAAGACCAACTGCGTGGACACTGGGACGGCGGGAACGCGCTTCTTGGAGCCGAACATGATCGCGAGGCTTCTCGCGCTGCTGCTGACGATTCCTGAACCTTTTTCACGAAGAAACGAGCCCCAGTGAAGGGGCGCGCCGGATGCGGATGTTGAACAAGTTTCGCAAGCCCAATTAGTTGCATTCATGTGCATGTTTTTGTCGTGTCGTCAGAACTGGGTCCGAGTCGGGTCTGCTTGTCAAGCTCGCTTGGGGCTCGGATGCGCCTGTCCATCCCTGTGGCTTTGCCTCGACGCGTCCCGGGGGATGGGAACCCGCCCAATGCGCCGCGAGCGAGCCAGTGGACGCTCTGCTGCCCACTCGCCCATCTGCTGGTCGTCGTCGCCAACTCCGTGCAGCTCTTCTTGATGGTCTGCTTCCTGTTCCTGCTGCTCTGGAAGCTCAACGACGTCGGCATCTACTCGTGGTTCTGGGTATTTGCTCCGTTGTGGGCCTCCGACGCGATCACCATGCTCACGAGCACCTTCGAGCTGCGCCGCTGCTACAACATGCAGTCCATCGGCCACACGTGAGTGCCCCTCGCTGTTGTTACTCCCCTGGCTGCACACGCGCCGCCGCGGCAGCAGCGCACGGCAGAGCGCGCCTGCCGCGACTATCGCACGCCTGACCGCCCGCTCTGCCTCTCGCGCCCGCAGCACGCGGCGCAACAGCGTCATCGCGCAGCTCGGCCGGCTCAAGGGCTCCGTGTGCGTCACTGTCTTCAAGATCCTGCTTGCGTTGCGTCAGGATGGCCTGTGGCCGGGCCTGTCGGTGCTCATCGTGTGCTCGCCCTACTTTGTGGCCGCGGTGCTGCGCTTCTGCCTGCATCTTGCCAAGACGCCAGTCTTGCCATCCGACGGCTCGAGCTCCCAGCCGAGCCGGCCGGGGGCTCCATTTAACCCAGCCCACCCTGTGGTCCTCCTCCTCGCGTGCCGCGCCGATGGACTCAACAAACTCACGTGGACGGCGACCTTCTGGCCGCTGTGGTGCATCTTCGGCCTGCTCGTCCTCGCTTCCATCGCCGCGACGGTGCTCGCGGTGGGCATCGTGCTCGCACACGACCGGCCCGATTTGGGGCAGCGTGCCCTCTTCTTCCTCTGCTACGCCTTCCTGCTCACAGTGACCTTGACGGGGCTTACGTTCCTCGTCGCGCTCGCGCAGCGCCTGGATGGCGACCTGAGCGTGCCTTACGAGGCGATCCTCTCGCCGCTCATCGTGGGCTACTCGCTGCTGCTCGCCATGTACCTCGTGTTCACCATCTTCCTGCCCCCGCTGCTCCTGCGCGACATCAACGCGCAGGCGGTCGACGAGGAGGAGTTGCCTGAGGAGGAGGCCGGCGGCGGGAGCGGCGTCATCGAGGCGGTCTCGCAGCAGCTCGCGCCCCCAGTGCTGGTGCAGCATAGCTCGACGCTCTTCCGTCGGATGGGCAACACGGCAATGTTCGAGCGATTCATGGGTGCGCCCAACACAGCGCCCGTCCCCGTGGCGCCAAGCACTCCCGGCAAGGTGAATGAGGGCTCCTCGGCGTCGCCCTCACCCGAGATGCGCGTCGCGGACGTGGAGGCGGGCGAGGCGGAGGCGGCCGAGGCGGAGTCGGGCGAGGCCGCGAGCGCGGGCTTCGCCTCCTCTGACGAGTACGAGGCGCTCGAGAAGGACATTGAGTCGTGGGTCCGCACCCAGCAGCAGCAGCATCGGGCGCGAGTGCGCAAGCCGCAAGCGCCCCCCGGGCGGCGTACGAGCGCGGCGGTCTCGCCCGCGGCTGCCGACTCGACGAAGCTGCCTGCCGAGGTCAAGCTCAAGCTGCGTCGGCTCATTGCACTCAAGGAGCAGCTCTCAGCTGCCGCGTGCGCTGAAGCGACGCGCGCCTACTCGCAACACGGCTCCGTCATCGGCAATTGGAGTGAGACCGGCAACTCGCCGCACCCGAAGGGCAAGCCGTCGCCGGCCGGCCGCTGGGACGCCGACAACGCCGCGGGCCTGGCACCGTCGATCAGCACGCGCGACGGCGCCCGCGACGGCGCCCGCGACGGCGCCAGGCGATCCGAGGCCGAGGCTGTCGCTCCAGGTCCCCCTGCGGCTGAGGTGGAGCTCGGCGCGTTGCCACTCGCGGCGGCCTCGGACGAGAGCGCCGTCGCGAGCGGGGTCGCCTTGCCTGGGTTGGCCGCGGGCGATCGCAAGCAGCTTGCTGCCGTGGAGACAGGCAGCCTAGACGGCGGTCGCGCCGGGCTGGGCGGCGACGGGCCGGGCGACGACGATCTCGACGATCTCGACGATGAGAGCAAATGTCTGATCTGCTTCACGGAGCCGCGAGATGCCGTCCTTCTCGAGTGCGGCCACGGCGGCATCTGCTACGGGTGCGCGCGCCGCTGCCTTCGCAGCAAGAGGCGCGAGTGCCCCATGTGCCGCCAGCCCGTGGCTCAGGTGGTCCAGATCCGACTCGATGGCGGCTCGGGAGTGCCGCTCAGCCCGCACCACACGGGCGTCGTGCGCGTGCGCCAGCAGGAGGGCACCGAGGTAGTCCTTGCCGAGGTCCTCGCCGCCGCAGACGAGGACGAGCCGACCCAGCCTCTCGGCAGGTCAACCCAGCCGATCGGCAGGTCACCTCGCCCGAGAGCCGACCCAGCCTCTCGGACGAGGTGACCTGCCGCTTCCGTCGCGCACCCCGACGTTACAAGAGCTTGGGCACAGACGTTGACATGTTGGCAGCCAGAATCATGGAGACTCGTGGCAGCCAGAATCACGCGGAGAACGCTGCTTCGCGGTACAACAAGGAAAACCTCTGCCGAAGCCGGTGCAGAGGACGCGTGGGAGCGTTCGCATTATGGTTATCCGAGACCCCGGGCCGCGCTCGGTCCAAACTCCACTTACCACTTTGGCCGTATTCTGCCGCGGTCGTGTAGCCCGCGGTAAGCCCGCGGAAGCGGGAAGCAAACGACAATCCGATCCGCACGTTGTACACGGTGATCGAGCATCGACGGTCGAGTTAACACTGAAATGTATCGGTGCATTCGTGTGATATCCGGGACCTCCACGGGTCGAGCGATTATTTTATCGACGGTCGCGTCGACCCGTCGTGCCGCGGGCCGCGGCCCGCGCGGCGCCACACCGCACTGTCGCACCGGGGCCGTGCACGCCGGCGCGCACTCGCGTCGGCAGACGGCACCGGCACCGCCGCGTGCGCCGACCGCCTCCGCCACGCTGTTTTTGCCTGGGTTCCCCCCTCGCCGCGTGTGCGCTGCCGAGATAGGCGTGGGCGTGACTTACGTCTCGATTTACCTGTACTTTCGTTCGATACTTTCGTCGATATATGCATAATACGTGCGGTTCGTCTTCGTACTTCGAGAGATCGACGGTCCCGACGGTGTGCAGTGTCGGGCGGGGAGGCGATTACCTCTCTGGCTAGCTCCTACTTGATCATGTCCCCGCCGACTCTGGGCCAGCACGAGTGTTCCAGCTGCGACTATCTGGGAGGTAATTCATTCTCAGACTTCCACTTCGACTCGGACCGCTCGGAGCCGACGTCGCGGCTCTCGCTGAGCCCCTCACTTGTATGAGCCCACACTTGTCCACGACGACGAACAAACGAACTCGCTGAGGGTAACATGAAGCCTGCCAATCATCGTCCTTGCGTCATCATATCCACGAACTCTAAGTAGTTGACCATGCCGTTCTCGTCCGGCTCGATCTGCGAAAGCAGCTCCTGCGCGTCGCTCAACGAGAGCTTCTCGGTGCCGTAGGTGGTGAGTGCCTGCTCGAGCGTGGCCATCGAAATCATGCCGTTGGGATCTGTCTGTTTTGCAAAGACCTTGAAGGCGGCCTTAACCTGCTTCGGCGTGTAGGAGGTATTCACCTTACGAGACATGACCGTCACGAACTCATCGAAGTCGATCTCGCCACTGCCATCCGCATCAATCTCTGCGACCATCGCATTGAGCTCCTCCTGCGTCGGCTTCAGGCCGAGGGTTTTCATCAGCTGCCCTAGCTCATCCTTAGATATTGTGCCACCCTTGTCCAGATCCACCTGAGGACGCAGCGCCACTCCGCCAGTGAGCAATTTGCAGCAGCCTCCCGCAGTAGCAAGAGGTGCACCAGTTGAGTCCGGCGTGCGAGGCCCTGCTGGCCTTCAATAGCGGTGCGGCGATTCGAAGCGGCAGCGACAGCGCACCAGATTGAAGATCTCGCGGAACTCGGTGAGTTCCTGTTGGGTTAGGTGCGGGTGCTTGGAGGGCATGCAGCTCGCCGTCAACTCAAGATCGTCCGCTTTTTAGAGAGAGCTCGAAACGCCGCTTTCTGTAGTTCCCACACCGCTAGGACCGGAACGAGCCTGAAGTGTTCCACAGGCATGGTTGTCTCCAGGTGAGGAGCTTCCTTCCGTGGGGTGGCTACAAAGTATTGAGCTCTACTTCTGCGTTCTTTGGTTTTGCTATTTCAACATTATTTTGTAAGATTGTATTTCAAGAGGTAAGTACCCCCCCTAGTTTTAGTAGTGTCACATGTACACTACATGGCCTTGTACCAAGTACAGGCTCTAGGGGCAACACACAAATCGCACCCCCCTGGTCGAGGTTGGGTTTATTGTGGCTTAAATTGAGTGGCCACAGGCATCCTGATCCTCACTCGGATTGCTGGGCGGATACCCACTGTACGTTGTGCCATAATCGGCGCAGTCTTCCTGCCAAACCCTACCCGCGCATATGGCATGCAATCCACTCAAAGCTCAGCAGCCTCCTTCAAATCCAACTACCCCACGCCGCATGCCGAGCTTGCTTTCGTGTATAGAGAGTTGCCTATTCGCCTCGTCCGCCTGCGCTCGAAGCTCGATCAGCCCGGCGACGTCACCCTCATACCTTTGGCACACGGCCTTGTGCTTGGCCTCGAGCTTGGCGTATTTCTTGTGCTCCGCATCGTACTTGGCCTCGAGCCTCGTAGTGTGCTCTTGTAGCTGGCGCACAGCGTTTCCCTGGCGCTCGACCTCCGCTTGCAGCCGCTGTGCTTGGCCTTTAGCTTCATCGCGTTCGAAGGCGTACTGCGCCGCCGACATCCTCGCCTCGATGAGTAGCTCGGAAAGCATCGTAACCATGTCCACCTCATCGCCTCCCGTGTCGTCCCTGCCTACCACCATTTTCTTCCGCTCTGCCGCGACGTCCTTGGCCGCCCTCACCTCTGCCTCCCAGCGAGCCGCGTTGTCTTTGGCGCACTTCAGCTGCTCCTGCGCTAAGGAGACCTCCTCGCGCAGCCGGGCGAGCTCATCGAGTTCCAGCTGGTCCCGGCCGCTCATACGGCTCACGGCACTGAGCACAAGAGGTGACAATGGTGGTGGCAGTGAAAGCGATTCAGCAAGTGGCGGTGGCAGCGCCTCGGCAGGTGGGGAGCTCAGCGATGTCTTCCCCTCATCTTCGGGCTCGGCCGATGGTGGCGCAAACGGTTCTCCGCATGAGATGTACAGCAGCTCTTCGGAATCAACGAGCTCGAGGTCATCGCACTGATCTCCGTCGTTGAAGAAGATGTTCGTCGCCGGCGACGGCAATTCGAGCTTGCTCGTTGCGAGCTCAAGCAGTTCAGCGATTGAAGCCGGCAGCCTGACTTTCTTGCCGGTGACAGCGCCGACGCGACGAAGAGCGACGCGAACCATTCAGCTTTCAGACCTTGCCCTCGTACTGCAGGAATCCTGGAGCCCTTTTCTCGGCTGCAGACCTTTGTGGGCTGCGCACGCAGCCGAGGACATTTGATGAGGGATGTGATTAAAAAGGAGACGAATCCGGAGGTGTGAAGACCGGGAATTGGCATGCCTAACCCGGACTTTGCGGTTTGGAAATTCAAACTGCGCCACCCGTTAAACCTTGACTTGATCTTGAAGTAATTACGCCTGGGCATCTTTGTGTGTACATGTACGTCCGAAAAGTACTGCCTGGGTCACCCCTCACTCCTGATGTACTCCTCCGGTCCACGGCCGCACACGTGTCTCGTGAGCAATTTCTCGTGAGCTTGTGCTCTATGCTCGTGACAGCCCTGACTCCCACTCTTCACCAGGGTGTGTACCCCTGAACCTGGAGGCCCCACGCCCGCCCCTCCTCAACACCTAATCCTGCGTACCCGCCTTGGGCGACGAGTATGAACAACCTAGGCGGCGAGTATGAACTCCCCCTTCTCGTGCACCCCCCCTCCGTTCTTCGGGCCCCGCATTGGCGATGGAGGTTCGTGAGGCCTTGCGCGTTAGAGCCCGAAGGCCGTCTCGGCAGAGCCAACATGAGCAAGCGTGAGCTTGCCGTCGCGCTCTTCGCTGAATTCGTTGGAACCTTCTTGTTTCAAATCTTTGGCGGCACTGAGCAGGTTGCTGCCGAGAATGGTTTGGTTCTCGCAGTTTGCATCGTCATCACCGCGAAGGCCTCTGGCGGAAACTTGAACCCAGCCGTGTCGGCTGGGCTGGCCGTCGTAGGTGCACTGCCACCCATGAAGGCTGTGCTCTACGGCGTCGTCCAGGTCCTCGGCGCTTTATGTGGAGCTATCCTTGCCGGAGTCGTGGATCTTGATGACAACCTGGACCCAGTCGGCTTTGGCCATTGGGGAGGCGAAAACACGGAGCCAGGCTGCCATCGGGCGCTGCCCAACAAGGCACGTGGCGCTGTTTTCGTTCTCGAATCCCTCGGAACCTACTTGCTCGTGTCCACGGTCTGCGCCACGGCTGTCGCGAAGCCTGGCTTTGGTGACTTCGCACCGGCGTACATCGGCACGTGGCAACGGACTGAACGCCAGGGAGTGGCTCTTACCACCGAGTGCCTTTTCATGGTCCGGGGTTCGACCTCACTTCGCAGGTACCTCGATTTGTGTGGCCGTCGGCGCAGTTGGACAGATCACGGGCGGCTTCTTCAACCCGGCACGCTTTCTGGGGCCTGCAATCGTCTTCGGCTGCGATCTGGGCAATATCTGGGTCTACGTGCCCGCACAGTTCTTCGGCGGCTTGCTCGCCGGCCTGACGCACAAATTCGTCTTGGCAAAGGAGCCTGTTGTCCAGATTACCTCCGAGGCTGTCTCCCTCTCTCCCCTCTCCCTCTCCCACCTGCACTTGAACGACCGACTGTACAACAACGCCCACTTGTAAATTCTGTCTGCTGTCCAAGAGAGAATAAATGGGTTATCTTCTTTGGAGCATCTATTCACAGCCAAGGCATATTTTCACAGTCAATGGTTATCATTCACACGAAGCGGGAAAATTTGGTCAACTCCCAGCATTTCCAGAGGCCAGCTCAGTGCGCTCTGTCTTGGCCAGCGCAAATGATCGCCGTGCCAATCGATGATTCGCGCTCGGGCCCTCTGAGCTGCCCTGAATGCATGAGCGAATCCGCCCGCCGGCTGTGTACTTGCTCAAGTGCGTTGGCAGCCGAGCTGTGGGACCGCTGCTTTGCTGCTCAATGTGGCAGCTTCTTCAAGCGCGTCTTTCATTTCGTCAACTGCGGAGGGCTGCTCGACCACGGCACGCTGGTCGACACGCTGCTATTGTCACTCAGCACCATCGCCTTCTTCCTGTGGTGGTGGGGCGTGCGGCAGGATTGGCTGTGCGGCTACGGGCTTTTATTCCTCACGCTCATCGCGCTAGCGATGTGGATGGTGAATCGCGAGCTACGCGCTCGCACGTCGCTCGAGGCGGCAGCCTCGCGCTTCGAAAAGGAGAACGCGTCTCTGCAGGCCTCAAACAAGCGGCTCGGAAGCGACCTCGAAATGCTCAAGGACACGATCGGCATGATCGGCAACCGGGGCGAGGACTGGCTCGAGAGCCTCCGGCTCCTGCACAAGGCGCAGAAGCGCGAGAATGACCGGCACGCACTGCTGCTGCGCGGGCACGCGCGCATCGTCCTGCTGCAGCTCATCCAGCACTTTGACCTCGACAAGACGATGCGACTTAACACGGCCGAATGGCGCGCGGCGGAGGCCTTCTTGTTGGCGGGCTTCCCCGACGTCAACCTTGGGGCGCTCAAGGAGAAGGCGGCGCACGGCGGCGTCGCACTCTCGGACCTCGAGCCGCTGCTCCTCGATCACCTCGAGAAGCAGGGGGCATCCATGCAGCTCGAGATGCACCAGCCAAGGGCGCAGGCGGCGCTGTTGCAGGCATAGTTTGACCTTTTGTTTGAGTGCACGCTGTCGCGGATGTTACCAGTACTCAGTTTCTTATCAGTTATCCGGGTCGTGCTGTTGTGTGCTGACGCCGCGCACCGGCTCGGTCTAACGTCAATCTGCCAGTCGCGCGCTGGACGGCGCCCGAGCGATCGTCACAAATACATGCTATAGTAGCATTCTTGATTTTATAGATTATACGGCGCGACGGCGGCCGACGCGGCCCGCGTCGCCTCGCCTCGCGCACCGGCTAATATACCGCTGCCGACGTGGCGCGCCCGCGGCCGCGCGCCGCGCGCGGCACTCGCCCTTCCGAGTTCCGAGTTCCGTCGCAGTCTCGCGCGCGGGCGGCGCGGGCGGGCGGCGCGCGCGGATCGCGGACCGTGCGCGAGGGGGCGAGGCTGCGCGCCTGCTCGCTCCCGCAGGCGGTTCGGTTCGGCCGGGCCGGAGCGGTCAGACCGCGGACCGCGCCGCGCGGTTCGGCCTTGACCCACGCGCTAGACGCGTGACCGGCGTTATGTCGCGCGATAGCGGTACGCGGAAACCCGGCTGCCGCGCCGCTGCGCGGGCGGGATATCGTACAAGTCGTAACAAACCGGAAACCGCGAAATACACGCCAGGCGGTCCATGATTGTTCGGTCTATGCAGTCATGCACCATCGACCATGGGACCATGGCTCCAACCTCCATGCGGCATTATGGTTTATGCGGGCTATCCCATGCGCCGGCCGACTGCGTCACTGCGACCCTATAGCGACCCAATAGACCCTAGTACGCCACAGGTCCACTCAGAGCCCGGGATAGTCCCCACTCGTGCGCCTCTCCTCAGCCGCGTCGATCTTGGAGGCCCACACTAAGGCCCGCACGCTCGCTCACCCGAGAACATGTACCAACATGGACGACCCCACCCTTCGGAATTCGCGCGCCTGCGAGCGCTCGACATGGCGCTCGAGATGTACCAACATGGACGACCCCACCGTTCGATTCGTACGCCGAGGAGCGCTCGACCGTTACGCGACCGACCACATGAGCGCCGCGCTCTCCGCGGTGCCGGTTCGCGCTCGGCCCGTAAAAGCGTTTGGATGGGCGCCGCCAATGCTTTCCGTCCTGTCAAAGCGTTTGGATGGGCGCCTTGGCCTTCTTTGCCGTAAGGGAGGGCAGCCGCGGCATCATACTACGCAGCGCCGCCGCAGTGCTCGGGCGACTCGGGTTCTGCTCGCTCGACGCGTCCACCGTCACTCCGCGCACGTCGGAGGCCACGAGGGCTACGCGCTGCTCCGGGGAGAGCGCCGCGAGGCCACCGCGTAGGATGCCCACGTGGCGGAAGCCCGCGCGCACAAACTCGAGGACGACCATGCGCACCTGATGAGGGAGCTCATCAGAGGTCATCAGAACATCATCAATCACCATCAGTGGCCATCATCCCTCATCTCGAGGACGAGCAGGCGCACCTCTTCGGAGGTGAGCCGCTCCGCATCAGGAGCCGCGCTGCCCTGAGCGCTGCCCTTCTTGACGGCGCCGACGACGCTCTTGGAGCCGGAGGCGTCGTTCGGGTCGTTGGCGGTGACGAAGGCGAGAGTAAAGCCGCCCTCTGCACAGATGTCGAAGAGCTCCTGGCGCACGGCCTCGCGCGCGTCAGCCCCGCGCGCCTCGGCTGGCGGCAGGTGCGACGTGAGTGCAAAGTGCGCTGCCTCAAAATCTCGATGCGATCTCAAGTCGATCACCCACACCCCGCTGCTGAGCACCTCAGGCGGCTCGAGCCAAGCGCACGCGAAGCACGCCGCTGGCGGACGAGCCGCACACCAAGCCGCGTCGAGCGCGGCGCGCAGCGTCACGGGTAGCGTCGTATTGAGCACGGCGGCCGCAGCATGCAATCGATCGGCCTCCACGACGCTCGGCACGCTCAGCTGGGCACTGAGCGTGCCCGCGAGGCTGCTCGCAGGCACGCCGAGGAGGCGCGTCTCCTCCCGCAGCAGCAGCGCGCACAGCAGCAGGACAGGCTGGCTTTTGGGCACGGTCGGAGACTCCCACAGCGCAAGCTCGATGAAGCGCACGACCGCCGCGGGCGCCGCCGCGGGCGCCAGCAGCCCAAGCATCAGGCGGGAGAGTGCCTTCAAGATCCCAGGCGCCGCGTGTAGGTGCTCAGCGAGCGCGGGAGACTCCCATCGAAGGAAGAGCATCACGTGGCTCAGGAGCGTCTCATTGGGCGCCGTCGCGGGCGCGCCCGTCGGCCCGAGTCCCCAGGGAGCGCCTGCGATCACCGCGGGGGTCAACTTGGCGAGCACGGCCGACATGGCGTTGAGCGTCTCCGCTCGGTGAAGGGCGAGTTGCATGCGGCCGAGGGCGCCGTCGGCCGGGTCGCCCGCATGCAACACCGCAAGCAGCAGCACGGGCGCGAGCAACGGAGCGATCGCCAAATCGGCCGAATAAGGCAGGCGCGCCTTTTTGAGCAGCACGAGTAAGTGGAAGGCGAACTCCTGGCACAGGAGCGCGAGCGCGCCGTCGGGCAGCGCGCTCACCCGCTCGCCGAGCGCGCCTAGCAGGGCCGCCTGTGCGTCCGCCTCGAGCTCTGCCTGATTGGGCAGCGCCGTGCTGAGCAGTGCGCGCAGCTGCGGCGCCTGCTGCTTGAGCCTCGGCATCACGTGGATGCCGAGGGCGCGCTGCCAGAGCGTCCAGCGGTGCGCGACCGGTGTGCCCACGCGGCACAAGGACGTGGCGAGCGAGGGCGTGGGCGGCTGCGCGTGCTTCCCTGGGCGCTCAGCCAGCCACGCAGCGACGCTCTCGGCATGGCGCGCACGCAGCTCGACCGCCAAGGGCGTCAGATCGCCCTCGTCGTCCGCCGTGTACGACACGCCATCCTGGCTGAGCAGTTGACGAATCTCGGAGGGCTCGAGATCGCTGAGGGCCACCTCGAAGCCCGCATCCTGACTCGGGTTGAGGAGCGACGCCGCCGGCCAGCGCACGTCGGGCGCCGTCTTGGGCACGTCGGGCAAGCGCGCCGCCGCCGCTGCCGCGGGGGTCGAACCGACAGCGGCGGGGGCGCTGGAGGGCCGGGCTGTCGACAGAGCGGGGATCAGCAATGAGCCGATAGCTGCCTCGTCGGCGGCGTCTGCGGCGTCCGCGGCCGCGCGCGCCGCCGCCTCCGCCTCGGCCTCGTCCGCCAGCCCTCGGATGCGAGCATGCTCCGCGGAGAGGTCAACAGGGGGGGCGGCCGACGCGGCCGACGGCGGCGACGGGGCGGACGGGGGCGAGCGCGCCGCCGCTTTGGCCGCACGCGCCTCCGCATCCTGTCTGACCTTCTCAGCCGCCGCCCGCGCCGCGAGTGAGTCGACACTCAGCGTACGAGCGAGCTCCTCCTCGGCTGCCTTGTCAGCCGCTGCCTTCTCAGCCGCCGCCTTCTCGGCCGCCGCCTTCTCGGCCGCCGCCTTCTCGGCCGCCGCCTTCTCGGCCGCCGCCGCCTCAGCCGCTGCCTTCTCGGCCGCCGCCGCCTCTGCCGCCGCCTTCTCAGCCGCTGCCTTCTCGGCCGCCGCCGCCTCAGCCGCCGCCGCCGCCTTAGCCGCCGCCGCCTCAGCCGCCGCCGCCTCAGCCGCTGCCTTCTCAGCCGCCGCCTTGTCGGCCGCCGCCTTCTCGGCCGCCGCCGCCTCAGCCGCTGCCTTCTCGGCCGCCGCCGCCTCTGCCGCCGCCTTCTCAGCCGCTGCCTTCTCCGCCACCGCCTTCTCAGCCGCCGCCTTCTCGGCTGCCGCCTTCTCAGCCGCCACCTTCTCGGCCGCCGCCGCCTTAGCCGCCGCCGCCTCAGCTGCCGCCGCCTCGGCCGCCGCCGCCTCAGCCGCTGCCTTCTCGGCCGCCGCCTTCTCGGCCGCCGCCGCCTCAGCCGCCGCCGCCTCAGCTGCCGACTTCTCAGCCGCCGCCTTCTCGGCCGCCGCCTTCTCCGCCGCCGCCGCCTCGGCCGCCGCCTCGGCCGCCGCCGCCTCAGCCGCTGCCTTCTCGGCCGCCGCCGCCTCGGCCGCCGCCTTCTCAGCCGCCGCCGCCTCGGCCGCCGCCGCCTCGGCCGCCGCCTTCTCAGCAGCCGCCTTCTCGGCCGCCGCCTTTGCCGCCGCCTCGGCCGCCTCGCCAGCAGCCGCCTCTGCCGCCGCCTTCTCGGCCGCCGCCGCCTCAGCTGCTGCTTTTTCAGTCGCTGCCGCCTCGGCCGCTGCCTCCTCAGCCGCCGCCCTCTCTGCCTCCGCCTTCTCCGCCTCCGCCTTCTCCGCCTCCGCCTTCTCGGCTGCCGCCTTCTCTGCAGCCTCCGCAGCCACCTTCTCCGCCGCTGCCTGCTCTGCGGCCGCCTCGTCTGCTGCCGCCTTTTCAGCTGCAGCGGCCTCCGCGGCTGCCTTCTCTGACGCTGCCTTCGCTTCGTTTGCAGCACTGTCCGATGCACTCGCAGGAGCACTCTCAGCACTCTCGGGTGCCGCCGCCGCCGCATCGGGGTTGCTGCCGGAGTTCAACGCGTGCAACGCGGCCTTGATGTCGCAGTCGTGATTGTTGAGCGCCTCCTTGCAGTCTTTCAGGTTGCGCCCCGACAGCGCCTGCAGCTCCTGGATTTGCTTGAAAGTAGCCGGCATGTCTGTGTCGATTGATACTGTCAAATGTGCGCGGACTCCCACGGCGCGCCGCTGCGCGGGGGCGGGCGGCGCGAGTGCGAGCGAACGCTACTCCGTTCTGTGAATTGGCTGTTAATAGGCTAAATTAGTCCGAACTTCTGGCTTGTCAAGCATCAGGATAATGTGTCAATTTTTGTCGAACTTGGTTTTGACGAAATTGGCACTTTGCCTTCACGAGAAGAACGAGAAGCGTGTGCCACAATCGGATTCCTGTGCCTGTTTATCGTCGCGCTCCGTCGCTCCTCGTGCTCAACGTGCGTCAAGCGCTCGCTGCATCGCTGCATCGCTGCACGCGCACCGCGCACCGCCTTCGCGCACGGAATCGATCGAGTCCGCTCAGGAGCTTTCTTCCATGGTGCCCCGCGGGCACTCCTGCATCTCCGGAGGGAGCACACATGCGTCTCCCTCTTTCTCTCTCACGACTGTGGTTTTTTTCCGCGTGCCTTTCCGCTGTCAAGAGAGTCTCATATCTCCATGCTGCCGAATGCACGCATGCAGTCTAAGACTCTCTTCTTCTCTCTTGTTCGCAGGATGATCGCGACGCTCATCAACCGTGTAGCTGAGAAGGCCAGCGCCCACAGCGGCTCGGTCCTGTCGGTGGCGTTTTCCCCGGACGGGACCAAGATCGTGTCGGGATCGGAAGACGGGACGTTCAAAGTCTGGGATTCGGGTGTGCCGGAGCCCTCAAAATCGCCCCTCCTTGGCCAAAACTGACGCCTGTGCTGGCTTGTCCGGCAGATGCGCTGGGACTGTTGAGCGAGAAGCCGAACGCGCACAGCTTCAACATCCCCTCGGTGGCGTTTTCCCCGGATGGCACCAAGATCGTGTCCGGATCGGGCGACCAGACGATCAAAGTTTGGGATTCGGGTGTGCCGCGAGCCCACGAATCGCCCCTCCTTGGCCAAAACTGACGCCTGTTGGCTTGCCTGGCAGACAAACTGGAGCTGTTGAGCGAGAAGACGAACGCCCACAGCGGCACAGTTTACTCGGTCGCGTTTTCACCCGACGGGACCAAGATTGTGTCGGGATCGTGGGACAAGACGATCAAAGTCTGGGATATGGTCAAGTGGTCTCGCAAAGATCATCTGATGTTCAACGCCACCACCCAGCGATTTGTCGTGCAGCTGCTGTGGCTGAACAAATACAGCATGAAGTTTCCTGATGATGTGCTTGATCTGCTCATTGAAGCTTGCTTGCAAAGCAGGTGAGGCCGGGTGACGGCAACCGGGTGTCGCCATCTGATTTCAGCAGTCCCTCGTCCTGTGCTGCATGCCAAGGCGCAGGATTAGACAGGGCACGTTGGTTGCGAAGGCAGAGAGCCACTCAGCACAGTTTCGAGTTTGTGTCCGTATAGTGGTTGTCGCTTTCTGTGTGCGAGGCCGGGGGCGACCGGACGCGCGCGCCTTGCTGTGACCTGTGTGATGTTCAGACTTCACGGTGTCGGTGGACGGTGCGTGTTGCCACTGCGCGTTCTGTCTTGACGTTTTCGACACACGGATCACCAGACTCTCTCACGCGTCCACGGAGTTTATTCAGTGGTGTGTCACACTGAATCACTGTGTCAATGGCCGTTACCGGATACTTGTCGCATCCAAATTTGGTCGCATCCTCGCTACCTCGCATTGTTTTGAGAGTCGTCGACGAGGACTTGAGGTAGGTTCGATCTTGGGTTTGATAACTTCGATGTGGGTAAGCAAGCAAACAAGCTAATTAGTCGAAACAACACAAGTAGTGATGCTTGTGCTTGCTGTGTGTGGGTTCGAAGTACTTGAAGTTCTGCCACGTCATCTCTTTACGCTTGTGTGTCCCATCGGCACTCCGATTTTCCGACTCGCGCGTCACCCGTACATGTTGCCGTGCCTCCTCCAAGGGTACCGGCTGCTCACGTGCGACGCGCTGCCACCTCCCAGGTGGCTGCGCGCCATGGTCACCAACGCCGGCGGTGGCAGTACCTCCGCTGAGGCCGCCAACACTCCGGAGGTGTGGCGCGATATGGAGCGAAGGCTCGAGCGCGCCGGCCAGCTGCACGTGTTGATGCCAACGCCACCGCCCGAGCGCCGCGCGGCCTTCCTGACCCAGCTGAGCTCGCTCGACCTCGAGGGCCTGCCGAAGCTGCTCGCGACCTCCCTCGAGAATGCCCAGACGGTGGCCGACAAACAGGTGGAGCCCTTCAAGGCGGAGCGGCTCGCCGACCTGCCCGAGGCGGAGGCGGTGGCGCTGCGCGAGCGTGGGCTGAGCATGATCGCGCGCAGCGAAGTTGCCGCGCTGCTGCTCGCCGGCGGGCAGGGCACGCGCCTCGGCATCAAAATACCCAAGGGCTGCTACGACATCGGGCTGCCATCGGGGAAGAGCCTCTTCCAGTACCATGCGGAGCGCATCCGCAAGGTGAAGCAGCTCGCGGCCGCGCACGCCGGTAAGAGGGAGGCGGACGTGCGCCTGCCCTTTTTGATCATGACCTCGGACGCGACCGACAGCGATACGCGCGCCTTCTTCCGCCAGCATGCCTTCTTCGGGCTGCCCGAGGATCAAGTGCACTTCTTCGCTCAGGGCGCGCTGCCATGCCTGACACCAGAAGGCAAGCTGATCTTGGACGCGCCGGGGCTGCTCGCGATGGCGCCCAACGGCAATGGCGGCTGCTACGTCTCGCTGCGCGACTCCGGGCTCCTTGAGCAGGTGTGGATTGCATGCTGATGAGCTCTGATTGCACCCCGTCCCTGACCCTGATCCCAATGCATGCTCGCATGCTGATGAGCTCTGATTGCACCCCGTCCCTGACCCTGATCCCAATGCATGC
>ENA-UOUZ01000882-UOUZ01000882.1-mixed-culture-metagenome-genome-assembly--contig:-NODE-882-length-20965-cov-162.594883_pt1 | contig 20965 bp, 16 predicted proteins | sample MGYA00238154_ERZ761575 | MGnify/ENA primary metagenome ERZ761575 (study PRJEB28896, sample SAMN07631632) | mixed culture metagenome | isolation source: Freshwater growth medium | place: USA...
CGGCGGCGGCGGCGGCGGCGGCGGCGGCGGCGGCGGCGGCGGCGGCGGCGGCGGTAGCGCGTCGCGGCTTGGTGTCCTCGCGGCTATGCTCCACGAGATGGCGGCGGAGGAGGCATCACGCCGCGAGTGGGTACGCTACCATCTGCGCCAAGGCGACAATGAGAGCGCCGCGCGCCTGGGATGGGAGCCACCGGCAGCTGCGGCTGCGCAGCTGGCGAATGGTGGCTCCAGTGGCGACGACAACGGCGCTTTAGGCGAGCTCATGTAGGTTTCGGCTGGAGAAGCGTACCGAGAAGTCGCAGAAACGACCGGATGCCAGCCTGGTGATGTGATTCACTGACGTGAATGGAGCCTCCATTCGCTTAATCCATTCGCCTAGACATTCTAAATCAATATCATGAACAGGCATTTAATCAGAGAGCAGGCAGTCTTCCAATTTCGCGTGATTTGGGACGGACCGCGACGAAACTGACCGTATGAAACCAAAATAATCTTGTCAAAGAGACTCATCCAACGGTGCGACCAAAAACCTGCCACGAACGGTGAGAGCGCGCGCGCGCGCGCCGCCGCGCCGCGCCGGCCCGCGGCGCCGCACTGCGGCGCCTGCGCAGCGCTGCCGCCCCCCGGGCCTGTTCGCCCAAGCTGGGATGCCCAGGGTTGCGCCAGGCACTTCCTCACGCGCGCACGTCTGCGCCTTCTTCATGGCCGTCCCCTTCCGCACTGACATCATCGCGTGCGCGTAATGTCGTGTTCGCAGTGTCACTTCGCAGGTCTGATGATCTCCGCACTGCTCGTCGCAGCGGCGTTTGCACTGCCAGAGCATCGGCCGAGTATCCACTGGGCCGATGTGACCGATGCGCCGCTTCATGGGCGTCACTTGAGCAACGAGGTCGGCGACGCGTATGTTCGTCGGGCGCCCTCGGACACGGTGCGGCTCGTCGCGCTCCACCTGAGTCACCCCGAGTTGAAGCGGCGGCACCTCGAGGACAATGAGAACTTTGTGTTTGATGGAGCGGCGCTCGGGATCGTCGAGGGCTCGGAGATCTCCCTCCCTCTTTGCCTGGGCGGTGGTGCCGCCACGTTCAAGCTCACCAAGTCGCCCGTCATGCCGGCCGGCCTCGAGGCCGAGTTCCCCAGGATCCGCTCCTATCACGGAGTCGAGGTCTCCCCTCCTGCCGATCGGTCGGCCCACACCGCTGACCTGACCGTCTCCATCCAAGGCGTGCGCGGCCAAATTTGGATTGGGGGCGCCGAGGGCGAGCCGAACCTGGGGCGGTGCCACATCGACCCTCACACCCACAGCCGTACGGACTTGTACACCGTCTACCACAGCTCCAACAAGCGGGGCGAGCCGGGGGTGCGCACGTTCACCAAGATCTCTGAAGACGTGCACGATGGGCGCCGGCTCGCAGAGACGTTCACAACGGAGGGAGATGTTCACGACGGGCGGCGGCTTCAGGCGGCGCCCTTCAATCCGATCTGGACCGTTACACACCCCCCACCTGAGGGGAATCAGACCATTCGCACGCTCCGGATGGCTGTCGCGGTCAGCTTTGAGTACGTCTTCGGCATGGTGACCCCCTCGGTGCGCCATGCTCCAGTCTGGCTGCCATCTCAGCCTCACATTCAACACCCTCCTTGACGCTCACGTCGGCTGCTCAGCGCGCGCGCACCGCCGGTCGCCTCCCCCGGGGCGTGACGCTACCCGCCGCGGCCGCTTTCGTTCGGTCCACCCTCACTCATCCTCACCCCTTGCCCTTACGCTCGCCCTCACGCTCGCCCCCACCCTCACACTCCCACCCTGCCTCAGGTATGTAACAACGGTATGTGCACGATCCCGTACCGCTGGCCAGGCCATAGTGGCTGCCCGCCGTGCAAGGAGAACACCGAGGGCAACACTGATCCGTGCGATGCGACCAAGTGCAAGGAGGCGGCGCTCGCAACGATCGTCAACACCTGCACGCGCTCGAACGGCATCTGGCGCCGCGAGATGGGGCTCAACATGGTAATGATCGATAAGCAAGGTATGCTGCTTCACTATCCTAAATGGTCAGCCAGCAACAAAGTCGGGCTGCCCAACGGAAACAACGAGGCCTTCATGAGCGACGGCGAGTGGTACATCGAGTTCATCGGCGACTCCTCTTCTCCAGAGTCAAAGAAGACCGCAGTCCCCACGGGAGTCAATCGGACCGATTACGACCTCGGCCATATGTTCCATGTGGGCATGGACTCAGGTGCGGCCTCCCCCGCATCTCTCCCCCATCTCCCCCCCCCCAACTCCCCGGGCGCCTCCCACCGCACCTCCCCACACCTTCCCACGCATCTCCCACGCATCTCCCAGGAATGGGCGGCATGTACCCATGCAGGCAGTCTCCCCACTGGACCAAGGATCCGGTGACGGGGTTCTGGTCTGGTGAGAAACCAATCTTCAGCGCGAAGGCAAACGGCGCCACCGCCGGCAAAGTCCCCGTCGGCGATGGTTACGATGTGGATTTCGTCGCACATGAGTTCTCTCATCAGTTCGGGACGTCTCACACATGGTCCGGCAAGGGGTCGAGCTGCTCGCCTTCCAACTTCATGGCCAAGTCCGCGATGGAGATTGGCGCAGGCTCTACGCTCGTCACCTATGCTGGGATCTGCGATGACGACAACATTCAGATGCGCTCGGATCCCTACTTCCACGTCTACAACTTGAACGAGTTCCAGGAGAACTACTTCCAGTCCAACGTTCAAATAATGGACGACGTGAACATGCAGACGTGTGGCACCAGGACCGAGATCACGAACGAACGGCCCACCGCCAACGTGCCCGCGACGTGTGCCATCCCTAAACAAACGCCCTTCTTCCTGCAAGGCTCGGGCACCGACCCGAACGCGGCCGATGTGCTCGCCTACACCTGGGAGCAAGTTAGGAGCAAGTCGACCCGGCGGAGTTTGCAGAGTCGATGTCGATCGGTTTCAGGAAGGGCCCCCTCTTTCGGTCCGTCTCCCCCTCGCCGCATGGCTTCCTGCGCAATTTCCCGAACATGACGGCGGCCATCGTCGTCCCCGGAGGGTCGGCGTTCTGGCCAGGGGAGAGGCTCCCCTTCACGGCCCGAGACATCCACTTCGCCATGACCGTCCGTGACAACTACATGGCGGCAAAGCCCACGAATGCCAGCCAAGACCTCACGTATGGAAGTTGGCACGCCGCGATCACCAAGGTCAATGTCGTCGACTTGGGGCCCATGCTTGTCGAGCAGCCCGCCGCTGGCGCGTCCGTGCCCGCGGGGATCACCCTTGTCACCTTTAAGCTCGATGGCTATAAGAACCCGGCGGCGAGCACCGGGCTGGACGATGTCAAGGGCGCCAAGTTCACCTTCGAAGTAACAACCGACGGAGGGCTCACTTGGACGGACCTCGTCCGATCCCAGCACCTCGTCAAGCTCAACAACAAGGGAGAAGGCTCGGCATACGTCGTGCTCCCGACGAGTCTGGTCGGCTCAACCGTGGCCCAGATTCGTGTCGTCGCCGACATGGCCAAGGTCCCTGGTCAGACTACCACCGGCTGCGCCTTTTGGGCGCCGTCCGGTAAGTTCACCGTCACCGCGGCCCGTCCCGTGCCCACCGTCGCCACAACCCAGCCGGCTGCAACCGCCAACGTGCCCGCGACGATCTCTGCCATCTCGTTCGGATTCTCGGCCCCTGTCTTCCAGCGGACTGCCGCCACGCCAGTCGCCACCGTCGCGGCAGCCAGCGGCACCTCGACCAACATCACGTCGAATCCTCGTAGACTCTTCGAGGACGGCGCTTCCGCCGCCAACTTCTTCGACCTTCACAGACGGCAGCTGACCTTCAGATCCGGATTCTACACGTGCAGCAGCTGCATGGCCGACCAATCCGCCAACGCGTGGTGCGCCGCGGGCGCGCTGTGTGCGACTGGTCCGATGGAGACCAGCACGATGTTGCCTGGAGATCGTGTCCTCTGCCCGCACGATGTTTGGACGTACAGCAGCGGCTGCGTGGCGTCGAACGTCACCGACCCTTACTACGAGACAAACGCCTGGGCGCACACTCTGATCAACCTGCAGCCCGCCTGGGCAGCAGGCTACACTGGTGCTGGCGTGACGATCAACATTGTCGACGATGGGCCCGATGAGACGCACCCGGATTTTTCGGGCAAGTATGATGCGTTGGGGTCGTGCCCGACGCACACCACCGGCAGCCACGGTACCACGACGGCTGCGATCGCGCTCGCGGCCGGCAACGACCAGTGCTCTCGCGGCGTCGCGTATGGTGCGACGCTGTCCAAGTGCGGAATGAACGGCAACACCGTCACGAATATGTTCATCGGCAACATGGCCCGAAACCACATCTCATCCAACTCGTGGGGGATCGACCCGTGCACAGCCCTCGCTAGCTCCGGGCGGCGCAAGCTCCGGCAGCGCCAGCTGCAGGGATGCCCCTTCGCGGCCACGGCCGCCTCGGGCACCAGCCCGTGCAGCGCTTCCCAGTGCGCCGGGGCCAGCTGGACGTCGCCGCCGAGCACGTGCAACACGGTCATCTCGACCTACTGCGAAAACGACTTAAACTATGACGCGGACGGCGAGTGCGCCTCGTGGACGCACCTCTGGATGACATGCGCGTACACGCACCTGCCCTGGGCGATCAAACGGGTCCTGCAGCGTGGCGTCCTCGAGGGGCGCAGCGGGCGCGGCATCGTGTACGTCTTTTCGGCAGGCAACGGGAACGCCGGTGGCATGAACGTCAACTTTGAGATTTACTTGCACTCGCGCTTCACGATCACCGTCGGCGCCACCGACAAGCTCGGCTTGCACTCGTATTACTCGACGACGGGCTCGTCGCTCTTCATCTCCGCGCCGGGCGGCGACGCAACTCAGCACAGCAACAGCTGGCACGTCGCGGCAACAGGCGGCGGCTGTGCCGAGCAGGGGCAGGGAACTTCGTATGCATGCCCCGTCGTCTCGGGCGTGGTCGCGCTCATGCTCGAAGCCAACCCGCTGCTCGGCTGGCGCGACGTGCAGGGGATCCTCGCGGCGACGACGAGCCGAAACGACCCCACTAGCTCCCTCTGGACCACGAACGCGGCCGGCTTCATCCACAACATCAAGTACGGCTTCGGCATGGTCGACGCCGGCGCGGCCGTGGCCGCCGCGCTGTCGTGGACCAACTGGGGGATCGAGCGGCGCATTATTGCGAGCTCGTCGCAGCAGCTCACCGTCCCGTCCGATGGCTCGACGCTGTCGACTACTGTTACGGTCGGCGCGCAGAGCCAGGCGTGGGCGATCGAGTGGATCGAAATCTTCCTCAACCTCGACCACTCGTCGCGCGGCGACTTGCAGCTCGAGCTCACCTCGCCCTCGGGCACGCACTCCGTCCTGACCCCCGGCCCGCGGCCCGAGACGTCCAACCCGCCGGTCGTGGGCTGCTCGGCCGAGGACGACACGTGCACGTCGAGTAATGATGGCATTTGCGACAACCCTCAGTCTTGCGAATGCGACTATAACGACTGCCTTGCGGCGAACTGGACGGGCACGAACGGGCAGCCCTCGCTCTACCTGCCACGCTTCAATTGGAAGATGACGAGCGTGCGCAGCTGGGGCGAAAGCCCGGTGGGCACGTGGACGCTCGCGATCCGCGATCGGCGGCTCGCGAACGGTCCGAATGTGAACTCGCTGCTCCGCAGCTGGAACCTGCTCATCTACGGCCACCACGGCACCGCCAGCCGCCTGAGCAGTCGCAATACCAGCACGACCAACACGGGCACGCCCTCCCCACCATCGCCTCTGCTGGCTTCGCCTTCGCCGGCGCTCTCCCAACCGCCGTCGCCGTCGCCCTCGTCGTCCCCGCCCTCGCTGGCACCACCTGACGCACTCGGTGACATGGGCTCAGGTGAGGCACCATCGCCGTCACACTTGCCGCCGCTCTCCCAACCGCCGTCGCCGTCGCCCTCGTCGTCCCCGCCCTCGCTGGCACCACCTGACGCACTCGGCGACATGGGCTCAGGTGAGGCACCATCGCCGTCACACTTGCCGCCGCTCTCCCAACCGCCGTCGCCGTCGCCCTCGTCGTCCCCGCCCTCGCTGGCACCACCTGACGCACTCGGCGACATGGGCTCAGGTGAGGCACCATCGCCGTCACACTTGCCGCCGCTCTCCCTACCGCCGTCGCCGTCGCCGTCGCCACGGTCTGCCACGCCAGTCGCCACAACTGTCAAAGTAGTCGTCGTCGGTGCAGGCACATCGGGTCTCGCCGCGGCGCGTACTCTGATCGACACGTGGGATACTGCTGCAAACGGAGGACACCTGGAGCTGACGGTGCTCGAAGCTGGGACTCGCATTGGTGGCCGTACATGGACGCTGAATGCTGCCGAGGCGGGAACGGCCTGGGACACCGCCGGCGCCCTGGGAGCGCCGACGGACATGGGCGCCAGCTGGATCCACGGGAGCAATGAGTCGCATCCGATCACCAAGATCGCGACGGCCCTGGGCCTGGCTGAAGGTGCCGGACTTGTCCGGACGAGAAACAATTTGGCCGAACTTCGCCTCTGCACCGAAAACCAGAACTCGGCCTGCTCGGAACCCAGCGACGATCAGTACAACCCGTACAAAAGCCTGCTCTCACAAGCACAGGAGAATTCGGCGACGACGGACATTTCGCTTTGGCAGGCGCTCGCCGGCCTTTCGAACTCGGGGCAGACTCGAGATTCGGAGCTGTTCCAGTACCACCTCGCCGTCAGCACTGAGTTCAACACCGCCGGGCCGGTCACTAACCTGTCAGCCTGGAACTACAATGATGATTCCAAATTTAACGGCGCTGAGCTCGTGTGGGCACAAGGGTACAAGCAGATGTACGAGGCGCTGCAGAGCGGCGCGGTCCGGGTAAATGACGGCTCGAGCACCCTGCAGGTGACCGCCGTGCTGTCCGCCAGCCGACAGCCCATCTCGGTCACGTACAACAAGCGCGTCACGTCCGTCACGTACAACAGCACGGGAGTTGTGCTGACGACTGCGGACAGCAGCACGTACAACGCTGATTACGTGATCATCACGATCCCCCTCGGGGTGCTCAAGAGCACCGACGCGAGCTCCAGAGTCACATTCAGCCCGGCACTCCCGACAGCTACGGCAAATGGCATCTCTCAGCTTGGTTTCGGCAACGTCGTCAAGATCGCACTCTTGTTTCCAACCAACTGGTGGCCGTCAGGCACGCACTATTATGGCCTTGCCCAGGGGACCAACCGCGGCCTCTTCACCTACTTCCTCAACGTGCATGAGCTGTCGACCAAGCCGGTGCTCATGACGTTTGCACTGGGTGCGGCTGCCGACACGGCCGAAGGGATGAGCGACGCCGAGGTCTGGGCGCAGGTGCGTTCTCCCTCGCTTCTCCAGCACACCTCTTACCCATCAAGTGCCTGGGCGTAGTTCCGGACGAACCTGCTCACGATCTCCCGCGCATCTCCCCGGCATCTCCCCCGCAGATCCGAGCGAATCTGGTCAAGATCTTCCCGACTTCTGTCACGGTCCCGACGGATGCGCCTCAGATCGTTCGCTCGGCTTGGCGCGCCAATCCACTTGCGAAGGGCGCGTACACGTATGTCGCAGTCGGTGCGTCGACCAACCCATCGCTGCCGCCCCCATCGCTGCTGCCGTTGGCTGTGCCGTTCTCCGACCTTCCCCTGAGTTGCCCCGAGTCTTCTATCATGGCAGGTACGTCGAAGAACACCATCACGGACGCCTTTGGTCGCAATGTCGGAGGGAGACTCTTCTTTGCAGGCGAGCACACGTCGGCGTTATTCAGAGGGACTGTCCACGGCGCCTTCCAGACTGGCCAGGTGCGCATCTCCCCGCACCTCCCCTCATCTCACACGCATCTCACACACATACCTCTCATTCACTTCTCCCTCGCCCCCGTTCGTACCTGCCCAGGTCGCGGCGCGCGCCGTCAAGGCCTGCTCAGCTGGCAGCTGCCCAGCGAGCTTCCCACCAAGCTCCCCTTCGACCGTCGCGCCAGCCGGCGGCAACCCGACCACCACCATCACGCTAAACCTCTTCGAGGACGGCGCTTCCACCGCCAACTTTGCCTTCTCAAACGTAACCTTCTCAGCCGGCACATACACCGTCACGGTGCCCGCCGGCTACTTTCACGACGGCCTAGGCAACAATCTCGCGGAATTCACATCGACCTTCACAATCGCAAGTCGCCGAGCGTTGAACGAGTTCTCGGATGAGCTTACCTTGAGTGGCTTCACGCCTCCCGCTGTGGAGGCAGACCTGACATGGGGCACTGGGTACGCGAGTGCGGCCAAGTCCATCGACCACGCAGCCCCAGCCTTCACGGCAGCTTCGACGATCAGGGCGAACTTTTCCCGCGCGATCCGTATCCCAGACGACTCCGACAAGGTGATCAGCATTGACGAGCTCTGCGACGAGGGATGGGGATCGTGCTGGGAATCCTACTCAGATACGGAACCGTACTGCGCCCTCCCCCTCATCGCGACTGACGAGGATGGCGAGAAGATCACAAACCCCGATATCGACGTGGACGGCGCGCAGCTCCTGATCTCGCCAAACGAGAACTGCCCGCTCTATGCGGGTGGCCAATTCCGACTCAAGATTCCCGCGGACGCCATCTACGACATGGCCGAGACCGCCATGACCACTGAATCTGAGTACTACTACTTCAACACGATTCCGGACACCACTCCCCCGACTCTGCAAGAGTGCCCCGAGGCGGACGCCAAATGGGGAGCCACGGACGTGGACGAGACGCAGCCGCTCGTCCTCTGCTTCAACGAGGAGGCATGCAATCCCCCTCACATCACACCTCGCCTGCATCTCGACGGGTCCCATGCGATCTCAATCTCACACAGAATCTCCCCCATTTCTCCCCCATATCTATCACAGGAGTACATTGAAGCAGTCCCAGGCAAGAACATCTCATTTACTGGCAAGTACAACGGCACTACGGTCGACACATTCACCGTCGCGATGAATGGTGCGCCATCCACCCTGCATCTCCCTCGTTCCCCGCCCACCTCCCTCGGAGAATATCCCGCACACACCCTCTCACCCACCCTCCCCCCCACCCCATGATGGTTCCACAATCTCGCGATGCCAGATCCGAAACAGGTCATCGTGTACGAGGACGAATCTCGTGTCGAGGTCCGCCTCCTCTCAGATCCCACCGACGAGGACTCGGAGCCCCGCAAATGGAAGCCGAACACCGTCTACACGATCGCGATCGATGATGGCGCCATCATCGATGGCGCAGGAAATCAAGCCAGGTTCAATGTTGACCCTCCCTCCGCACCCTCCGCTGGACGCCGCAAGCTCGAGGATTCGGACGCTCCCGATGCTGCAAGTGTGACGAGCCCGAGCTTCCGAACTGTGAACGGCCGTCGGCGCAAGCTCGCGGCCAGGACAACTAGTGCTCAGCCTCCTTCGAGGGCTCTCGGCTACACGACAGGCTGCTCCGAAGGGCCGACCCTTGTTCGCCTCACACCCGCTCTGACGGCCAATTCAGTCGTCGTGACGGCGACGTTTAAATCGAGCTCCCGACTCACCCCGAAGGCAGACATGAAGATCATCGTCCTGAACAACGCCACCAGGGGCCTGGCTAACATGTTCGCCCCCACGGCCAGCTTTGTGACTTACCCGGCGCTGAATGCGACGCCGGCGCCCTCCAACGAGTATTCGGTCGTGTTCACACTGCCTCCGCTCGCGGGACCCGCCACGTACGTCTTCACACCGCCCTCTATTCACACGGATCTTACCGCCTCTGTTCAACACCTCCCGTTCCGCCTCCCGCCCCGCCTCTCTCCCACACCTCCCTCCACTCCTCTCTCCACTCCTCTCTCCACTCCTCTCTCCGCTCCTCTCCACACCGCTCTCTCTGCACCTCTCTTCACACCTCTCTTCACGTCGCACGTTTGTCTCCGCTTGAGCGCCCGCGCCATGGCAGCGGCAGCCTCTCTGCACATCTCCCTTCATAGCGCCCGTCCACACGCGCCATCCAAACGGCGCGCCGTCCACAAGGCCCTTCATACTTCTCTTCTCCCTATCATCATTACCCTGCCTTCCGCACTCGACCAGCGGTGCACACCTCTCTTCACACCTCCCGCCCCGCCCCTCTCCGCAGGTACGTGATGGGATGGGAATCGGGCACTTGGGTCGACTCTCAAGGAAACGCCGCGTCGGCCCTATCTTTCAAGGAGGTGAGAAGGCGGTCTGCGCTTGAGAGCTCCCCTGCACTCTCCCCCTTTCTTCTCCCAGCATGCATGTATCTCTATGTGCATCTCCCATGTATCTCCAAGGGCGGTATCTTCCCTCGTGAGCTCCCATGCACTACACCCCCCCTGCATCTGCTAAGCACGCCCCCTGCATGCCCCCCCCCCCATATCTCCAAGCGTCGAACATGTCCTACCCTCTTTCACACCTCCCCTCTCTCCCCTCTTCATGCCTTCCCTCTCTTCACAGGGCCTCTTCGGGTTTACGATTGTGAACAACGCCACCAACTGCGACTCGGGGTCCACCTGGAGCTCTACCGGCCTGACGCCGTGCACGGCATGCAGCACGTGCATGGAGTCCGGCGTCACAAGTCTATGCAATAGGAACACTGATGCGGTCTGCAGCACCACAGTCACAAATAGGAGCGCCGCTACGGTCACGCTGACGCTTGTGGCGGCCGGCAGCGTGTCTGACTACAATGAGCAGAGGATGACGAATCTCCAAATCAAGTTTGCGCTGGCGGCCGGGGTGAGAGCCGCATCTACCCTCTCCTTCCCTACCCACCCCCCCTACCTCGTCACCCCTTGCCCGTCACTTCTACCCCCTACATCTCCACCCTCCCCCTTCCCTCACCACCCCCATCGCCCCCCAATCAGGTCCCCCCGTCCTTCGTCGTTGTCCAAGTCGCTGCCGGCTCCGTGATCATCACAGCTGTCATAGCGGTTCCCGTCGGCTCCACCGCCTCCGGCGTCACGAACGCTCTCGCCACCACACTTGGCTCGACTTCGGCCGCCAGCTCCTTCTTCGGAATCACCGTCACTTCCGCGCCAACATTCACGACCCCTTCGCCCGCCAACTCCACCGCGCCCGCGCCGTCGCCATCCCCCTCACCCCCACCCCCTTCTCCATCGCCTCCGCCACCGTCACCATCCCCGCCGCCGCCATCCCCGCCGCCGACGCCACCGTTTCGGCCTCCGCCGCCGCCGAGCGGCTGCACGAGCTCATCTGCACTCAACTACCGCCCCTTTGCCGTCGTCGACGACGGCTCGTGCATCATCGGCGGATGCACCGACTCGCGCTTCCGCCAATACAATCCGTTTGCCACGTACAACAACGGTCGCTGCCCGCCGCCCATCCCCGGCTGCATGAACACGGCCGCGGCCAACTACCAAGTGACGGCCACCTACGACCCGAACAATACGTGCATCTTCGCCTACCCGGGTTGCACGAGTTCGACCGCTTTCAACTATAACCCGACCGCGAACGTCAACTCGGGCTGCGTGCCCCGCATCCCCGGCTGCATCGACTCGAGGGCGAGCAACTACCAACCCGGCTTCAACACCCCCGGTCCTCCCGCCTGCGTCTTCCTCGGCTGCATCAACTCGTTGGACGCTAGGTACTCTCCGATCGCCACCATTAGCGACGGCTCGTGCCCGAACGCCCCAGGCTGCACCGACCCTGCTGCGGCCAACAAAAACGCGGTCTACAACGTGCAGCTGGCCGGCTCGTGCACGTACGGCGGCTGCATGATTGTGGGCAATGCCAATTACAGCGCGCGGAACACCTTCTCCATCCCGGGCTCGTGCAACACGACCTCGGGCCGCCGCCTCGAGGAGATCCGTTCGGGTCGCCGTCTGCAGAGTCAGGGTCCGGGGTGCTTGGACCCGAACGCGACGACGTATTCGTCCTCGGCCGCGTCGCACGTTCAGTCAATGTGCACGTACGACATCCTTGGGTGCACGAACTCCACCGCATTCAACTACCTGGCGTCGGCCACGCCGGGCAACTCCCAGGCCTCCTCGTCGTGCATCGCCCGTGTCACCGGCTGCATGTCGCCCACGGCACTCAACTACAACAGCAACGCCAACACCGCTGGCACGTGCACGTACGCCGTCAACGGCTGCGCGGACTCGACCGCGACCACCTTCATGGCCGCTGCAACTGTGCACGTCCAGTCGTTGTGCGCGTACAACATTCCCGGCTGCACCACGCCCAGCGCCAGAAACTTCAACGCATCGGCCACCGTCAACGTGCCTTCGTTGTGCGAATACGACGTCGCCGGCTGCACCGATTCGGCCGCGACCAACTATGTGGCCGGCGCCAACGTCGCGGTTGCGTGCACGTACCCTGGCATCTCTGGGTGCATGAGCCCGACTGCCGTCAACTACAAGCCGAACGCCACCGAAGACGACGGCAGCTGTGTCGTGTATTCGCCGCCGCCTCGGCCGCCGCCGCCCTCCCGGCCGCCCAGGCCGCCGTCGCCGCCGTCGCAGCCACCACCATCCCCACTGAGGAGCGCTGCTACGGTCACGGTCACGCTTAAGGCGGCGGGCAGCGTGTCTGACTATGATGAGCAGAGGATGACGAATCTCCAAATCAAGTTTGCGGAGGCCGCCGGGGTGAGAGCCGCATCTACCCTCTCCTTCCCTACCCCCCCCTACCTCGTCACCCCTGCCCGTCACTTCTAACCCCTACATCTCTCCTCCCCCCTTCCCTCACCACCCCCATCGCCCCCCAATCAGGTCCCCCCGTCCTTCGTCGTTGTCCAAGTCGCTGCCGGCTCCGTGATCATCACAGCTGTCATAGCGGTTCCCGTCGGCTCCACCGCCTCCGGCGTCACGAACGCTCTCGCCACCACACTTGGCTCGACTTCGGCCGCCAGCTCCTTCCTCGGAATCACCGTCACTTCAGCGCCAACATTCACGACCAACGACAACATTCCCAACACTAGCAATTCGCTCGCCCTTCCTCTCGGGCTCGGCCTCGGTCTCGGCCTCGGAGGCTGCCTCGTGCTCTCTGCTCTGTATGTGCTCATCAAGAGGCGCAAGGGCAAGGTGCCAGCCGCCAAGCCCCCAATGCCACCGAGGATCCAAGCCCCAACGAATAAGCCAATGACTAAACCATACAAGGTCTAGAAGGACGCGGAGCACAACTTGAGGTTCAGGCACGCGTTGCGCAGAGGGGGGGTCGGGTGAGAGAGCGTAGAGAGCGTGGGGACGAAGCAGGTCCACCCTGGTGAAGCGCGCTGGGGGCCGCAGGTGGTGGGGCATGTTAGGGCGGGGAGGGGGAGCGTTGGGACGAAGCAGGTCCACCCTGGTGAAGCGCGCTGGGGGCAGCGGGTGGCCTCTTATCTCACTGGCCACCCCATACCATATGCCCATCTTCGATGCCCTCGCGTTCGTCCGCACACCGCACTTGAGAGGACTCGCTACCGCTCAGGGGGACTTCCATGACCTATGGCCGCGCACGGTGGCGCGGAAGCTGACTACAATGGGGTTTCTGAGGCATTGGGGGGACGTCGTGTTCGTTAACACTATACAATCATCCCAACCGAGCCCAACGAACTGTGAAGCTGAGCTCGATGGGGGGGGCATTGGAACATGGGGTTCCATGAGGGTTAGTATGGCCGTGAGTATGACGTGAGTATGACGTGTGTATGACGTGTGTATGACGAGTGTATGACGAGTAATTGGGGGTTCTCGCATGCGAGAACCGTGGCTGTCTGGAGCGGCGGGTGAGATGCTACTCGGTTACTAGTTGATGCCTCAAACGCTGACCCCCGACGGGACCACCAGGCCGGGGCCGAGGGCTTTGGAATGCCCGGTATGGTCAGGGATTGGCGGGGAAGAATAAAAGGCAAACCAACTCAGTTGTACACGGCGATTCATACATGTCGCAATACCTCTACAAAAATAATAACTCCGAATTTGGAATTAAGATCGACGATCGACAAGAAAGAACCGGCTCTCAGCTGGAGCGGGAAGGGAGTCTACCAGTCTAACAGTGTACAGTCTTGAAGACAGATCTCCATCCTACAGACGAGACGTCACACTGTCGTGAATGAGCCCTAGCAAGCGCTCGAGCTCGGTGTGCGACATGCCGTTGCGCCGTTCGTCTAACTTGCGCGCACACATCTCGACAAACTCGATTCGGCTCAGGGCTGGCCGGCGGCTCAACTCCTGTAGCGCCGTGGCATGCATTGCCTTGGTCCAAGAGCGGTCGGGCCACTGAAACCACTTGAGGTGCCGAAAGAGGCCGTGGCGACGGAAGTGCGCCGCGGACCGGCCGTGGCCAGTGGCGGTACCGGCCGCGGTTGCGGCAGCTCGATCCTTCGGACTGCGAAGGTCTCTCAGGAAGTGAGGGCAGCACGGGTAGCAGCAGTGGTGCTTGAGCAAGCCGGGTGAAGCTCCCATCAGCTCGAGCTGCTCATCGGGCGGGCGAGTGGCGTTGAGACGAGCGAGCTGCGCGTGGTCAAAGAGCTGAGGCACCCCATCGTGCGTCGCCATGAACTCGGCCTTTGCTGCACGGGCGATCGCGAGGCGGACGGCGCCCCGACGAGAGGCCGCGATGGCTGCTAGGCGTCCTTGCTTCCTCTGGAGGCGAGCGAGGTAGACCTCTCGCCGCTCATTCTCCGCTAGAGTGCGCAGGAGGTCATGGCTGCGCGAGAGAGGGGGGAGGCCGGCGCGACGCGCGCGTGAATCGTGGTAGGTGAGGCCCTGACAATAGAGTGCGGCCTGGACGTGTGGAGGCGACGCCCCTGGCAAGTGGTCCTCGAGGAAGCGGCGCATGGAGATCCGCTTCGACTCAAACGCGCCGGCGAGGGCCCTGGCGAGGGCCGCGCTGGCGCCAGCGTCGCGTAGCACGCTAGGCAGCGTGCGGCCTGGTGCGTCGATCCGGAGCCACTCGCGGATCACTTCGGCCACCCCGACACATCCAACGACGGCAAACGGAGTCGCGTTGGTGTAAGCCTTTAAGAAGAAACCTCCGGAGGCGCGGACCGCCAGGTCAACATCATACTCGCCGGCATGCTTGACCTCAGCCGGCTCGGCGAGCTCATCAGCCATCACATCGTGGCATGACTCCGGGCTGATGCCGAGTGCCTTGCGCACCAGTGAGCGGGCGGTGAGCATCATCGGGCTCTGTCCCGAGCAAGCCTCGAGCTCCTCGCACGGCGGCGGCGACGTGCGCAGCAGCACGCGGCACGAACGCGACACAGCCTCGGCGAGAAGGGCCATAGCGACCCGAGCGCGCTGAGCCGCCGCCTCTGCGGTCGGCTCGAAGAGCGCGGAGAGCTCATGCGAGAGGCAGAGGAAGACGAGGATCTGGCAGGGGGAGTCGAGACCCTCGTCGCCCGCCTCGGTCATACATGTTCCCGGAGTCGGTCCCAGGAGCTGCTTTGCCATCTCTTGGGGCACAACGGTCGCGTGCGCCTGTGTGAGCTCGAGGGTGTGCAAGATGGCGAGAGCGAGCCGCATGTCCTCGACGCTAGTATCCAGCTGAAAGCGGGAGGGCTGACGCGTGACGCGTGGCTCTGCGACCCTCTCTCCCCCACGTCGGCGCAGCAGCTGCTCTGCCGCCTTGGCGAACGAGACGACGAGCAGAGCCGCCCGCTGGGCCGGCAGGCGCAGTGCGGGTGAGCGGGTGAACAGAAGGGCGAGGTGCGTCGCATAGAGAGACGATCTCACGAAGCCGGCCACCGCCTCGCAGGCTTTGCCGCCGAGGGCAGGGTCGATGAGGGGCAAGACATCTGGAGCGAGCTCACCGGTGCTATCCGTGAGCTGGTGGCCGCAGTCGAGGGCAGAGAGAGCCGTCACTGTGTCGCAAGGAGTGCGAGAGAGGTATTCGATGCGAATGGCCCAGGGGTTGATAGCGGCGGCTTCGGATCGGCCAACGCGAAGCTGGATGCCCACCATCCCAAAAGAGTAGAGAAGGGCGCCGACGCCCGGAGGCACCGTGCGCTCCCTGCGGAGGGCGGCGTTTGCAAACGCCAGAAGCTCGGCCCACATGGACAGCGCGCGCTCGGCAAGGTCCTTGTGGCTTGAGAGCGGCATCGCCTCATCACCTGTCCACGTCGCCTTGCCATCGCCTCCTCGATCCTGACTCTCGTGACGACTCTGGACACTCAGCAGCCCTCGAAGCAACGAGGGGACGCGGATCGCCGGCATAGCCGAGCGAGCCACCCGACGAAGCACCTTAGCGCCAAACTTGAGCTCCGAGGGCTTGGAAAGGAAAGAGGCGGCGGTGAGGCCCTGGGAGCCCGCCGCCGCCGCTGCTAGCAGCGCCGTCTCATCCACCTCCTTGAGCGCCACCATCAGGTCTGATGCCATCCGTCGGCGCTCACGCAGAATCGAGTGGCGTTGCGAAGGGTCTGCCAACGCGCCATCAAGCGCATGCTTGTGCAGCGCGTCAAGACCGGCAAGCTTGACGGGCGGCGCCGACAGTCCCATCACGAGCTGCCTCAGCCACTTGACGGCTGCGACGACGTCGGTGCGCCTTCCAGCTGCCACACGCAGCGCACACACGTGCCGCTGCACTAGCCGGAGCATTTGGACCAGCAGCGGTGGATCGAGGAAGGCATGACGACATAACGCCTCCTCAGCACTTTCGGCTCGGTGGAGAGGCCCGCGGAGGCGCGCGGTCACCTCACAACCGTTGAGGAGAAATGTGTGGGGCGGTGGCCCTTCGAAGAGCAAGCAGACTCCCTCCGAGGGCATGAGCCGTAGGCTCGTCGACCAGACGGGCGGCTGGCCTATCTGCGTGACAAACCCGGCATGCAGCACACGCGCGATGGGCGGTAAAGCCAACGAGAGGGGCGTCGCGAAGCAGCAGCGCTGAGCGTCCTGGCTGAGCTGGCGCACAGCCGCTGGAAGGGCTTTGCGAGTCAGGGCGACGTACAGCGGCGTGGGCTCCCATGCCACGATGGTCTGCAGCGCCGCCTTGGCCGCCAGCGCCGTCGCCGGCTCTGCATCGTCGCTGCACATGAGCAAGCGCACCGCGAGCTTGAGCCCAGATCCGGAGATTCGTCGAGATGCGACGGAGAGAACGTCGGTTGGTAGAGCGAACCCCACGTTGCCAGCAAGTGGATCCGGGGCTCGAGCGAGCGCTGGGCCGTACTGCACGATTTGAATCATAAAGAGAGAATCCTGCTGTCGATCCGAGTGCTTCGCATGGGCCGTGGCCGATTGCTCCACCCATCGCTGCCGCCTCTGCTTACCGGCCGCACCCAGAGACGCCGCGTGCAGAACGATGCCATCCACCGCGCGTCGGCACCAGCCGACGACGTCGTCCCGCGCACGGAAGGGTGGCGGTGGCAGTGCCCACAGATCCCGATCTGCTTGCGCCGTTGCCCGCAGCAACCGCTGCTCTCGCTCCTTCTCAAGCCTGTTGAGCGCCAAGTCGAGCGCGGCCATCACACCGCCGAGAAGCCCCTCAGTACCACGCTCCTTCTCCGCCGCCTGGCTGCCAAGTGCAACCCTTGCGGGGGGGGCGGGGGGGGAGGGGGATGCCTTGAGAGTATCCAGTCTCGTCAGTAGCCGCTCCGCTGGGCCCAGCGGAGCACAAACACGCGCCGGCACGGCTTCCGCGCTCTCGATCAGCCCCGTGCTCTGCGGCTGAAGCTCGCGCACGATGTGGCGTGCGGCAGCAAAGCACGTGGATCGCTCTGCATCGGGGACGCCGTGGATGACCGTGATGAGATGCAGCCTGCTTGTCACGTGCGCTCCCGTTGCTCGCTCGACAACCTCGCGGGGAATCGTCACTGCCCAGGTGCAACTCTGGATGATAAGGCTGGCCGACGGCGGCGGAATCAGGCCGGCGGCGCCCGCCCCGCTGAGCACATACCGCACGATGACAGGCGAGTCGACTGCGCGCACGGCGGTGAGCTTAAAGGTTGCATGCGGCGGCGGCGGCGGCGGCGGCGGCGGCGGCTCGCCCCTTGCCTTTCCCACAGCAGGCTTGCGTGGCTTGGGCGGGTTGAGAGTCACAAAGCGAGGGCTGGCGATCAAAGCGTCGGAGGGGTCGGACATGATCGTGACGATGATCGTGGCAGTGAGCTCGCGGGTGGTGCGTAGACTGAGCGCCGGGGACGTCTCACCAGGCTGCAGCCTCGGTAACCTGATAGGAGCGAGCAGACGGCACGTCTCCATGCCCTCAACGGCACCCTCAACGGCCACGTCGGTCGCCTCCAAAGCCTCCCGAGCAGCCTCCTTAAGGAACACATTGGCCTCCGCCGCAGCCGTCTCCTCCGCCTCGTTCGCAGCTCGTGCGAGCCTGCGGGCATGGTCTGCCCCATGCATTGAGCACCATCGCGTGGCCTCGCGCGACTTTCGAGCACCCATCTCCGTCGCCGTCGCGTCCATCGCCATCGCCCCTGCCCAGCTATCAAGGGCGTGCATTGTCACCCCTGCCCCGTGCGCAGGACCGCCGAGCAAGTGCCCAGTCCGGCGCAGATCGAGGGCTTTCCGGCGCTCAAAGGTGATCAGTAGCAACGGCAAGGTCTGCTCGGCCTCGGCGACGACCATCTGCTTCTGATCGGGCGAGATGCGACAGGTGTAGTTGCCCAGTGCCGCCGCCTTGAGCGCCTCCTTCTCGAGGTGCGAAACTGCACACTCGAGCCGAAAGCCCACCGCCAGCTCCTGCTCGCTCAATCCCGCAGCACGCCTTGCCTCCTTCGCTGCCACCTCCGCCGCGTGGCGCTTGACGTCATCCATGCTGGTCGCAGCCCCGACGATGAGCTTCGCGGGTGCTGTGTGAAGCGTGCACATCTGCTGCCGTGCTCGCCACTCGTCGAGGGCTGCTCGGGCTGCAAGGAGCTTGCACTGCACCCCATCGCACCGAGGTGCGGTGCACACGCGGCAGCGCGCCAAATGCCAATCGGCATGACGTATTGCTGCACGATCGGTGGCAGCGTCCTCCTCAAAGCCGTGTGGAAGGCGCTCGCACCGACCGGGAGCGACTAGGCAGAGAAGCACCTGCCGCTTGCATGTAGCATCTGCGAGGGCGTACTCTGCCGCGAGATGCAGATCCTGACTCAGATACCGCCCATCACCATACCGATTACCGTGGTGAGCCTCGAGTACGCGGCCGGTGCGCGAGATCAACTCTCCCGGAGCGAGCAGGCCCTCGGCTAGAATGCCGGCTAACGCCTCGTGGCTTGGAGCGCCGTGGAATGCAAGCGTCGGAGCTAAGATGCGCTCGTTTAGGTCCGTGACCGCCATACCCTGTGGAGGGTCGCCCTCGCTGCATGCGCCCTCCGCCACCGCCGCCTCCTCCGCCTCCGCCTCCTCCCGCTCCCCCTCCGCCTCCACCGCTTCCTCCGCCTCCGCCTCCTCCCGCTCCCCCTCCGCCTCCACCGCTTCCTCCCCCTCTGCCCTCTCCGAACCATCTTGCTCGCCCATCTTCTCTCGTCTTCGCTCATCTTCCACCGTCGTCCCTCGAGCGCCCTCTTCGGCCTCCTCGTCTTCGCCTCCCCGTGCCGCCTCGAGCGCGCGCTGGAAGCGCTCAAACAGCCTCGCCGAGACCACAGGCTCCACCTTGAGCACCGCCACGTCTCTCGGCAGCAGGCGCGACGCCAGCTGCACCATGGCGACTCGCTTGATCTCAGAAGGATCAAACGCGCGGAAAGGAAGGTGGCGGCTGACGTGTCGGAGCTCGGCCCACTCCTCGTCATCACGTAACATCAGCCTGGGGCGTCAGGGAGGGCGTCAAGGGGCTCGTTAGGGGGCGTCAGAGGGGGGTCGGGGATCAGCAGCAGTCGCTTCGGGCAATGCGGTCCGGAGTTTGAGCGCGTACCTGATGCAATCAGAGGCAATCAGAGGCAATCAGAGGCAAACAGACGGAGCTTGAGCGCGTACGTGGGCCGCGGCAGCGCAGCACGGACAGATGCGAGCTTGACAGCCTCTTGGTGTGCCGTGATCATCCGAACCACGATCTTGAGCGCGGCGGCGAGAGGTAGTGCAGTGCCGACACACGTGCCTGCCTCGCTCAGCACAAGCTCGTCGCGGCGTGTCCCAAAGGCGGGCGCGCTCACAAGCACCGACAGTACCGGGTGCGCATCGGCCAATGTCTCGTCCGCACAGCCAGCGGGGGGAGCAGCGGGGCAAGCGTCGACGGCGCCGTCGGCGTCAGCGGCACGCTGCACCTTGAGCAGAACCGTATACTGCATCGAGGCGTCTGCATCGAGGAGTGGCAGCTGGCAAGATACGCCGTCGCCTCGCCCCTGGGCCGCCACCTCCGCCAACAGGTCGCGGATGGTTGTATTGCCGAGTTCGGCGCGAAGTGGCTCTAGCCGCGCTTCGAGCACGGCGGCGAAGGCGCGCGCCTCGTCGGTCGCACTCGCCACCTCGGCGTCGCCGGCTCCCGCCCAGCTGCTCGCGTCGCTGACCAAGCTCCAACTGTCAGACTCGTCGACGCTAGCACTGGCGTCATCGTCCTCAGCCATGCGTGCGGCCTCGTCTCGCAATGCGAGAAATGCGAGGTGCTGCGCCGGGCTCAAGACACCGATATGGACGCAGCGCGAGAGCAGCGCTTCGAACGCAGCGAGCACGGCGTCTGATCCCCGCTCGACGGGCGGCGGCAAGGTGCAGCTCAGCTGCTTGAGCTCAGCACGTTCATGGGGTGAGAGGGTGGGGCGCACATCGAGGTCTGCGTTGAGGATACGTGCCACTAAGGAGAGCGTTCGTGCCGGGAGGATATCGTTCGCAGCAAGGACGCGCAACTGCTTGTAGAGCGTGGAGAGGCGGGCGAAATCGGACATAGGCACTGGCGGCCTCTCTTTGAGTGCCGAGGAATGGCCGCATGCCGATACTAGTTTTGAGTGAGTGAGTGAGTGAGTGAGTGAGTGAGTGAGTGAGTGAGTGAGTGAGAGAGAGCATATCGACACCCGCCACGAATCGTTAGATTCAACCAGACCGCCTGGAGTACAGTCTGTGAAACGCTAGACGCGGGCCTTCCACCCA
>ENA-UOUZ01000888-UOUZ01000888.1-mixed-culture-metagenome-genome-assembly--contig:-NODE-888-length-20888-cov-201.653674_pt1 | contig 20888 bp, 13 predicted proteins | sample MGYA00238154_ERZ761575 | MGnify/ENA primary metagenome ERZ761575 (study PRJEB28896, sample SAMN07631632) | mixed culture metagenome | isolation source: Freshwater growth medium | place: USA...
CTCGCCACGGGCGGCAGGCGCACGAGCAGGCGCGCGAGTCCCGCGCACACCTTGTGCGGCGACCGAGGCGCGCTGGAGGAGTGCCTGCACGGCCCGGAGGGCCGCGGCTGCGCGCTTGCCACCTTCCTCCGTCACGCCCGCCATCGACAGCTGCCCTTCGACCGCGAGCGCGACAAAGTCGACGCACTCGCGCTGCGCGCTGAGCGCCTTGGCGTCGGTGCCGTGCTCGAGCGCCAGCGTTGGGAGCACCGCGCGCATCACGGCGGGCAGCGTGTGCTCCGCATCGCCGTGCGTGACGCCCAGGCACAGGCCGAGCTGCGCGTATGCACCCACGCCCGCGAGCAGCGCGATGAGCTGGGCGTGCACCAATGCCAGGCCCTCGAGCCGCCCACCCACTGGGAGGGCAGCCCGAGAGGCCGGGTGACGCAAAGACGGCTGCTGCCCTGCTTACAGGATAAGCAGGCCAGCAAGCCGTACGGCAGAATGGAGTCCATTGACGGCGCATGCCGAGCTCGTCCCGCTCACCCTATTGCGGGCAAGAGCTTTTCATCGATGGTCGGACACGAGCTCGCCGCAAAAGCGCGACATCGTTTCCTGCGTTCCGGATCATTGAACGACGTACGAAAGACCAGAACGGCGCTAAGATCGGAAGGCGAGCACACGACTCACTTGGCTTCGCGGGGATTCGACAGGACGGTCGTGTGGCTTTCCACTTGAAGAAAACGCCCGACGGAGCGCGCGGGCGCTCACTCGCGCTCGCGTCAGAAGCGCCGCCGGCCACTACCGATGTCGACGATGAAGCGCCGACGCAGCGACCCCCGCGAGGTCGAAGACGACAAGTCCGAGGACCTGCCCGGCGGGACGACGTTGCCCAAGGGTGGTGGGGACCGGCCCAGACGGTCCCGCGCCGGAGATACCGACACAGCGGAGGCCAGCGGTCGCGCTACGATTTCAGACACCGCACAGCCATCGCAGGGCGTCGCGGCCGGCGCCGGCGGGGACGCTGAGAGCGTCGCCGTCACATTTTCGTGGCGTGACCCGCACGAGGTCAAGCTGGCGCGCCTGCGCGCCTCGGTTTCGAGCCAGCTCCAGGAGGCGGGCTGGACGGAGGCAGAGATCGCCCCGCTCGTCGCCGGGCTCGGTGTTCGTGGCACGCCGCCCTCGTCGACCGTGGAGCAGAAGCGGCTCGCGCTCGAGGAGCTGCTCGACGCTCTCCGCGGACTCGCCTTCTACAAGGACCAGAAGCTCTTTGCTGCGCTGACAGCGGGGCTACGCGCCTTTCGCGATGGCGACGACACGCCTCTACTGGTATGCGCCAAGGAGCCGACGGAGGAAGGAGTTTGCAAGGCGCCGGCCGGCGCACCGACGCACACGCTCGAGGCGTGCATCGCGAAGATCAACGCGGCGGCGGCGGCACAGGGCGAGGACATGCCCGAGCTCGCGCACGTCGACGGCGCCGACTGGGCGGCGCAACCGCTAGGCGCTACGGGTGAGATCTTCCGCGCCATGCTGCTCGCCCTCGGCCCGTACGCGGACGGCGTCGGCTTCGGCAACACATACGCCCAAATCGTGCCGTTCAAGGAGGCGCAGCCGATCAGACTCCAGGGCAACGTCCTCGCGCCGCTCGAGGGCGCCTTCGAAGCAGCGCACGCCATGCTCGAGTTCTTCAAGAATGTCCTCGGCGTGCGCGCCACGGTCGCCATGGGCGTGTACAGCTACGAGGCGTGGCGCGGCTGCATCAAGCGCTGGGCGGTGGAGCACGGCAAGCGCTCGGCGGTGCTCCACGACGTCATCGAGACGCCGACCGGCACCGTCGAGATGGAGTGGACGGCGGCGATGCTGGGCGAGGAGCAGGGCGTCGTCGCGGCGGCGCGCACCGAGCACGCGGTGCTGCTCCACGACCTGGACAAGAAGACACGCTTCCTTGGCGCCTTCGACCTGGCCGCCATGCTCGCTGGCACGCCGATCCCGACGGAGCGGCTCGAGGCGCTCGCGCTGGCGTCGTCGACGTTCCGTGGCTACCTGACCTCGGATCCGGAGGCTAGGGCGGCGGGCGGCATAGCGAGCTGCGCGGCGCAAGGGCGCGAGCTGCTGGGACTGAGCGGCGTGCAAGAGGGCGCGCTGGATGGCGTCAGCGCCGAGGACGCGATGGAGCACCGCGGCCGAGTGCTGGGCTTCGAATACGGCGCGGCGGGCGGCATAGCGAGCTGCGCGGCGCGAGGGCGCGAGGAGCTGGTACTGAGCGGCGTGCCAGAGGGCGCGCTGGAGGCCGTTAGCGCCGAGGACGCGATGGAGCACTGCGGCCGAGTGCTGGGCTTCGGGAATCTCGACAAGACGTTCAACATGAAACAGGAGACGGCGGAGAAGCGCGGCCGCTTCTGGTGGTCTCTCCAACTCACACAGAGCTTCGACGCCGCCGTCGAGGAACTCGGCGGCTTGAGTGCCGCGACAGGAAAGCCCATCCTCCAAAAAATGATCGCCACCGAATCCATTCCGGCGCTCACGCTTCATGTGGTCAACAAGCGCCTTCAGAATGCGCGCAACAAAGCAAAGAAACTGGCCGGAGAGATCTAATCGGGCATCAAGCCCCGGGGAGAGGGCGGCGGCGGCGAGGGCGAGGGCGGAGGCAGCGAGGCCCGTACTAAGCCCGTACTGATCAGTGTACTAATCAGTGTCGCTAATCAGCCGGTGCGTACCCTCAGTGACAGTGTCGTGTATACGCTGCCGGTTCGGTTGGATTCCGACTGTATAGCTTTGTCACGACCGGTGCGAGGCTCATTCTAAAGTCGCATACAGTCTTGCTGTGTTTTAGGTATGTGAGTAATGCATACATCCCTTACGGTCTCTGGCGCGCACGCGCATGCCACAGTGTGGGTCGCCGCCCGCGCGCGTGCTCTCAACACATACGCAGAGATGGTCCGTGCCATCGTGCCGCAGCTTAAGCCGCAGCGCGCAGCAGCAGCGGCACGAGCGCCGCTGGCGTCGATCTGCGAACGTGAGCGAGCACGTACATCGAGCCGGCCTCGCACGAGGCTGACAAGCCTGCTCGCTGCAGCTTTGCAGGCAGCAGCGGCTTCGACCGCCTTGACGCACAGGTCCACTGTGTCATGCTGCTGCTGTTGCTCCTCCTGCTGCGACTGCGGCCGTAGCGGCTGCTGTTGCTGCTGGCGCTGCGCCCGCCACCAGTTCTCCCAGCGCTGGCGAGGCATCGCAGGATGTTGCGCATCTGCGACCCTCGCAAAGGCGGCGGGTTGATGGTGCTTGGCCGTTTGCGCCCGGATCGACTTGCCGACGCGCCTGCCGCGGCACTGTTCGTCGCTAGTGCGGCACCAGTTGGAGCCGAGGCGCAGGAGGCTGCAACACGCTCGAGCCAGATTCTGAATCCGTAGTAATGCGCCCAGAGAGCATGGCGAGGATGAGCATCGCGGCCAGTGCACTGTCCTGTGCGCTCGAGGTGCGTGAGGCGCAAGTGGCGCCGGAGCCGGCAGCCGAGCACGATGACGCGGCAGCGTCGCGAATTGATGGATTGTGCGCCCAAAAAACCTCTGAAAGAGAAAGGGTTTCGTTCATTGACCTTTTCCCTGGGACAAGTGATATACTTTTACGCGCAAATGAGCGCGACATCTCGACACGAGACCGCGCGCGCCGTGTGTGCACTGTGCTCTAACTTTCCCAGTCTGGGGGTTTCATACGAGCGCCGAGCACTTCAAGTATGTGCCGCCTTGGGGTTGCCAAGAGTTTCGAATGGCTGCCATAGGAAATTTCGAGGCTATAATTTCGAACCGTGTGTGACAAATTTCGATAAATTACGCCATCTCAATCACGCCATCTCAACCGTAATCACCAGGTTAAGGGTATGGGTTTGGGGCGCGCGAAGCATGGCGAATGACACTAGGTGCTTCGCGGCCAGCATCGTTTTAAGAACGGCGCGCCCAAAGTCTATGTGAGCACCTTACCGGCGAGCGTCTCTAGGCAGTCGCAGCCGCCGCAGACTATCTCGCCGAGGTGGGACATCATGACCCCCTCGGCGGCTCTTTGCACGTCGGCCCATCGGTGCAACGCCTCCTCCGCGTGCCCCCCACACAGTGGCTGCATGAGCACCAGCGTGTGGCTCGTGCCCTCCGATGGCGCCGTCACGGGCGCCACGTGGCACGACGCGAGCCAGCTCACACCGTGACCTCTTCTGTTCACAGCCTCGCGCAGCTCCGCGGTGAGGGTATCGCCAGCCACGCTGTACCAGCCCAGTAAGCGGAAGCGCACGAGCGCCGTCACGAGCGCGCCCGACTCGACGCCCTCGACCTCGAAGCGCTGATCGCGCCGCATGTACTGGACGAAGTCGGCGCACAGCTTGGCGAGCCCGTCCGGCGCTGTGGTGGGCACTTCCGGCGCCTCGTCCGCGCTGCCTTGGGCGCTGCCGTGGGCGATGCCCTCGACCGGTCGGTCGGCAGTATCCTCTTCGGCACAGGGCCCACATGGCGCCGTGGCGAGCGCGCCCGCGAGCGCCGTGGCGGGCGCGCCCGCGAGCGCCGTGGCCGTGCTCGTCGGGTCGTCGGGTGGCGCCTCGCACTTGCGCAGCTCGCGCAGCAGCAGCTCGGGCACCATGGCCGGCGGCTGTCCGATGAGCACGAAGGTGCAGCCGCCCTCGTCGCCAGGAGCGCACAGGCTCGTACATACCTCGACACGCCGGCCGCACTGCTGGAGGGTCACGCGGTGGCCCGCGCACTCGACGAAGCTCAGGAACCCCTTGGCGCGCACCACCGACGCCCACGCCGCCGAGCGGCGCAGTCGTTCGAAGGGCGCCAGCCGAAGCCGGCCGTTGGATCGAAACGAGATGCTGACGAAACCATCCTGCTGCAGGTGTGAAGACTGCAGGTGTGAAGAGAGCGAGCGCTGCGTCGGGCGCTGCTGCGCCCAAGCGGGCTCTCTGGCGGAGCCGCCGCCGTCCGTGGCCGCCGTGGAGCTCGCGCGGGAGCTCGCGCGGGAGCTCGCGCGGGAGCTCGCGCGGTAACCGCCGCCGCCCACGGCCGTTTCGGCGTCGGCGCGCGGGCAGCCATCGCCGTTGGCGCCGCCGTTGTTGCCTATCGTGAGGAGCAGCTCGGCAGCGACCTTGCCGTGCTGGCACTGCAGCTGGCGCGCGTGCGGTGCCGCCGCGGCGAGCGCGGAACGCACGCGCCGCAACTCCTCAGCGCTCACCAGGTCGCTCTTGTTCACGACGAGCAAGTCGGCGGCGGCGAGCTGCAGCCGCTCGCACTCAGACTCGTCGGCGGCGGCCGGCGCGATGGCGTTGGTGGGAGCGGTGGGAGCCACGGGAGAGGCCGATGCCGCGAGGCTGCGTAGAAACCTCTCGGCGTTGACGACGGTCACGATCGCATCGACGCGCAGCGCCAAGGCGAAGCGTGGCAGCCGGAGAGTATCGAGCACGGGCTGCGGGTCGGCGATGCCAGTGGTCTCGATGACCAGGTGGTCGAGATCCGCGCGGCGCGCGAGCAGCTCCGCGACCGCCTCACAGAGGCTCTCGTTGATCGTGCAGCAGACGCACCCATTCGACAGCTCGACCACGCCTGTTGAGATGGCACGCTCAGACACGAGCAGCGAGGTGTCAATGTCCACGGCGCCGAATTCGTTGACAAGCGCGCCGATGCGCACGCCACGCGCGGTGGTGAGAAGGTGGTTGAGCAGGGTCGTCTTGCCCGCGCCGAGGAAGCCGGTGAGCACGGTCGTGGGAAGCGGAGAAGGACCCATTTTCTGTCTTTGGACAGATTTTGTCAACAGCGAGTGGGCGTGCGTCGTCGCTCGGCTGACTGCCGCCGATGACGACTTTTCTGGCAGTTCGCATCTCTGCCTTCACGGGAAAGAAAAGTCGAAATGGCGGCGAACGCGGGCCTGCCTGCGAACTTCGGCAGCAAGGCGACGGCGCCTGACGTGAGCGACCCGCCGCTTCAGAGCGCTCGAGGATCGCAGTCGCGTCCGACGAGCGCTCGGATGCCAGGCGGCAGCGGCCGCGGCGGCGGCGGCGGCGGCGGCGGCGGGGGGGGCCGTGGTGGCGGCGGCGGTGGTGGCAACAGAAGCGGCCCTGGCCAGCACGCGTCGCGTCGTCCACCGTCGGAGGACATGAAACCAGGCTCGGGTGCGCGGTCTCCGAATGCTCGCGCCGCGCACGATGCGATCCGCCCCCTGCAACTTGCTCTGCTGTGCATCTTCCTCTGACGCCTGCCTGGATCGCCGCTCTGCCTTGGCCTCGCAGACTTTTGGGACCGCATCCTGCGGCCGGGCGGCGCGGCGCGCAATACGACCAAGGTCGGCCAGAATACAAACCCGCGAGACGTGGCCTGCCAGATCGCGGCGCAGGGGCGCGCGGCGGTGGAGTGCCCGACGCTGCAATGCATCGGGCCGGGCGCGACCAACCAGGCGATCAAGGCGATCGCGATCGCGCGCACGTACTTGGCGCAATCCAACGAGGGCGGCGCGACGCAGCACCCCGACATTGTCGTCTACCCCGAGTTCGTCAAGCTCGAGCCCGGGCAAGACGACGTGACGCTCTCGGCGCTCGAATTGAAACTGATCAAGCGCTCGCGGCGCACATCGGTCGATAAGGAGGGGCGATCACTCAAGGTGTCCTCCTCGACGGACGCGAAGGCGCTCGCGGGCGCCATCGCCTCGTGCACGCGCGAGGGCTCGCGCGTCGAGCTCACCGCCATCGGCGCCGGTTCCGTCAACCAGGCCATCAAGGCCATCGCCGTCGCTCGTCAGTACGTTGAGGAAGAAGCCATCGACCTGTGCTTCCGGCCCGAGTTCACCGAGGTGGCCATGGACGGCGAGGGCGCCGACAGTGGCGCACAGCCGGCCACCTCCGCCGTTCGCATCATCGTCCTCGTCGAGCAGACTTAAGCACGAGCGATGATGACGTGGCGCTCACCACGGCGCTCCTTCGGCCGCACGTGCGGCTGTTTTGTGGACGCGACGACTTACCCGCACCTGATTCCCCCATTCCTCGCCGGTTCGAAGCGCTCGTGCGGTCACCCTTCATCTCCCACGCTATCTCTCTTGTGTTCTGCCGCTTTGCGTCCACGCGGGTCCTCACGGGTCCTGTCGTACGTTCATGTTTGGAACTCTATTCGGGCGGTCTTGATGTTGTGTGTGCGGTGGGGAGAATTATTGTCTGCACACCCGTACGGCTTGTATTGTCAATGTTCGTGTCGGCGTGGTTTGACACCATCGGTTACAATGTATTACACGAGTTTGGCGTTACTTCTGCAACTCCTGTGCGTGCAAAGTTGTATAAGCCCATTGATAGGGTTTCGTCGCGCCTTCTCGCGCCGCTCTGCTGCTGTGTCACACACGCGGGGACACAGCGGTCGTGGTACGGTACGTACTAGACAGGGGGGGATCGGTCATTTGGATGCCCGTCGGGTTAGCACTTCCTCTCGGGAGTGCGGACCATTGGGTAGTGAGGTCCCGTGTCCGGGACCGGGAGCATAACGCTATTTGCGCTAAGTCCTGTCTCCGTCCAGGGACGCCCTGACAGGGTATAGGCGCGTGGGGCGGCGGACTCAGACCGTCGAGTCCGCCAGGCCACGACGCCACCCGCCTATGCTGCATGCGCGTACGGCGCGTCGCGCGCGCGCGCTCTCCGTTGCCTCTCAGTCGCGCTGCTGCGCGGCCCTGGACTGCCTGACGTGGGCACGGACCTGTTGGATCCACGCGCCTACGTTGCGCTCCACCGCCTCAAGGGCGGGGAGTACCATATCTATCCACGAGGCCGAAGGTGGCATCTCGTGTGCCCGCTCCGCCCTTGTTGGGACGTCCGCCGGATTCGCCTTCGACGGCACCCAGTCGCCGTAGAACCAGCAATGCAGGGCCGCCATCTGTGCATGAAACAGGTTAACTAGGCGGGCTAGGTCGGGTTTCGAGGCGTACCCATGGACCAGCGCTGAGAGCGCTGCAAAGTTGTCGATGAAGTGTATTACCGCCCGGTCGGCGAGTAGGGCGGGGAGGGTGTAGTAGACGGCGATGGCGGCCACGAGCTCCATCTGCGAGATATACGTCTCGAGGTCTGTCGAGAGGAATTTGAAGAAGAAGGGTGGTACCATCATTCCGGATATGAACTCGGCGCCGGTCACCCGGTCGATGACATAGAAGCCGAGTATCGCCACAGGGACCCGTTCCTTGCCGGGTTCCTGGAGCCAGTGGAAAGAAGCGTCAGTGTACACAATCACTGGGGTCTTCCGTCCCGGTGAGAGGCTGAATTCGAGTGGAGGCAGGACGCCTTCGGCGAGGACTGCCGAGAGGAACTCGAGCATCGCGTCCAACTGAGAATTCCAGTCGTTGGCGTCCTCATGCGATCTCTGCATGAGGCACTGCGTGGCCGCGCGGCCGATGCGCCCGTATGTTGATGAGCTGAGCCAGCCGAGTCTCCCCCAGAAGGACGAGGCCTCGCCAGAGGAGAGCTTGCCTCTGGCCTTGCATTTCTGCAGGTCAGATAAGACCGAGTCAATCTTGGCTCTGACAGGCGAGATCACCGCGACGCCGTCCGTCAAGATGCGTGCGAGGCACACTAGTACGCCCAGGACGATGTTGGCGAGTTTGCCGATCTTGCGCTTGCCGAGCTCGATGTTCCATCCGAAGGCTTGGAAGACGGCTTGCAAGGCCTCCTGCGAGGACATTGGGCCGCCGGCCTTGACATCCACGCTCGGGAAATCATCGACATAATGCGCTGCGAGCACAAGCAAGAAACTTGCGGCTGCGTGGCAGATCAGCCGCGGCAGGCGGCTGAAGTTTAGCGGGGAGGCGCGCTTGCCAAAGCAGTGGCCTGGGATCTGCTGAAACACGGCGGTACCCCTTGCGAAGGAGTAGTACGCCACGTGGCTCACCTCCTGCACGCATTGTGGCATGGTGCGGAAGGCATGCTTCATATCATCGAGCGCCACGATGCACCTCGTCATCACGACGCCCGCGGCCGCGCATCGGGCTGCGATGGCCACCACGATCATCACGACCCATGCGGGCGAGATGAGGTCGGGTGACTCTACCTCGCCGGTCGCGTCGTTGACGCCGCTGACGCGGTCGTCGTCGATACATCGCAGTCGCTTGGAGCCGTCCTCCTTGAGGCCTTGCTCGATGACGTATCGGGGTGCGGGCCTCGTGCGGCGCACCCCGCCGCATTGCGCGTCGGCCCACGCCGTGAACTGGCGGGGCGTCATGGGTGCGAGCATTGTGCCTGCTCGCACCTCCCTGTACGACATGGACTCGGCGAGCCACATCTTGTTCAGGCCGTCCAGCTGTTCGGCCGGGCACCGTTCGCAGATGCCGCGCCATAGTGCGTCGCTCGGGTGGTTGCGGTCGTTCGCTTGCGTCGCCGCGGCGGCCATCTCGGCGGCGCTGACCCCGGCCTTGTCCAGAGCCTTTCCGGCTCTGGTCTTGCACAGGTGTAGCAGATGGGTGAACCATGCTGCTGACGACATAAGGGCCGGCCCCGGCTCCCGCAGCCACATATGGTGGCCGCCGTACTCGATCAGTCTGGGTAGCAGCGGTCGCGCGCTGCCGGCGTAGAGGTCGGCGAGGGAGTAGGCTGCCGGGCGCCAGTGCGCCCGGAATACCCCTGTGTCGCGCATCCCGGGTTCGCTTTCGGAGCGATTTCCGGCTGCATGCATGCCGAAGTGGAGGTCGTGGGCTAGCCAAACGTCCGGCCATTCGAGCACCTCGATGCATGCCGCGACCATAAGGAGATTTGCATCCCTCATGATCCCTTTCGCGTAGGTGGGCCCGGCGCCCACGAGCGCCTTTGAGAGCGGCCGCAGGCTCTCGGATATTGCCCGCCACTCGGCGGTGAGTGCTCGTCGAGTACGCTCGAGTTCAGGGCCCAGGTCGACTATCCTGTCGATTGCCCTCAGAATAGCCGGCCCCAGCTCGGTTCCTGGCAGCCGCTCGGGGAAGAGCAGCTCGCGGGCTGCCCTCGCGTGAGCCCAGCAGTCGCGCTCCTCGGCGACGAGGCGCTCTTCTGGTGGCACCTTTGAGAAGATGCCATATGCGGTGGCATTCGCCGTGCCCCCGGCGCTCCTGACTGTCGGGCGCACGTATTTTTCATGTACCTGGCGCATCGCGCGGAGGCGGCGGAGCGCCTCGAGATACTCGACGGGAGTGTCGCTTAGCTCGAGCGGCCCGAGGGCAAATGCCATCGCCCATCCGGGCCGACGTTCGGGCAGCGTGTCGGGACGGTCGTTGACACGTTGGCCATTCGTTGCATCCAAATTTGTTGTGCATGCAACAAAAGCGGAGCGCCCGTGCACGGGTGGGGGCGTTGCGCCCGTCTGGTCGCGCTGTCCGCTGTCGGTGACGGCCGCGTGCTGGCTCGGCGCGGCCTCAAGGCTTCGCTTTGGCATGGCGACGTCGGCTTCGGGGTCAATTACTCGGTGTCTCAGGAGTCATCAGGGCCAACGGCACGTCGCCTGTCTCAGCTGCTGAGTCAGCACTCAACATCAGCATCAGCACTCAATCACTCAGCACAGCAATGGCGCACGCACTCATCTTCGACGGCGCCGACATGAAGCCGGACGTGCGCGCCCTCTTCACTAACGCGTCCGTCCCGTACGACATCGCGCCGCTGATCGTGGCGATCGAGCATGCCGGCGATGTTAAGAAGTGCGATGGCCTCACTGCTGAGCATCTCGTCGACTTGAACTTTGGCGAGTTCGCCAAGTCGCCGCTGGCGTACGCGAAGCTGCTGATCAACGTCCGCGACGGGATCGCCGCGGTCGGCGCAGTCGTCGCCGTCGCCGAAGTCCGCGACGCCCACGGCGTGGTCATCACCGCTGCGGTGGCAGCCCAGGCTGCCGTCGCAGCCCTCCCTGGGATCGGGGGGCTCGCCGGCGTGACTGGCACCATCGACGAGTGCGCGGAGGCGATACTCCACGCGCTTATGCGCCTCAATCGCGCGGCTCGTAACGAGCTCGCCCGTCTTGCGCCCGGCGGCAATCTCACCGTGGAGCGACTTGCTGATGCGATGGGCGGCTCGGTTGCTGCTGACCGGCCGACGTCGCGTGCTCGCACGCTCAATGAGGCTGAGGCGGCGGCCCTCGTCGCTGCCTGGTATGCCACCGGCCGGGGCCGGCCAGATTTCGTCTGGGATCGCCCGAGCCTCCGTATCCTTTCGGTGATGGCCTACCACCTGTCGGTCTTGCCGGACGCGGGTGTGCGTAAGCCTCGCGCCCCTACGCACAAGGAGGCGCCGTTCGAAGCCGTCCAGTCGGAGGACGGGAATCTCATCTATGTCGCGGCCAAACCGACCTCGGCGTCCCTCATCGGGGCGTTCTCGGTGTGGCTTCTCTCGCTCGATCTGTGCGCTGCACAGGTATCCAAGCCGGCCGGTTTCCCGGGCGCGGGGGCTCGGCTTTCGAGCGACCCGGTCGCGTACAAGGCGGTCATCCTCGCGCTGCACCGCCTGAAGGACATCGACCCTGGGCCGCTCCTGGAGCAGCTGAGGCTGCTCCAGGACCAGATGAATCAGTGGAGCGAGACGCTCCCCTGCGAGATGTGGTACCCGAAGACCGTCGATCGGCTCGAGGGTATCAGATATGTGATCGCGAGCCGCGTCGCTGCCGCGGCGGGCGCTGTCGCGGTCGTTGCCTCGGCGGCCCTCGTCGAGGCGCTCGGTGAGGAAGGCACCCCGGTGAAGGGGAACGGCAAACGCCCCTTCAAGGAGGGGACGCCGGAGTCGCGCCAGCTCGCGCACGTGCAGCGCGAGAACGAGGCAATGCGCGCGAAGCTCGCGAAGAACGGCCTCCTCGGCAAGAATGGCAAGGGCGGCCGCGGCGGCAAGGGCGGCTGGTCCGATGGCTGGTCTGGCCGCGGCGGCGGCTGGTCCAACGACTGGTCCAACGGCTGGTCCAATGGCTGGACCAACGGCAAGGGGGTCGGGCCGCCTGTCGGGCCGCCGCCTCCGCCGGGTACGGTCGCGGTTCGCGACAAGTGCAACGACTTCATCGCAGGTCGCTGCACGCGCGGCGCGGCGTGCCGCTTCACTCACTAATCGCCGTCTGAGGCGGGGGTGATCTGAGCGCGAGCGAGCCCGCCGTCTCGGCCCTGCAGTGTGGCCGGGCGGTGCATGCATGCGCTCGTGTTTATCGCGCGCGGGCGCCGTCGCGGGCGCGCTGATCGCGCGCGGGCGCCGTCGCGGGCGCGCTGCCCGGGCGCTGTCGCGGGCGCCGTCGCGAGCGCGCAGTCTTGGCCCGACACTGGCCTCTATTGCATGCTTGTGTCGATATTTATTGCGCTGGGCGCCGTCGCGGGCGCGTTGCCTTCGCCCGGTACTGGCGATGCGGCGCGCGCGCGCCCTCGGCCTGTCGCTGGGTGGGAGGGGGGAGAGCGATCGTCGCGTGATCGTAGCCGATCCGCATCGGTCACGTGACGCTTGATAAATCTCCTGAGGGAAGGAGGTGTCGCAAGGTGCCATTGGGTTCGTCAATGGGTTCTGTGGGGAGGCGCTCGGTACTAGCGCCGCTCTGTGCACGGTGCGTTCACACTGTGTCATCGCCTAATATTACGAGGGGGATTGGGTCATCCACTTCGCCCTTCAGGCGTTGCAGCTTCACGCCACACCCGCCAATCCGTCTCCGCACACAACTCCTGTGCGTGCAAAGTTGTATAAGCCCATTGATAGGGTTTCGTCGCGCCTTCTCGCGCCGCTCTGCTGCTGTGTCACACACGCGGGGACACAGCGGTCGTGGTACGGTACGTACTAGACAGGGGGGGATCGGTCATTTGGATGCCCGTCGGGTTAGCACTTCCTCTCGGGAGTGCGGACCATTGGGTAGTGAGGTCCCGTGTCCGGGACCGGGAGCATAACGCTATTTGCGCTAAGTCCTGTCTCCAACGGTCCTCCATCTGCGCTTGCTCTGACTCCCAATGGTCCTAACACCCAGAACCATATGTGGTTATAGATGAGGTTTATATGTACCCGACCGGACCGTAAATCGGTACGGGACGAGTGATTGCCTGCGTCTCCTTTCCTGTCGGGAAGGTCCGCCAGTAACCATATGTGGTTATAGATTAGGCTCATATGTGTGCCCGACCAGAACCATGAGTGGTACAGGACGGGTTGAGGCGGTCCTTCTTTTTTTACATCCATGTTTGTTCATGAATTACGCGACCCTTGACGGGCGTGCGGGACTGAAGGTTGCTCCTTTCACCTTTTACGTTCACGTTCGTGCATGAACAACCGCGACCCTTGACTGGTCGCGGGACTGAAGGATACTCACACGACCCTGAGGATGAGTGGGTGATTGCGGTCCTTTCGATTATATTCACGTGAGCGCACATGAAACACCGCGTCCCTTGACGGGTCGCGGGACTGCCGCCCGCCGCTGCTGCTGCTGCTGCTGCCCTGCGCGCTGCTGTCGCTGCTCGTCGAGCGCGCTCCGCGAGAGAGCGCGCTCGCGTCTCTCTTTATCTCGTCGCCGGCGTGCGCGCCGGGCTCGACGAGATATGAGCTGCGTCATGTTTACACTCATGTCCGTACATGAGTCACCGCAACCCTTTGCGGGCCGTGGGACTGACGCTCGGCGCTGCTGTCGCTGCTGCTGTTCCGCGCGCGCATGTCGCTGCCCTTCGAGCGCGCGCCGCGAGAGCGCGCACTCGCGCCGGTCGGGGGGGATGGGAGGCTCCCGTCCGTCGCCTTGCGCCATGTGTACGTTCATGTTCGTACATGAAGCACCGCGGCCCGTTGGCGGGCCGTGGGACTGTCGCTCGTCGCTGCTGCTGCTGCTGCCGTCGCTGCGCTGCTGCTGCTGTTCTGCGTGCGGCTTGCTGCTGTGACCGCTGCTGCGCGAGGTGGCGCGTCGCGGCGCTGCCCCTGGAGAGGAGGCGAGACATTGTCGCTGTCCGTGACGCTGCACGAAGAGACCGAGCCGAGCAAAGGCACGGCCAAACGCGCTCATGGCCTTGTGCGGCTTGCGCTCGACATCTCGAAGGCGTAGCTCCGATTTCCATGGTGAAATTCGAGCGGAGCGCTCGACCCCATCGTCATGGTGACGGTGTTACGGGGTGCGTCGGGCCTGGGCCGGCTGTCGGTGCGGGACTCGAAAGCCGCTTTCGAGTTATATAGTCGGGCCATCGCCCGCAACAGTCTGCCCCTGTCGCTTGCTGTATTCTCCTTGTTATCAAGCGTCGCGTGAGCGATCGTCGCGTGATCGTAGCCGATCCGCATCGGTCACGTGACGCTTGATAAATCTCCTGAGGGAAGGAGGTGTCGCAAGGTGCCATTGGGTTCGTCAATGGGTTCTGTGGGGAGGCGCTCGGTACTAGCGCCGCTCTGTGCACGGTGCGTTCACACTGTGTCATCGCCTAATATTACGAGGGGGATTGGGTCATCCACTTCGCCCTTCAGGCGTTGCAGCTTCACGCCACACCCGCCAATCCGTCTCCGCACAAAACGACGAGAAGTCAAGCACGTCCCCTTCCAAAAGAGCTAAGCCCAAGCGCCCGATCACTATGGCGACACCGACCAAGGTCCAGAGCGGCGTGGCTTGGGACCGCCTCTCGAGCAAGGACCGCTTCGGGTTTGGCACGGGCGGAATCTATACGGCCCCAACGACGCCCCTCTCTCCGAGCCCGCGCGGCAACAACATCCCCTCTGAGCTTACGACTGCAAAGGTGAATTGGGGCACCGTGAAGACGCCGGGCAAGACGCCGAGCAAGATCCCGGTTTCAAAGTCCCTGACGCCCACCTTCAAGTCGACCATCGACCGCTTTGCCATTCCAGACGGCATCTTTGCAGACTCCCTCGTCGGTGGCCCCGGTGTTGGTGACTACAACCCAAAGCTGCCGGCTACCAGTGACGAGCTGCCCGGCCCGGTGCTGAAAGCGCCGAAGTATCCCGCGGGCGAACGCCTCTGCGGCCCAGGCACCATCTACGCTGCAGCCGCCTTCACGAACGCGCCGGCCCCGGGTGCTTATGATCCGACCCCGCTGAGCCGAGGCACCCTCTCCGCCTCGGGCGAGAGCGCCTCGTTCCGCGCGAACACGCCTCGCTTCGCTTGCGGCGGCATCTACAAGGAGGCCATCGGTGAACCACAGTTCCCACCGTTGCAATCGCCCGAGCCCGAAGACGGCATGCGCCTCGATACGACGACTGCCGCCTTCAAGGGACCCGCCTTCAAGGACGGCGCCGGCGACCGCTTCGATGATGGCCACGGGATCTATCAGGCGGCTGCAGCGCAGACCCCGGGCGTTGGAGCGTACGAGGCGGCGGCCGCGTTCGATAAGATGCAGCCCTTTGGCGGAAGCTTCTCAGACGGCGCCGCGTCGATCTTCCGCTCGACGACCGACCGCTTCATCGGCCGTGGCGGCGTGCATGAGGGCACACTCGCGGCGGTGCCAGGGGTAGGCTGCTACGAAACCGAGCTCGCGGCCAAGGTGCGGGGAGCGGTCAAGCTGCAGGCAGCACAGCGCCGTCGCCAGAGCCGCGGCATCTTTTCACAGCTTCGCAAGGAGCATGCCTCAACGCCCGGTCCGATGGACTGTCAGCCGGGGCAGACGCCTCGGCAGCTCACGGCATCGAAGTTGAAGATGGCTACCGTGAGCGCCAAGACGAGCGCCGTGGGGAGCGCCAAGGAGAGCGCGCCTGCACCGTCCCTGCCGTGCGCGCCGCCGCCACCGCCCCGTGTGTGTCACTCGAGCGCCGTGGGGAGCGCCGTGGTGAGCCCCAAGGTCGCGCCCAAGGCTCCCAAGGTCGCGTCCAAGGCGGTCGGGCTGGCCGATGCGGCCCCTGTTCCGGCCTCTGCTCCTGCGACCAAGCTGCCTCGCGAGTCGGACGGCGGTTTCAAGTTTCGTCGATCTGGCTCAACCCCGTCCAAGCCGGTGCTGGCGCCCTCGCCCTCGCCCATGCGCGCGGTCACAAAGTCCCCCGGCCACAAGCCCTCTTTTTCCCAGGCGGTGAGCCTCGACTCGCTCTTCGACTGCGAGGAGGACGAGGCCACCCTGCGGACCGCGCCCGACACGACGCTACCGACGCTCGAGCCAGCGAGCGCCGTGACGAGCGCCGACACCGCGGTGGCGCGCTTGTCAAAGGTCTCGTTTGGCGACACAGCGAGTGGCGAGTGGCTCTTTTCACAGCTCGAGCGCATTTCGGGCGAGGGCAAGGTGGCCAAGGAGGACTACTACGACGCGGCGAGCGGATGGGACATCTCGGGCCTTCGCGAGGACATCCAGATTCACATGGACCAGTGTGGTAGTGCCTGAGGGAGACTGAGGGGAGGATTCACATGGGAGGGCGGAGAGGGGAACCGTGCCGGACAGTGCGCGTGAGGCATGGGCAAGCAGTGGCACGCGAGCAGTGGCACGCGAGGTGTACACCCAGACCAGAGTCCAGAGACAGCCTGAACGTGCGACGTAGGTGCGAGAGCGGAGAAGCAGAGAAGTAGGTGACAGAGCGAGATGTGAGCGAACGGAGGAGGTACGATGACGCCGTCCGCAATTGGTTGTCGGTGGATGGGGTTCCGGGCGCGCCGGTCGCATACGCACACTCCCCGGCGCCTCCCGCGCCCCGCGATCGCCCACCCACCGCCCCCCCGCCACCCCCATCGCCCATGGGGCCACCCCCCCTGCCGCGAGGAGAAAGCGAGTTGAAGAACAAAAAGAGAAGCCACAAGTTGGGATGACGGATATTCGGTAACCAAAAGCAATGCCAATGTGCGGTCTGAGAGAGTTATCAAAATCCCAGCAGCTTGCGTCGCGTCGTGCCCACGCCTATTGCGTATTGGGCGGGGGTGTTGGCGGTGGGGTCGGTGGCGGCGGCTGCGTCAGGGAGGTTGGCGCGGGTGGTGGGTGCGGGGGTGGTGGTGGCGGCGGGGGCGGTGCTGGCGGTGGGGGCGTTGGCGGCGGTGGCGGCGGCGGGGGCGGCGTGTGTGGTGGCGGTGGCGATGGCGGGGCCTATTGGCCCACGCGGCCGCGGCCAACGGGCGCCGGGGTTGCGTCGGGGCGAGCGGTGCCTTGACGCCTCCTGGTCCCGGACACTCGACCCACGAGCGCCGCTCGACTCGATCGCCGCGGGTGGGGGGGGGGCGACTGTCTGACTGGCAAAGTCTTGACTTGACTTGACTTGACGTGATTTGCCCGCTCGAGTTCACCCTCAGAAGTTCCTCCACATCTGAGGCTATGGAGGGGGACTCGGAGGAGGACTGGGTGGAGGTGGTGAAGGCAGAGGAGGCGATGGAGGAGGGCTGCGGCTCTTCGAGCGAGCTGGAGAGCGCGCTCAAGAACGCGAGCGCCAACAAGAGCGTGGATGCCACTTTGGTGCGCGAGGCGGTGCTCAAGCTGTCCAAGCTGGAAATGTCGCGCGGTGCAGCGGCAAGTGCTCCAGCAGTTGCCGAGGGTCCATCATCCAATCCGGTGGGTGCTTCCATCGGACACCATGGTCTGGTACAGGGCAAGAACGCCAGCGGCAACTGGAACGAGGCGGGCGAGTCCCAGTACGATTGCCCTGCTGACTGTGACGAGTTGGTGGCTCGGCACGAGATGGAGCCCTGGGTGGAGGTGGCGATGCCGGACGACGCCGGCATCGAGTACAGCGCGCTCGCTGCGGACATCGCGGCCGATAACATGGCAGCTCACATCGCTGCCGTCGCGGACTCCGAGGAGAGAGAGCCGATGTCGACCGTGGGGATGTCCCTTCAGGAGGAGACGGATGCTATCCGACGACGCGGCAGCGATGGCGGTGGTGCTGCAAGCGATGCTGGGAGCTCAAGGGGTGGAAGGGGTCGTGGGAGCTCGACGGCGGGCTCGGAGGAGGCCTCGGATACAGGCGCGACCTCGCTGGCTCGCAAGGGCGGAGGAGGCGGCGAAGCAGGAGGCGTGCCAGCCAAAGAGCCCGAGTACGACACTGTGCAATATGCCGTCACAGGACCTGCGGTCGTGGAAGATGTTGCGATGAGCTTCGCGGTGCAAGTCTGGGCGATGATGGTTGCCAACGTGGCCTTGTTCAAGGACGCGCTTGATACGACGGAGAAGCGCTACGCGCATACCTTGGATAGGCTCGAGCGGGCCGTGACGGACTTCGAGGTGACCGTGCTCGTCACAGGTTGCATCGTTGAGCCCGCGACACAATGTATGCACTGGAATCGGAAGATCAAAGCTGTTCACCATGAAGTCTTCATCCCGCAACAGCTGTCCGACACTTATCTCTTCGGAACAGTAATCATCCGGCCGATTCCATCCTCTCCACAGCGCCCCATTCTGTTTACGGCACCCTTCAAGATCTTCCGCAGAGCCGAGAGCATGCAGCCTCGCACCTCGCCGTATCCACATACCGCCTCGAGCGTGCTCCAGGGATCTGATGCGATCCTCCAGAGGCTCAATGAGATCCAGCACCAGCTCTGCATCCAGCAGGAGCAGATTGCCACGGCCGTCTCCGCCGGCTTATCCGCAAGCGCCACTGCAGGTCGCGCATCGTGCGCCGCACACGACGCGGTCGCGGCCGCCCAGGCACTGCAGAGGAAGCTAGGGGTGCGTCCCGATCTCGTCGAGGGGGTGAAGCGGGCGAGCGTGCGCATTGGCCTCCTCGACCGCGCCAAGTGCCGGCTCCTCGAGCTCGGATCCGGCACCATCATCGACGCCGGTGCGGGTGCGCCGAGGAACCAGGTGCTCACCGTGGCCCACCTCTTCGTCGATCCAGTCGAGCAGGGTAACCCACACTACCTCGAACCGACCTGGACCAAGCACGGATTCCCCGCAGCCATCGACTGGACGTCCGACGCGGCGCCGCTGATCCTGGCGATTGGGATGTGGGAGGCGGACGATCAGCCCTCACGATGGATGTGGTGGGCCGAGCTCGTCACCCCCCTCGCCACGCTGCAGGAAAAGTGCCAGAGTCCCCATGCACCCCACAGCATGACGCACATGCTTGATCTGGCCGTGCTTCGCATCTGCGGCCGCCTCGAGCTCACGCCTGATGTCTTCCAAGGCTTCGGGATGGACTACTCGGTCGTCGCGAAGCATCCAGCGATGGCCAGCCTCGCTGGGGCGAGCTCGCCGCTCCCTGCCGGGGTCCAGCTCGGAGACCCTGACGCGCTCCAGGTCAATGCAGATCTTATCACCGTCTTCGGTTGGTTCTCACCCGCGGGGGAAGTCACGCTCTTCGCACCCCAAGCGATGACCTTGGCGGCCAAGAGCCATGGTCTGTTGCACGCACCGGTCGTTCTGCTCAGTGGAGGCAGCGGCGGCGCCGCAGTCGATCATCTTGGCCGCTTGGTGGCCGTGAGCTGGAGATCGGGCTTGACAGAGCTGCCACCTAAGAAGAACTGCATGTCCTACATGCGCATGGTGAACTGGCTGTTGCCTGAGCACGGTCTTGTCTTCAGCGAGTTGCCTCAGGCGGCTCGTGATGCGACCTCGCCGTATCCACATACCGCCTCGAGCGTGCTCCAGGGATCTGATGCAATCCTCCAGAGGCTCCATCTCGTCGAGCAGCAGCTCTGGATCCAGCGGGAACAGAATGCCATGACCGTCTCTGCCATCGCATCGGCCAGCGCCACTGCCGGTCGCGCCTCGTGCGCCGCACACGACGCGGCCGCGGTCGTCCAGGCAGTGCAGAGGAAGCTAGGGGTGCATCCCGATCTCATCGAGGGGGTGAAGCGGGCGAGCGTGCGCATTGGCCTCCTCGACCGCGCCAAGTGCCGGCTCCTCGAGCTCGGATCCGGCACCATCATCGACGCCGGTGCGGGTGCGCCGAGGAACCAGGTGCTCACCGTGGCCCACCTCTTCGTCGATCCAGTCGAGCAGGGTAACCCACACTACCTCGAACCGACCTGGACCAAGCACGGATTCCCCGCAGCCATCGACTGGACGTCCGACGCGGCGCCGCTGATCCTGGCGATTGGGATGTGGGAGGCGGACGATCAGCCCTCACGATGGATGTGGTGGGCCGAGCTCGTCACCCCCCTCGCCACGCTGCAGGAAAAGTGCCAGAGTCCCCATGCACCCCACAGCATGACGCACATGCTTGATCTGGCCGTGCTTCGCATCTGCGGCCGCCTCGAGCTCACGCCTGATGTCTTCCAAGGCTTCGGGATGGACTACTCGGTCGTCGCGAAGCATCCAGCGATGGCCAGCCTCGCTGGGGCGAGCTCGCCGCTCCCTGCCGGGGTCCAGCTCGGAGACCCTGACGCGCTCCAGGTCAATGCAGACCTGATCACCGTCTTCGGATGGTTCTCACGGGTGGCTCGTCCCCCGACTGCCGCCCCTGCCGCACACGACGCCGGGATCGAATACGGCGTGCTCGCTGCGGACATCGCGGCAGATAACATGGCAGCTCACATCGCTGCCGCTGCGGACTCCGAGCTGCCTTCGGAAGTCACGCTTTTCGCGCCCCAAGCGCTCGCTCTCGTGGCCAAGAGTCACGGGCTGTTGCAGGTATCGGCCGTGCTGCACAGCGGAGGCAGCGGAGGCGCCGCAGTTGATTATCTTGGCCGCCTGGTGGCCGTGAGCAGGAGGTCGAACCTGCCGGCGCTGCCACCGAAGAAGAAGTGCATGGGCTACTTGCGCATGGTGAGCTGGCTGTTGCCTGAGCACGGTCTTGTCTTCAGCGAGTTGCCTCAGGCGGCTCGTGATGCGACCTCGCCGTATCCACATACCGCCTCGAGCGTGCTCCAGGGATCTGATGCAATCCTCCAGAGGCTCCATCTCGTCGAGCAGCAGCTCTGGATCCAGCGGGAACAGAATGCCATGACCGTCTCTGCCATCGCATCGGCCAGCGCCACTGCCGGTCGCGCCTCGTGCGCCGCACACGACGCGGCCGCGGTCGTCCAGGCAGTGCAGAGGAAGCTAGGGGTGCATCCCGATCTCATCGAGGGGGTGAAGCGGGCGAGCGTGCGCATTGGCCTCCTCGACCGCGCCAAGTG
>ENA-UOUZ01000898-UOUZ01000898.1-mixed-culture-metagenome-genome-assembly--contig:-NODE-898-length-20785-cov-101.892282_pt1 | contig 20785 bp, 9 predicted proteins | sample MGYA00238154_ERZ761575 | MGnify/ENA primary metagenome ERZ761575 (study PRJEB28896, sample SAMN07631632) | mixed culture metagenome | isolation source: Freshwater growth medium | place: USA...
CCGCGTGCGTCTCGGCGTGCGCCTTGACCGATGCGACGAGCTTGGCCTTCTCCTCATCACATTCCGCGTGGGTCTCGGCGTGCGCCTTGACCGATGCGACGAGCTTGGCCTTCTCCTCATCACATTCCGCGTGCGTCTCGGCGTGGGCCTTGACCGATGCCGCGAGCTTCGCCTTCTCCTCGTCACATTCCACCTGCGTTTCGGCGTGCGCCTTGACCGATGCCACGTGCTTGGCCTTCTCCTCGTCACATTCCACCTGCGTCTCGGCGTGCGCCTTGACCGATGCCACGAGCTTCCTCGTCTCCTCGTCACATTCCGCCTGCGTGGTTGCAAGTTTTTCGTGCCGATCGTCGCACTCAGCCTGCATGTTTTGAAGCTGCTGACGCAGGCATCTTGATTCTTTGTGCTCTGGCAGAAGTGAGCCGCACTGCTTCTCGCGATCCAGCGCCTCCCGGGATCGGAATCTGCTGCGTACTGTCTCAGAGACTGACTTTCCGCCTATGATCTCGTCCTCGTCGGCGGCGGCAGCGTCGTCATCGTCTTGACCTTGAGCGTTAGACCACGCCACGCATCGGTAGAGGCGAGCGTCTAACACGGCCGCACCTGACATCATCATGACCAGCAGTACGCCAACAAACTCCTTTGCCGGTTCCGCATCCAGGTAGTACCCTGCGGTGGCGGCGTGTATGGTGAGGATCGTGCATATCACGCTCAAGTCGAGTGCAACCCGCTTCGGATTGAGCGGAAGAATCAAGTGCAATGTGATGCCTAGAGCGATGCTGTTGGCGGCCGTGCCAACACTGTTGTGGCGATCGGCCCAGGAGAGGAGGTAGAAGTGGGCTGTGCACAGCACCAGCCACATCGCCGTGTAGAGTGTAGATAGCACGAACGTGCGGTGTCGACGGTACCAGCGCGGATGCTCGCACACGACGAACAGCACGCAAGCGCCCCCCGCCACCAGCAAACCTCGTCCGGCGAAGGCAGTGGTGGCCGAAGTGGCGGGATAGGCCTGGCTATCAAACCATCCGGCGGGCAGCGCGATAGCATTCAGTGCGAAGAAGGCGAAGATGGCGCTCCGGTCGGCCGAAAGGCACGCGTCGTCCATTGCGCGAACTCGGTTGGAGCTCTGGACGCAAAAGCTCCAGACGTCCGAAGGAATATTCCGAAAGACTGACGAACCCGAGACGTTGGGATCTCGTTGTGTCTCGGAAAATAAGTGCTCATAAAGTACCGAATTATTGTCCAGGAATTTCATGCCATGCGTCCCGCACACTTGGCCCACGAGCGACGCGGCGCCGACCTTTTCGTGGCTGCCCGACAGTCACCGGCCGTGCCGCGGGTCGAGCGTCCATAAATCTGGGGACTCTGTCATATCATTCGGCTGGAAAACCGCGCCCAGCGGCGCCGGCGGATCCCAATAGCATAAATAAAACGCACTATCTCGACTATGCGCAGCCTGATCGTACAGGGGGGGGTCACTTTCAACGGGACGCTTTACCCTGTGATCTCCGTCCGCGGCCACAGCTGTACTATCTAGGTCTGGTTTCTCGCACTGGAATCGCGCACTGGATCTCGCACAGCTCGTCTAACGACCGAACCCGCGAACCATGCGTGCGCTCCACAGCCAACGGCTCCTCGGAGCTGATGAGTGTGCCGCCCTCTTGTTCGGTGTGCCTGTGTCATTAAGGGAAGGCTCCAACTGTGCAGGGTTAGATAAATGCCGTTGCCACAACTCCGCTTGCTCTGCCTCTGCCTCGAGCTCTTCAAGCGTGAGCGGACGGTAGCTCCAATAGTCTATGTCGCAGCCAAGGTCGAGGCTCGAAACAGCTCCAGTTGCTGCCTCGGCGCGCGGGCCGCCCATTGAGGATGCGAGCCGCCTCGCCGCTTGCTGCGCCCGTGCTCGGGTCGATTCACCCGTGCCGCTGTTCGCTACTCGTGGCCACCGAACCCACAGCCACACGCCATCGGTGCCTGCCATCATGGCTATTGGACGAAACCGTATCACTGCCCACGGCGGCAGCTCTCCTAGACAAATCAATTCATGGTCGTTGCCTTGTGTACCTCCATCGGCGTCGTCTTGAGCCGTGGCGGGTGCCGTTGGCGCCCAAGACGGCGCCACCCAGGGCACGAGCCCCTCGAGAGGATCCGTGCTCGGGACGACGCCAACGGTCGCAAGAGCTCCCGGCTGCACGCCGGCAGCCGCATCGAGCGCCATATCGAGCGCTCGCTCGGAGGCTCGCCAGAAGCTGACAACGCAGCACGCGCGGCCGCCGCTCGCCGCCTCGGGCATTGCCCGGAGCGCCTCGAGCGCATTAAGTGGAGCGGATGCAGGCTCTGAATCCGTGGGGGGAAAGCGACCCCCTTGGGCTCCTTCACTGCGGCTCCTCGTGTGCACGTCGCCTGCCTGCCATGCAAACCGGTCAAAGCCCATAAGGAGTAGAGAGCACAAGAGGAGCCGTGCCCGCGCCACGGGCTCGTTGAGCAGCGCCGCTTGGTCCGCAGCGCTGAGCTGCAGCCCACCAAGGGTGTGGTCGCGCTGGGCCTCATGCCACGTGTCGGTTGCGTAGGCGCATGCCCATGTAGCATTCAGGTGACGGACCGAGCGGTGCGAGATTTCGTCATGACGTCGACCGACGAAGCCGAAGAGATCGTCACACGGCACCACCGAACGCGCGCCGTCACGGACGTGGGGCGCCGCCACGTCATCCCCCAAACCCGACGAAGGCGGCACATACTCAAGCCGGTCGTAAATGACGACGGAGGCTGCGGCGAGGCCCACGTCGCCACCGCGCCGGCGAATGCTCCACGCGAGCGCGAAGTATTCACGCCGGAAGCAGCTCTGCGGCTCGAAGAGGGGAGTGCACGGTGGGAAGTGTGCGGTGCGCGCGAGGATGCAATGATCCTCCAAAAAGGCAGGAGATCGGCCGCTCAGGTGCTCCGGTATCGCCGAGATGGGAAGCGAGCACGCCATCGCGTCAAACCGTGCGTGAAGCACTGACTGCGTGGCCTGCTTGCCATCAGCCCCATCATCAGCCGTCGTCAGACACTGACCACGGATGACCGCTGATGACCGCTGATGACGCGCGGCCGGCTCAACGTCCTGATGACCGCTGATGACTGTGTCCGCCTCGGAGGCGGTGGTCTTGATTGCTCGAGGGCTCCGAGTCACCGAGGCCCACCATGCGTGGAGGTGCATCGGAGCATGCGGTGTGCGTTCGATCAGAATCGGCTGCATCGCCCAGGCCTCGGGTGAGCGCTCGGCGCTTCTCACGAGCTCACGAAGCCAGTGGTACCGTGCCGCCGGCGGTGGCGCACAAGCGACCACGTCGTTATTCAGATGGAGCACGTACTTGGTGTCGCTTGCGTAGACGGCCGCCAGCTCATTGCGCAGCTCGTACGCGTTCCGAAAGCTTCGAGGCTCGTCGACCACGCGGACGTCGGTTGGCGTGAGGCGCCACGCAATGGCGGCGATGGCTCGGAGCGCCGTGGCGGTGGCCTCCGAGAGGGGCGGGGCGATGGCCACGACGAGGCGACGAGGTCGAGGAGATGTTCCCACGAGCTCGCGCAGCGCGGCAGGCCCAGTGCTCTGCCACTCCTTCGGCGCGAAGATAATGGTCAGCTCGGTCGCGATCAGATGATCCACGTCATCAACTGGAGTGACCGCGGAATCGCTCACTCGAGCAGCCGCGAGGTCCGACCGAGATGCGGAATCGCTCACTCGAGCTGCCGCGAGGTCCGACCGAGATGCGGAATCGCTCACTCGAGCAGCCGCGAGAACGCAAGCCTTGGAGCCGCTGGCGCTGTGCAGTCGCAGGCTGCGGAGCGTCACGGTGGCATGCGTCGCCTCCTCACACGGGCAGCGCCGAAACACGCACAGCCGAAGCCCCGCGACGCCGCCGCCAAAGCGCACCGAGTTCGGTCCACCGGAACGGTGGAGGCACACGTCGTCTGCCCAGGCGCCAATGGAGCCGTCCCGCGGGCACACGGCCACGCTCAGCAGGTGCCACGCCCCCCGTTGCAGCTGGTGTGAGCGTCGCTCGAGGTGGAGGGCTAGTCGCAGAGGCCAGCGGCGCGTGCTCGAGACGAGCTCCGCCTTGAAGCTCAGCCCACCGCTCGGGTCCCATTTGAAACGACAATCGAGCCCGACGCCTGAAGGCCCGGCAGGCTCGCAATAGACGCCCGGCAGCACGCCACCACCGCCACCCCACTCGAAGCCCTCGTCAAAGCAAACCTCGAAGGCTACGGCTAGGCCGCCGGCCGCGCCGTCGCGCGAGGTGGGGCCTGCATTGATCGCCACGCCGGACGGGTAGGCCCCGCGCTTGCTCGCGTGCGAAGGAGGGCCGATGCCCGCATGCAGACTCACACGAGCGGTGCTCGCGCGCCCAGTGCCCTCGCGGCTCACGTTGGCGAGGCTGCGACGGCATCCGTCCACGCGCCACGTCGCATCGGCGTCCCAGACCGAGCGCCGTACCGAGCATCCCGAAGCGATCTCGCGTGCGTGAAGTTCCTCTGTGCTGACCGTGTCAAGGATCGTCGAGCGAGCCTCGTCGACGCGATCCTCGTCTGCGTCCACATCGCCCTCCGCGGCATCTCCACTGCATCTCCGCTGCACCTCCGCTGTATCTCCCCCAAAGCTTCGTGACCATTCGGCCACCGCGTCGCCCTCGCGCTCGAGCAACATCGCCAGCGCCGCGCCCTCGCTTGCCACGTCGCCGCACGCACCCCCGATCGCCCACTCTCCCCTCATGCTCTCGGGGAGCTGGACCGCCGCCGAGACAGCACCCGCCTCCTCTGTCGCCGCCTGCTGGTAGGTGTGGTCTTCGGCCGACGCGCGCAGTGCGCGCAGAGCGCGCTGGTAAAGCCCCTCCATAGCAGCCACGTACAACGGGTCGACGCGCGAGGCGGCGCGCTGGGCCGTCGGTGCATGCGGCTGCCAATCGAGCACGAAGCCGACGGGTGAGCGGAGGACACTGAAGCCTAACACGGCGCGTCGACTCGCGAGACGCAAGAACCACTCGACACGGTCGCGATGCCAGCCGATGAAACGCTCGTCCGGCGCGCAGCCCGGCGCCTTGAGCCGTTTCGCCTCAACGAGCCCGTAGGGTTCGTAACCGCGCGCGTACTCCACATCGACGGCTGAGACTTCCTCGTGCGAGTGACGAAGCACGTCGTCGAGCCACTCGGCCGTTCGGGACGGCGCGTGGCCATCCGGGCAAGACGTGCTGTGGAAGCCGATCCCGAGAGCGCTGTGGTGAGCACTTGCATGCAAGGCAGGTCATCAGTGGCAATCAGCGTACCTGTGGAAGCCACGCAGCAGCTCGGCGTGTCGGTTCAGCGCGGCCTGGGCGGCGGATGCGCTCGAAGGCTCCAGCAGAGCAGCGGCGCTGATGCTCACTTGAGCGCCGAGCAGCTCGGGCACTAGCTCAAGCGCCGGTAGGACAAGGAAACGTCCGCGATCACGGCACGTCCTGTGAACAAGAGCGCGCAGCGCCGTGCGCCATGTCGGTTGCTGCGCTGCTGGTAGCGGCGCTGCTAATGGTGGCGGCAGTCGCTGCGGTGGCAGGACTTGCTGCGATGACAGCGGTGATGACGGCGGTGGCGGTGATGACGGCGGTAACGGTGATGACGGCGGTGGCGGTGATGATGGCGGTGGCGGTGATGACGGCGGTGGCGGTGATGACGGCGGCGGCGGTGATGACGGCGGTGATGACGCTCGCTGTGGTGACGGTGATGACGGTGGCGGCTGCTGCGGATGCTGCGGATGCTGCTGGGGCTGGGGCTGCGGCGGCTGCGGCGGCTGCTGCGGCTGCGGCGGCTGCTGCGACTGCTGCCGTGGATGCTCATCGTCTCCGCCTTCCAGCGCCATCCCGAGCGCCAGGGGCGGACGCGCATCCACGTCAAGCAGAAGCGCGAGCGCTGCATCGGGCGTGTGCTCGAGTGCGACACGCCGCATCAGATTCGCCGGATAGGTGCTCGGCGACGGGCGGCACAAGAGACTCGCCGACATGGGGCCCTCAGGGTACCAGGTGGGCGGTGGGCCACTCACAAGGATAAGCCGGCACGGCCGCATCCGTTGGGCCCGGAGAGTGGTGGCAAACGCACGTACGGCGGCGGCGGCGCGCCGATCTCGTCCCACCCAGATTGAGGCCACCGCGCAGCCCGGCCATGAGACGAGCAGTGCACTGAGCCGATCAAGCCGATCAGCAGACAGATGGGTTACCAGCCACACCGCCGACTCGTCGTCGATCCCGAGTAGGCAAGTTCCGTTCCCGAGCGGTGTGCTTGGGGTGCGTGCCGCCGCGGGCATCGGATAGAGCGGAGTGCACCTCGCTACCGGTGCAGCATACTTGAGCCAGCGTGAACATAGGTGAACGAGCCTCATGTGCTGCGACTCAGCCAACATGGCGTCCTGCGACTCCTTGTCTTTGTGCATGAGACTCCCCTGTAGATCCATCGCCACGCGGGCAGCGGCGAGGGCCTCTGGCGGCGTACCCTCCGCCCAACGGCAGCAGCGGCCTGACGCAGCGGCCTGACGTGTGCTCTCGCCGAGCCATATTTGGCAACCCATATTCGGCATGGGGACTTGCCTAATCTGGCTCGGCATGGGGACGAGGGCAGAACATTGGTGCGTGAGCTCCCGCGCGACAGCTTCATACCGTCGCTTCGCTGCCAGCAAGTGCTGCCTGCCTCTCTCTCGCTCATCCTCGCCCTCGCCCTCGCCCTCGCCGCCGCCGCCTCCAGCGTCACTGCCGAGCGCCTTGCCGAGTGCCTTGCCAAGCGCCGCCTCGAAGTCCCGAGAGGGCGCGTGCGGCCAGTGTACCACGCACGCGGCCGCGGAGGCCCAAAAGCGAGCGCCGCACCGGTGGAGATGGAGCGTGTGGAGTGCCTTGTTGCGCCCGTATCCACTCAGCCCCTCATCGAAGCGCGGGCACACGCTCAGAGCGACGATCACGTATGGTTCAAAGAACTCTTCATAGGCGAGCGCGAGGAATGGGCGATGATGGGCTGCGCTGCTCGCTGCCCATCGATCGAAGTCGGTAGCGTGGTGGCCGCATGGCCAGCGCTCGTTCATGAAGGGCTGCGCCCGGCCGTCGCGCAACGCCGCCTTGACCTCCGCGAGCGGTGCGGATAGCGGCTCGGGCGACAGATTCGAAACCATCTCGACGCAAGGGAGGACGAGTGCGTCGGCGTCGTCGCAGCAAAGGCGAAGGAGAGCGGCGGCGCGACTGGGGTCGCCAACGAGCGCTGCGAGTGCACCCTCGCTTGGCACGCAATCGACATCGAGGATGAGCACGAGCGGCACGCGAATTGTGGCCGCGGCTGACAGAGCTGCATTTCGTAGTGCATTAATGGGATAGGGCTTTGCCGCGTCTGCAGGAGAGCGGCGGTATACATCGAGCAGCAAGCGCGTCTGAAATGCTGCGTGTGTTTTGCGCGCTGCGGAGAACATCTTGCTCACATCGGAATCGACAGCACCACCGACTCGATCCTCGAGAAGCAGCGCACAGACCGTCACGCCATCCCAAGCACGGGCAAGACGCTCAAGGGCCGGGAGCCTGTCGAACGAACACTGGGTGACGATGACTATTGTAGGTGGTGCTGCAGCGTTTGTTCTGAGGTGACTGAGCCTGCGGAGGTGACGGAGCCGGCCCGTCTCAAGCGCGGGCGCATTGGGTTCCATGTGGGCGTCCACTTCGTCAAGTGTTCGCTTTTTTTGAAAAAATTTCTGAAACGCAAGGAACACAGTCGTGAGTACTGTCGTGTCTGTGCAGCATCGTGCTCGTGGCTCAATCCGGAGGGTTCTTGTGGGGTTTCGAGCTCCGAAGCGGAGGGTGTCGAGGAGGACGACCCGGGACTTCACAAAGAATGGAGACCAATGCTGTGCCCGGCTCGTCAGGCACTGCACCGCAGTCTATCCTCGTGCTGCACAATGTCTCGAAGAAGAAGAACTTTGGCGAGCTCATCCGCACCGCCGCCGCGCTGGGAGTCTGCGAGATCATCATTGTCGGCGCGCAAAAGCTCAATTCGTTTGGCTCGCACGGCACATGCGGCCACATGCGCTTCAGCCACTTCGACAGATTTGCGGATGCCGTTGCTTACGTGCGCAGCGTGCGGGGCGCCAGGCTATGTGGTGTCGAGATCACCGCAGATGCGGCGCCGGTGCAAACGCATCCGTTCAGCGGCACAACTGCCTTTTTGATGGGCAATGAAGGCCACGGCCTCACGCCACCGCAACTTGCCGCGTGCGACCACTTTGTATACATCCCCCAGCACTCAGATGCCACGGCCTCGCTCAACGTCAACGCCGCCTGCGCCGTCGTTCTGCACCACTTTGCCATGTATGCAGCCTTTCCCGAGTCGGCGCGCGCTGGCTACAAGTACGTTCAAGGGCCGCCTCCTTCGTCGACTCCCAATTCAGGCATGGGGCTGAAGCAGATGAAGACGCTTGCCGCCGATGGCTCTGTGGTGCCGCGCCGCCGAGGGCCATCAGTCGACGAGGAGGAGGCGCAGGACGAGCACGATGAGCTGCACGGCCACGCTGAGCCCGAGGCGGAGGACGACATGGCGCAGGGGGAGGCACAGGCGATGCCGGACATCAAGATCGCATGAAAAACAAGTATTGGTAGATCTGTATTGGCCGGGCTGTATTGGTAGACGTCAAGATCGGGCCTTGACGTCGGGCTGTAAGATCCGTGTCTTGATAGAGATACTATCTCACTGGAAATTCACCTCGCTGCACCTTCTTCGGCCCACCCTTCAAAGATCAGGGCATGGAAAAACTGTTACTTTCGTGAAGGGAGATTTGAACGGCGGTGGCCATTGCACAAACATAGAAACTGACGAAACGCATGTGCTATGCGGCGCGAAAAAATGCTCGACGCCGAGGTTGTGCCGCCGGAGGCGAAGGAGGACGAGGAGTGCGATCCCGACGCCGCGCTCGACGGCGCGGGGTTTCACGAAGAGGACGATGCGGACAATTACAACGGCGACGACGCAAATGGCTACGACGACGACGACCCGCTCGCCGCCGAGTTCGATGAGCTCTGCGACAAGGCTCTCGAGCTCAACCTCCTCGACGACGCCGATTACGACATAATCACCGATACGGTCGCAGCTGGTACGGTCGCTCTGGAAGCTGCCTTGGAGGAGATACGGGCCGCAATCGACGACTTCGAGCGCGGTGGGGAGCCTGCCGCCCTCGGCAGAAGGCCGCTCTTTGCTCGCTGCGCACCCTCTGCCGGGGCAGAGCCGTCCTCGCCGTCGAGCGTGCTCGCGGTGTCGCCTCTGCCCGAGCCGCCGGCGCAAATGGCCGTGGTCGTCGACGTGCACTACCTGCAGGTGGCTGTCAAGGCCTTCAGCCTCTCGGGATCGTGGTCCATCAGCGCCTTCGAGAAGGCGCTCGTGGCTGCATGCGGCGGCACGGGGACGATCGTCAAGAGGTTCGCATGCGACTCGAGCAAGGAGGGTGGCGCCAATCCGCTCCACGCCGCGCTTGCCAGCGAGGGGTACGAGTTGGTGCTCTCTCCGCCCAAGCCCTCGAATGGCATGCAAGGCGCGACGGACGTCGACGTGGCCTGCTGCATCTTCGCCGTCGCGGGCGCTTTTGCGGCACAGCCCGTCGCGGACACGCTCGTGCTCATCGCGGGCGACTCCGACTTTCGGCCGGCGCTCGTGGCCGCGCTCGGCTCGGGCCGCTCGCTACAGGTGGCCGTCGTTGCTGAGTCACATCAACTCGGAAAATCGTACCGCGCGTGGATTGACGAAACGGCCCTCGTGGCGCACATCGAGCTCGCGCCGCTGCTCGGCGGCCAGGCGCCGGGGGTGATCGACCTGCGTGGAGCGTCGCGTCCCGCGGCTGGGGCGAGCGGGCGCGCCGACGTGGGCGCCGTGCTCGCTGCATGCGAAGCGGCGGTCGCGAGCGGTTGCGACACTCTGACCCTCAACCTGTCGGGCAAGAATCGCGAGGCCGAGTGGGGCGACACAGAGACGGAGAGCTTGTGCGCGTGCCTGCGCGGAGGCACTCCCCAGGGCGCCGTGGTCGCGCCGCGCCTGCAGCAGCTCTGGCTACACCACACGGCCATCGGCGACGCTGCGTGCACCGCCCTCGCCAAGCTGCTCGGACCCACGTGCCCCCAGCTCGAACAGATCCATCTTTCCGACTCGCGCGTCAGTTGCGCCGGGCTCGAAGCGCTCACGACGGCGGCGGTACGCGCCGGCTACGGCAAGCCAGCCGGGAGGACGACGAAGAGGAAGCTCTACATTAACGCTCGACATCTAAACGATGGCGCCTCGCATGCAGCCGCCGCCGCCGCCGCCGCCGCGTGCCTCGTGAGGCTTTTCGACCCGACCCGCGTGGGCGATCGCGTTGGCACGCTCAACTATGGCGCCGGCAGCAGCCCCGGCGGCCGGGGCGGCGGCCGGGGCAAGGGGAGCGGCAGCGGCAAGGGCGACGGCAGCCCTGGCAGGGGCAAAGGCAAGGGCGGCAGCAGCCCATCTGGCAAGGGCGGCAGCAGCCCATCTGGCAAGGGCGGCTACAGCGGCGGCAAAGGCGGAGGAGCCGCGGGTGCTGACGGCGCCGTGCTGTACACACCCAATGCTCGCGGCAAGGGCCAGGCCCGCGGTGCAGGATCTGGAAAGGGTGGCGGCCGCGGTTCGGGTCGAGGCAAGGGACGCGGCCAGGGTACGTGATTTTACGGCATAGCGCCATTTACCATTTCACATTACTTTTACATCCAACGATTTCACGGTCACGAACTTGGCCTCAGCCTTACAAGCGGTGAATCAACGTGCGGGCGGTGGCCCGGGGCCGGGCCCGCCCGGAGGTCGTCGCGCGGACCGGCCCGCGCGGGCGGCCGTGCCGGGCTGCCCCGGTCCCGCGCGAGGTCTGCACGAGCGCGACGCGACGAGGTGGACGGTGCACACACCCGACCGCTTGTCGGTAGAACCGTCGAGCTACACCAGTACACCTAATGTACACCGTTGTAACATCTGAACCTAGTTTGCGGATCGACATCGAAACAAATGCGCCGCCAGCCCCGGCCCATCCCCCATGTTACGTCTACCATTCCCTGAACTTTTCCCTCAGAGGTTGCCAATGGCCGCGATCGCTGCCTTCTTAGCCTTCTCGGCCCTCTCCTCGGCCTCCCGGAGGCTCTTGACTAGCTCTTGCTTCTCTGCGAGGAAGGCAGAGCGCGCCATGGCTAGTTCCTCCTCGGCCTTGATCCTCCCCATCTCGAGCGCGAGCTTCGCGGCCTCCACCTCGGCCGCCGCCCTCGCCTGCGCCGTCTTGAGCGCCTCCGCGGCTTCTCGCGCCAGGGTCTCGCTCTCCTCCGCCGCCGCGGCCTTGGCCGCTGCCAACCTCTCCTCGGCTTGGCTCAGCGCGTCGGCGAGCTCTGCGGCGGCCACCGCGGTGGCGGCGGCCGTCTTGGCCTCGAAAAGCTCGCGCTGCCGGTCGAGCTCCGCCTCGGCCACCTGTGCAGCTTCGGCTCGCAGCCGCTCGTACGTCTCGGTGAGCTCCTCCTTCTCACTTGCAGCTGCCTCCGCCGCCTTCGCCTTGAGCGTCTCGAGAGCGGCCGCCGCCTCGGCCGCCATCTCCTGCCGCGCCCGCGCAATCTCCCGGAGCGCCTGCGGCCCGAGCACCGCCACTCGCGCCGCCGTGACGGCAGACGCGTCCGTACGGTTGGCGACGCTCGTCGTGTTGCCGGCGAGCGCCGCTGCTTCGGGGGCGGCGACGGCGCCCATGACGGTGCCCTTGGCGTCTCCGTCGGCCGACGCAGTGCGCACAAAGACGCGCACCTCGCCGAGGGCGGAGCGGGTGACGCGCACGGTCGAGCTAGCCGCAGAGACCGAGAGTGCTTGGCTGCCCGCCTCGATGTCGCGCAAACCTTTCAAGATTGGCAACGCGCTGATCGCCTCAGCGGCAGCTCCGAGCTGGCGCAGGGCATCGTCAAGCGCGGAGCGTACGCGGGCCGCGGGCAGCTTGAGCGCGGGGAGGCTGCCCAGTCGGGCGGACACCTCGCCGGTCAGCACGCCGCGCAGGCTCGCCTCCTGCACTACGGCGCGCACCTCTCCGCCTGCCACGCCTGTCTCGAGCTGACTGACGATCTTGAGCATGAGGTCGGGCGCAGCCGGGAGGGGCCACGGCACGCGCAGGCGCAGCCGGACGCTCTCCTCGAGCATGGGGCCGTCGACCTTCTGAGAGACCTCGCCCAGCGCCACGCGACTGCTCCTGGCCGTCGGAAGATCCACAACTGTAGTCACGAAGCGGCGGAGATCCTCGGCAGTCGCGCTACTGCGCTCCACGAGGCTGCTCGAGAAGACGAGACGCCACGTGCCGTCGAGGTACTGGAGCAAGTCGGCGCCTTTGAGCGATGTGGCTGGTGCGACGGCTTCGAAATCGGCGATGGCGTTCTCGACGCGCTCCACTTCGGCGCGTGATGCGGCAACGCCACGATCCAGACCCATCGTTGCGAGCAGCACCGCATCAGCCGCCGACGAGGCTATGGACTCGTCGAGGGCGCTCAGGCGCACGCACGCGCGGTGGGGGCGATGGGTTCGGAACCCAAACGCGGAGGGCAGCAGCGAGCCGGCGCCGGCCGTCGCGAAGAGGGCTAGGAATTTCATGAAGAATCTTTGGCCGATTGCTTACGTCATCGTTGGGCAATCAACTCAAAGGAGAACGCTACACACGAGAATTTGAGCTGCTCAGTCGCGCGCAATTTGGGCTGCAAAGAATCCGGCTTGCATGAAACTTGCTTGATTGCAAAACCCCGCCGCCAGGATGCTCATGCCCTTGGTCGTGGCGGCGCTGCTGCCCGCCACGGCTGCACTGAGGTTATATTCAGCGCCCGGCAGTCTGCGCTTGCCTGCAGTTACCCTGGTTCGGGTGCCACACAGCGTCATGGACACTGAAGGCGACAGCTTCCGCGAAGGCGATGTTTTCAACGTCAATGTGAACGTGGAGTTCGGAGAGGGCCAGAAGGTGAGGGGTGCAGCCGCCGACGACGCCCTCGCCCACTACCTTGACGGCGCATGGCGGCGCGACTACGCGGACGCACTGTCAGCGCAGCAGCTTGCGGCCACGCAACGGGACGCTGCACGGGCAGAGATTGCGGCGGCCAAGGCCGAAATGGAGGCCGAGGTGGAAGCAGCGGAGCAAATCTTTGCGGCGGCGAAGGCGGCAGCGGCGGCCAAGGCAGCCACGATTGAGCAGGCGGCCTCCGAGAAGCTAGATGTGGCGGGCGCCGCCGAGGAAGAGGCCGCCTCTGCGATGGCCCGCGCCTTGCAGCAGGCCGCGCGGGAGGAGGAGGAGGCCAAGGCGGCGGCCAAGGCGGCCGCCGAGGCGGCCGCCGAGGAGCAGGGGCTGGCTCAGATGCTGGCCGCAGAGGCGGCGGCCAAGGCGGCGGCGGAGCTGCAGGCGCTGGCGGCCGCGCTCAAGGCGACGGAGGATGCGGCCGCCAAGGCGAAATCGCGCTATGAGCAACAGATGGAAGAAATGGCAGCGGCCGTCGCCAAGGCGAATGAGCGCGCCGAAAAGGCCAAGGCGGCAGCCGTCGCCGCCATTGGCAACCTGTGATCGGATTGGATCATCGGTGTGACGCTTGAGAGATAGGCAAGCGCCTCTCTCGCAAGCGCCTCTCGCACAGCCGCAGGCGCCTGGTCCAGCGAAACCAGGTTGCCCGGGTTGTGTCTGTGACGGTTTGACGCTTGTTGCGTTGCTGTGGCGCCCTACTTATGGATGGCTTTTCAGAGTGCTTTACTCCTCTGACTCTTATGAACACGTCTTTTCTCACGCCTGAAAATAAACTGCATCCTTTGCAGACCGAACCACTACGTTTTATAAACTGTAATACCATCGCTTTGATACTTGACGACCACGTCAATTACCCATAATAAACTTTCAGTTCCGATTCCTCTCTTTTGATAGAGAAAACAAACCGTCCATCCGACAAGATCTCATCTCCGTCCGTCGGCGATTCATTTCTGGGTGCACACAAGGGGCTGGTGCACAGATGGTGCACGGGTCTCCGCTCGGTACCATCGTGCGCAACAACTGAGAGCAACTGGTGCGACCAAGACTCTCTGCCTGTTTAAGCTCCGGTTTTACATGTTGGCAGATGAGGCCGCTTCGCATGCGACCGCTTCCAGGGCTACATACGATCTCCGAGGCGCCCGCATCGCTATCGCCATCCTCGACATCCATACCCCCATCGCCATCCATCGAAGTGGATGCGGTCACCCCCGACACTGAGCATGCTCATGCGCTTTGGCGCAGCAGCAGCAGCAGCGCAGAGAGCAGCGGCGCAGAGAGCAGCGGCGCAGAGAGCGCGGCGAGCGGCGGCGAGGCGTCCGAGTCCATCCGACAGATCCTAAAGAGTGCCACCGCGAACTCCCCTCGCCGGAGCACCGCAGGCTGTCTCGAAGGATCCACCGCCGCCGGAGTCGGCACAGAAGCCTCCATGTCAGTCGCGGCCTCATCCGCCCCCCACCCAGCATGGAGCTCACGACCAGCGAAGCCCCGCCAAAAGAAGGAAGCGAAAGAGATGGCCGAGCTGCGCGAGATCATCGCACCGAAGCAGGGCGGCGGAGGCCATCACAGCAAGGACGAGACCGATACGTCGCAGACGTCGCAAGATCCGTCGCAGACGTCGCAAGTTCGCCGGAGGAGGAGGGACACGTCTCTGTGGGTCTGGCCTGACAGCAGCCCGTCCAGCTCCTCGAGCTCCAGCTGGCCTTCCAGCTGGCCTTCGAGCTCCACTGGTGAAGACAACTCGTGCGTTCAACCAAGCCATCAAACCTCGCCCGTGCGTCATACAGAGCGTGGCACCGCAGCCGCAGCCATCCAGTTCCTCGAGTTGCTTCGCGCCCTTGACCCCTCGACCGGCAACCTGACGACTGCGCAGCTGACCAAGGGTGTTACTCCACGGGCAGCGCGTGCGAAGCCGGAGCACCTGCGAAGATGGACACCTGCGAGGCCGGAAGCATTACTCGCGCCGGAAGCAGCACCAGCGGAGCCGGCAGCACCTGCGGAACCGGAACCAAAACGGGATCACCAACGCAGGATGTCGGGTGGTCAACACTCCGCGCACTCCGAAGAAATGGAAAAACACTCTGCGCACACCACAGAAATGCTGCTGCTGCATCACATGCGACAAGCCGACAACGTGCGACAACGAACTATGAGCGGGGAACTACGAGCGGCGTGGAATAGTCCGGCGTGGTCCCGTGGACCGTCGAGGTCAAGAGCCAAGACCCTCGACTGTTTTCAGGGAATGATACCATGCAGCCGTCCAGTTGAAGAAGTGGATAAACACTCCGCGCACACCACAGACCTGATGATGCTGCATCACATGCGACAAGCCGACAACGTGCGACAACGAACTAAGAGCGGGGAACTACGAGTGTCATGGTCCCCGTGGAGCGGAGAGCCCAAGACCCAAGACCCAGGAGCTGTAGATAATGACGTGCATGCGGCTGATTCGTAGAGCCTATGAGGCCGACGGCGAGCATATCTACCATAAAGCCTGATGTGGGAGGGGCTGGGGGGCGGCCTGGGGTGAGGCGCGGGCCGCTGTTGTAGAGCCTATGAGGCCAACGGCGGGCATATCTACCATGAAGCCTGATGCGGGAGGGGCTGGGGGGGGCCTGGGGTGAGGCGCGGGCCGCTGTTGTAGAGCCTATGAGGCCAACGGCTGGCATATCTACCATGAAGCCTGTTCGGGCGGGGCTTGACCGTGCTTCGCGCGGGCGGCGATCGGCTCGTACATCAAGGGCCCGAAGGCCTCGGCCGAGAAGCTCGTGCTCGGTGGCCATGTTAGCGGACCGCAAGGCGTCTCGCCCTGGGGATCGCCAACCCGCGCCAAGATGGCGCGTGCGGATGGCGCAGTGAAGAGGGCGCAGTGAGGGGGGTACCCGGGCCGCTGAACTCTGGCATGCTCACATGTCACAAATAATGTTTGCGAACGACATATGAGGACATCAGGCACGTACCATACTCATGGTCTCTTATGGCGTGTTTTCTTGACCGATTTACTCATTAGGGTTACCGGTAGAAAATCTCCAACGATATACTCACCGTGCGAGCTGCGTCACGGGTTAGGGGTGTATGACGGGTACTGATCTAGGGTGTGTTGACATACCCTGGAGACTCTCGCAAAAGTCACGACGGCAACAGAGGGGCAGGGATTTCCATGAACGTCTTGTGTGAACGTGAAATTCGCGCCTTCACTGTCCTTTTTCCGTCTCTCGTGTGTGCGCGCGCCATCCGATCCGCAGACCATGGCCAGTATCGATCACACCGAGCTGAGCTACCGCGCAGCGCTGCTTCTCTCTCGCTGGTCGCGGCGCTCGCGCCAGGCTCAGCTCTATCAGCACGCGTCGCTCCTCGGCCGTGAGATCCGGCTGCGGGCGGCCATCCGAGGGCTGCGCAGCTGGCGGAGCTGGCGCCTCTCCCGCTGGCACAAGCGCATGAGCGCCGAGCTCCACCGGTGGTCATCGCTCATGCGCCTGGTGCTTCTCGCGTGGCGCGGCTGGCACGCTCTGCACGTGACGGCGCAGGAGCGGCGCGCACACGCCCTGCAGGCCCGTGCCGACCGGCTGTGTGCATGGTGCCTCGGCGGTTGGTGCTGCTACGTGGCAATGCGTGGGCGCGCGCGCCACTCGCTCCTCCACTTCGCCACGACGCTCGAGCGGCGCTGCCTGCTCGGGTGGGCCGCGTGGATGGCGGAGCGCCTGCGCAAGCGCCCGTCGAAGACGCGCATGGCGCAGGCGGCAATGGTGCAGGTCCGTCGCACGACCTGGCGGCGATGGGTGGCGGCGGCCGAGCGGCATGGCGCCAACCTACTCCAGCAGTGCGCCGCACAGCGGCTCGCAGTCGATCACGCCCTCGAGGCGGCCCTCTGCAAGTGGAGCGCGGCGCGCACGGGCGCGGTCCATCGCTCACTGCTCAGCCGGCGAGCGTACATCTTTATGGCTGCGCGGCTCGAGGCTCGCATCTTCGACGCGTGGAGCGGCCTGCGGCGCCAGCGACTGCTGCTCGTGGCGCTCGCACCGCGCGCGCGCGCGCGGCTCGAAGTGGCGCGCCTCCGCCATGGCGTGGACGCGTGGCGACAGGCCGCAGCGCTATGCGTGAGTGCGTCGGCGCTGTGTGCATCGCGTCGGCTGGCCGTCGAGGCGGCGGCAGCCCGCGCGGGTGCGCGCGCCTTCCTCGTGAGCCTGCGCGCCCGCTCGCAGCGCGTGGCTCAGCTGCACGCGGCCGCCGAGGCCGCGAAAGCCCTCTCGACCCGTCCGCTGTGGAATGGTTGGCGACGGGTTCACGTGGCTCGTGAAGCGGCGCGGGCGGCTGCCGTACGAGCCTCGCGCGGCTGGCGACGCTGGGCCGGGCGCGCGCGGCGCACGAGCGTGCACCGCGCACAGCATGGGCACGCCGTCGCCACGCATGCGGCATCCCTCGCGCGCCGCGTGGCGACCGCATGGCACCTCGCAGCGAGGCTACAGGCGAGCCGACGCATCGCGAGTGCCACGGTGGATGGGCGGCGGCGGCGTGCGACGCTGCAGAGCGCGTGGCGCACGCTGGCGCGCGTGGCGGTGGAGACGCACTGCCAAGAGTACGCGCGCCTGATGGGCGAGCGCCGTCGCAAGCGCGCCGTCGTGGGCGAGTGGCTCCGGCTCACGCTCGCCACCAACGCCTTCGAGGCGAGCTGGCGGCGTTCGGTCCGCCACCGCTACTTTGTGCTGCTGCGTGTGCTGCTGCGCGCATGGCGCGGCCTCCTCGCGCTGCGCCATGAGCGCTGGGCCTCCGTGCTCGAGGCAGAGGCGCGCTTCGGTAAGCGCCGGCGCCGGCGAGCGCTTCTTCACTGGCGGGATGAAACGGTGCCCGTCGCGCTTGCCACGGCGCTCGCCGACGAGTACTCCGAGCTCACGCGCAAGCGCAACGCACTGCCACGCTGGCGGCACGCAGCGGCACAACGCGCCGCGCGCGCGCGCGCCACCCGTGCTGCCGTAGCCCTCTTCGGCGCTACGTTGAGCCGCGTGGTCCTCGCGGCGTGGGGATCGTACGTGACGAGCCGGCAGCAGCGCACCGCCGAGAAGGCCGAGAAGCTGGAGGGGCTGCGCTGCCTCCTCGCGGGAGCCGTGCGCGCGCGGCTCTTCCGGGCGTGGTGGGCGTGGCACTGCGCCGAGGCGGCTTGGCGCGCCCATAGCGCACGCCTCACACGCGCTGTCCGTGCCCTCCGGCAGCGCCGCAGCCTCGCCACCCTCCACGCGCAGACGGAGGGCACGCGCCTTCGCCGTATGGAGCTGCGCCTCGCCGCCCAGCACGCGGCCTTCCGGCGCGGACGAGCCGGTTGGCTCGCGTGGGCCGCGGCCGCGGCGCGCCGGCGCTCGTATGTGCTCGCTGCTCGGGGTGCCGACTCGCAATATGCTGACTCCCTCCAGCGAGCTTGCTGGGGCGGCTGGGTGCGTTACCACCATCGCAAGCAGCACAAGGCGGCGCAGCTTCGCGAGGCATACGCGAGCCACGCGCGCAGGCTGCAGCAGCTCGGTGCCGCGCAATGGGTGGCGGTGGGCCTCGCACGGCACGAGGCGAAGCTCGAGGCCGCCACCGCGCGGGCCGCCGAGCGCGCCGCAGACTCGCTCCGCCGTGCCGAGCGCTTTGCGCGCCACTGGCGAGCGCTCACGGCAGCGCGCAAGCGCGAGCTCCAGGCGCGCCATCTCGAGCGCTATGAGCTACGGCACCCGCACCTGGCCAGCGCAGGCCCTGCCGGCGCGAGCGGCGGCAGCAGCGCGCGCTACGGGCAGCAGCACTACCCACCGGGCTACCTGCAGGGCTACCCGCATGGGTATCTGGGCGACGCTTGGCAGCCTGGCACGGTCGGGTGGGCGCCCACCGTGGCGCCCACCCTCATGTCCTCCATGGCGCCCACCATGGCGCCGATCTGGACGCCGAGCGCTCTGCCGCCGCGCCTCGCGAACGGTGGCGCGTACCGGGACGACGCGACTTCCCACCGAGACGCGCCGGCCTGGGCGCCGTCGCCAGCATTCCCTCTGCCTGCGCCACCGCAGCAGCAGAAGCCGTCGTACGTGGCGGATGAGTGGGAGAACCTCTTCCCGAACAAAGGGCGTGAACGCCCGGCACCTCGGCCGCTGCCGACGTGGGTGTCGGGCCTCGAGGCTGGGGCTCTGCTGGCGGAGCAGCACGCTCAGAAAGCGACACGAGCGCTCCGTTCCGAGATTGTCGCCGAGATCGTCGCTGAGCCCGCGTGGGTGGAGTACGCAGACAGCGCATCGGCCGAGCTCAGGCGACGCGCCCCGCCGCCGCCCCCGCCGCCGCCGCCGCCGCCGCCGCCGCTGCCGACGGCGCCTCCGACAGCGTCTACTGAGGACCATTTCGCGGCGATAGACCGCTCACCCGTCAAGCGTACCGCCCCCGCCGTCCACGCCAGCAGCGGCGTGGCCAAGCCCGCGATGCCGTCCGACTTGGCCGTTGGCTCTCCCGCGTCCGTGATGGTGGCTGAGCATGCATATGAGCATGCATATGAGCATGCATATGAGCATGCACACGCCGAACGAAGCCGGGTGGCCGTTACGGGCGCCGTGACGGGCGCCGTGACGGGCGCGTGCAATGGGGGCGCGGACGCCGAGGCCGCCGCGGCTGCCTCGGCCCGCCGAGCGCTGGTAGAGGAGGCGAGGGCAGCTGCGGAGGCGACGGCGGCAAGCGAGGACTCAACTGCCGCCAAGATCGCCGAGATGGGCGCCAAGGCGGCGGCCGCCGCACGGCAGGCGGCCGCGGCCGCTCGCGCCGAGATGGGCGCCATCGAGCGCGAGCTTCGTCACTACACGCGTGAGAAGGACGAGTACGCGGCGGCGGCTGAGCTGCATGACAAGCTGGCCGCCCAGGTGGCGGTGCACGGCGAGAACGGGCCAGCGGCGACGCGCCTTTCGGGCGTGCAGCGGCGCGCGCAGCACGAGGCGCTGCTGTGCGTGCGCCAAAAGCTTGATGCGTACGAGGCGGCGCAGCCCGAGCGCGAGCAAGCCATGCTGCGCCTCGTGGCGCGCATCGAGGAGCTCAGTGCCCGCTAAGCGGGTGTCCTGTCTCCTGAGCGGGTGTCAGACGCGCGATCAATGACCTGAAGGAGCTGTCTCCTCCCGAGTCCCGTGTGCCGTGCTGCATTTCGTTATCGTTTAGATGAAGTATGTTGTCCGAGTCCGGTTAGTGCCGCGCCGCTGTGTTCTCGATCCTGTATTAAGCTCTGAGCAGGCGAGGACAGGCCCAGGACCGCAGGACGCCAGGAGCGAGGTGATGACGGCCTTGAGTCGGCTACGTCTATGTGGAATTCAGTCTAAATATTATAGGTGCTAATTCTTAACGACGACCCCGAGAGAAAAAGGGTTTCACAGCCAATGTTTATAAAACGTCACAAAGACAAACTGCGATGCCCCTGCGCACGAGACTGCAACTCCTATCCGACTGACAGCTCTGCGACGCCTCTGGGCAGGCTCCTCAGCAGACTACATCAACAGGCCTCATCGACTTGCGCGACTACAGGGGGTGCTTAGCACACGGCACACCCCTCTACGCAACGATCAGTGTGCTCTTCACGTTCTCCTAGGGTCGGGCACGGGGGACAGGTCGTACCTGCTCGTGGGCACGGGGGGCCAGTCATGTGAACTACCGGCATGGGGCCGATAGATGTATCCTTGAAAATCCTCGCCGGTGTGTTAGTCCACCGAGCGACGCGACCGCAGCGCCAGTCTGTGTTTCGTGTGGTAGTGGCTGGTCGGTACC
>ENA-UOUZ01000919-UOUZ01000919.1-mixed-culture-metagenome-genome-assembly--contig:-NODE-919-length-20520-cov-96.919179_pt1 | contig 20520 bp, 11 predicted proteins | sample MGYA00238154_ERZ761575 | MGnify/ENA primary metagenome ERZ761575 (study PRJEB28896, sample SAMN07631632) | mixed culture metagenome | isolation source: Freshwater growth medium | place: USA...
AGATTTTGATGCACCTCTCCAAGGATTTGGGGACAGCATATAGCTGGAGGTCCTTCATCGAGTGCCTTCATCGAGACCGAGGGCCGAAAGAGCGGTCACGGAGTGGTCTTCATGACTCACCACCGGCGGCAGCCAGGAAGGTCCAGGAGGCACACAAGTGGCCGGACCGCCCTGACCCCGCAGGCGCGCCTTTGCGCCTGGGAGGCGCCCATGATGAGGGATGTAATTGCGCCTGTTCTTTGGCGCTTTTGCAGGCGCAATTACATCCCTCATCAAGGTGGGCGCCTCCCAGGCAGCGCGGCAGGCCACCCGCTCTGTGGGGAAATGCAAACAATTGAATGCAAAGGCCTGGCGCTTATTTGGGTATACACCGGCGCGCGCCTCTCACGCAAAGTTGCCGGCACATTTTCCAAATTTAAGTCATGTCAAGTCAAGTCAAGTCAAGTCAAGTCAAGTCAAATCAGAGCGCGAACCGCTGCCTGTGAGGCCTAGGCAAAAAGGGCCCACACAGAGTCCCCCTCCCCAGGCCGTAAGGGTGTCGCGTGTACGGATCTTGGATGTAAGATAAACAGACCACGGCGAGTTTACGTGATCGTGTAAGACGTACTAACGCGCTCCAACTTCAAAAACCGGCACTTCAGAGTACATTGTACGGTGTACCACAGCCAGCACAGGGGGTCGAACGACCCAAATTTTAATGGTCTCGATGTTTTACAGGTTGCTTCGGCCAAACCTCCGTCCATAGAGATAGAGGCCCTTGCGCTAGGGGGTCCGGGTTTGTACGGTATACGGGTGTGTCACCAGTCTTCACAGCTTGCATGAGCTTGGCCTTCGGTGCTGGCGCGAGCACAATCATGCTGAGGCGGCCTGTCGCTACAAGTAGGCTGCCCCTGCTGCTCTCATCGCCTCGCGCGCCCGTCGCTATCAGCGCCTCAGTCGCCCAGGACGCAGGCGCGTGCGCGCTGCTCGTCGGGACCGCCATCGGCGGTGGCTTTCTCGCTCTGCCGTATGCGACGGCTCCAGCTGGCGCGCTCCCATCTGCGGCCGTGCTCACGGGCTGCTGGGCATGGCTTCTGGCCGAGTCGCTCCTGATAGCGGAGCTAGTCATGGATGCATCTGCCGAACGCAGCCGCACCAGCAACAGCTCCGCGCCCGTCTCCTTTGCATCGCTCGGCTACGACGCCTTTGGCGAGGCCGGCGGCCGTGCCGTCTCGCTCACGTTTATCATTCTCATGATCACGACCATGGTGTCGCAGGTCGCAAAGGGGGACGCACTGCTCGCCAGCGTGCCGATGGCCTCAGCATTCGCAGCAGTGCGCTGCGGTGTTCTCGCTGCGAGCGTCTCCACATTTGCACGCCTCGCCTCGGCCAACATGGTCAGCCTCATCAACGGAGGCCTGACGATTGGTTTCATCGGAGCGGTGAGCACGCTCTTTGCGGCGGGCTGGCCGCTGGCCGACTGGTCGCGGCTAGCGCGCGCCGACTGGTCGCTCGCCTTCCCGGCCGCGCCCACGCTGCTGCAGCTGCACGTGTACTGCGAGGTGGTGCCGGTCGTCTGTTCGTGCCTCAGCTATGCCCGAGCCCGCGTGCGCCGTGTCATCGTCGTGGGCTCGCTCGCGCTCCTCGCGATTCAGCTGTTCTGGTCGTCGCTGGGCATCGCGCTTGTCGCACCATCGCTCGGCGGTGGCGCACTGCGTGCGGATCCCGTCGCGTCTCTGATGCTGGCTCACGGTTACGTCGGGGCAGCCACCGCGGCCACAGCAGCCACCGCCGTGCTGACGACGATTCTGGGCACCGCCAGGGCGCTTCACATCTTCAGCCTTGATGCGACGCGAGCGTCCAAGACGACAGGCGCGCCATCGTCGTCGGCGTCCGCAGGCGCGGGGGGACGTGCGGGCGGCGGCGGGCTACCCTCACTGCTCCTGTACGCGGCGACGATTGCCATCCCTACGACAATCGCGACGACGGCCGGATCGACAGCGGCCTATTTTGGAGCGATCGACCTCGCGGGCGCATACCCGGTCGCTTTGCTCTGGGGGCTCGTGCCGCCACTCATGGCCATGCGCCGACGGCGTACCATGGGCGCATCGCGAAGCCCGGGGCTGATGGCTCTCGCCACCTTGTCCGCCGCGTTCGTCGCGGCCAACCTCGCCGGAGATCTCGCGTGGCTGCTGCCCGGCCTTCGTGGAGGGAGGGCAAGGTGGCAGTAAAAGAACGGGATGTAGTCCGAAGCTTATTTGAAACGAAATCGAATTTCCGGGCGGCGTCCGGCCGTACACGACCTTTTCGCATTTCGGTGCGACGGCAGCTGTGCGACGGACGGTGGCGGACCCCGTTAACGGCGCGTCCAGAGGCTGCGGTGGGCCGCGGCCCGCGCCGGGCGGGGCGGCGGGCGGAGCAGCCCGCCCGACCGCGTGTGTGCGCACACACCTCGACCGTAGCTACATCGACCTCTCGTCTCTACTGCGTCGATGTGTGGTTGCCCCAGATGAAGACGCCTGCCGCGTCAGTCAGCCACGTCAGTCGTCGGCACACCCGCATTCAGAGCCAACAGCGACGTGGCGCGTTTGTGGTCGAGCCGCGTGAGTGCAGCCACATTCTTCGGCGCAATCTTGCCCCCCATTGCGCCCAGCAGATGGCCGCATTGGTGTTTGCCGGGAGCCTCTAACACCTAACAAGTGTCTCGAAGTGCGCCGGTGAGATCTATCACCACCAGTACGTGCACTCGACGGCCCTGCCAGCGTTCGTTGCATGGCGCATCGTCGCCAGCGTGCTCCTGCTTGAATGATCCTGGCCTGGCGCTGGAGAGGAGACGGCCTCGAACTGGGCCATCCGCCCATCGCACACGAGGCCAGATAGCATCTGGACATGCATCATCCTCGGAGGCGGAGATACGTCGACGCCCAAGTCGGCGCCCACGGCATGCCGGTAGGACGCGGCCGCAATCTGCTCACCGAGAATACAGGCCGCGCCGCCATGCATGTTGCCCATCAGGTTCGACCACGTGGGTGAGAGCGGCGCAGCGTACAAGATCGGCGCAGTACCCTCCACCGCCGCTGGATGACGCAACGGCATCAGACGACTCATTGCGGCATCCGTGGCGATGGCCTCTAGTGGAGGAAATAGGTCCGCACGACGCTTCGGGTCCATGGGCGGCCACGGCCTCACGTCCGGATAGCGGTGCTCGAAGAGGCGCATCGCCCACGGCTGGACGTGGGCGAACATGGCGGAAGCTCCAACCGACTCGAGCACCGAGATGGGCGAGAGCAGTGGGGCTGGAAGCGAGAGCATCTTCGAGTGCCTTCCCACAGCTAGGAGCTCTCCGGATGAGGACGGCGCACCACGCCAGATCTCGAGCTCCATGTGCCCGAGCTGCCGCCCGGTCTTGAGCTTGCGCGAAACAAAGTGCAGCTCCTCGCCGCCACTTACGCTTGGCACCTCGCCGTCGCTGCGAGCTGCAAGAGTCCCTGAGATGGAGAGCGTGACACCAGGTCGACGCTTCTTGTCGAAGCAAGCCATGCCGCCGTAAGAAGAGATCTCGTCCGCTAGTGCCAGCACGACCGCCAAGCAAACCTTTCCGTCTGAGCGTGCCGCCCAAGTCGGCCAAGGCATCTTCCACTCAGAAGTTGCACTGTCAATGCGCACAGGCGTCAGGCGGCCGCCGTCTCTTTGGAGCTTCAGGCCGAGCGACGTGCCGAAGGAGCCGAGACGCGTTGTGATCGACCACAAAGACTCGGCAGCGGCCAGCCGCTGCGTGCAGATGGCCGACTTCATCTTCACTTCAACTTGCGGCTCCTCCGAAAAGCGAGCACATTATTCAATCCAAGTGGGAATCAAAACCTAAAGAGTGGGGCGCCCTCAAACGCCGCGCGTCATCTCTACAACTCTACCCCGGTCAAGAAGAATCGGGCCTTTCGGACGCAGCAACGGAGTCCGCGGGCGCCTCACCCGTCTCCTCTTCTGCTGCGGCCTGCTCCTCTGCCGACATCGCCGACATCGCCGACATCGCCGAGTTGTTCTGCAGCGCCCTCGTGAGCGCCATCCCATGCTTTGGCCACACGCGCTCAAACCAGAATTGAATGACGCGACCTATCGGCACACCCGCAGAGCCCTTGCGTGCCTTCGGAGCCTCGTTGAGCAGCGCGTTGTCCTTGAGGGGCAGCAGCGCTTCGCCGAGGGCTGTGCGCACCATCGCAGCCTGCACGAGCATCTCGGTCGGCGCCGCGTCGTCCGGCGGGAGCACGCGCACCATTAGAAACCCGAGCACTCTCCGGTGCTCTGCGAGGTTGACCAGGCGCGCGGCCGCCCATCCCACGGGCTCCTCTGGCAGCTCCTCGGCGTCGTACTGAGTACTGGCGCGCGCGCTGTTCGGCTCAATCCGCAATCCGGAGGGGCGCACGAAGGGGGCGGCGGGAGCGGCGGGTGGTGCGGCCGGTGGGCTGGTTGGTGCGGTGCCTTTCGGCGGCGGGTGCGCTTCCTTTTGCTGCGGCTGCTGCGGCTGCGGCGGCAGCGGCGGCAGCGGCTGCGGCGGCTGCTGGCGCTCTGGCACCTGCCCGCGTCTGCCGGGGAGCTGCTTCTTCTGCGCCTTTGCCTCCTCTTCACGGCGGACCTTCTCTGCCTCCTCCTGCCGCCGCGCTTCCTCCTCCGCCTCGCGCGCAGCGGCCGCTGCTGCGGCCGCCTTCGCCTCCTCCGCCGCCTTGACCCTCGCTGCCTCCTTGGCTTCAAGCTCGGCGAGCCGGGCGAGCGCAGCCGCCTCGGCCTCCGCCGCCTTACGCGCCGCCTCTGCCTCCGCTGCCGCTGCCGCCGCTTCCGCCGCGGCTTGTTGTGCCGCGGCCTTGGCGTCGCGGCGCGCCTCGTCGATCATGGGCCACGCCACGTCAAAGTACCAAGCCGTCATATCGCCGGCCTCGAGGCCCTTGGCACCCTTCTCGGCAAATACCTCCGTGGCGAGCGTGCTCAGCTTCTTGAACTCCTTCTTGAACTCCTTCTCGATCGGCTTGAAGAGGTCCTTGATCAACATGGGGAGCATGTTGGCCGGAACCTTGCCACGTTCAGCACAATCCTTGTGTAGGGCCACGATGCGTGCCTTCTCGTCGATCTGCGCCTTGTCCGCCACAAACTTGCCCAGCTTGGGCTCAATCTTTGGAGCGCGCTTCGCGGCGGCCGCTGCCGCCTCACGCTTGCGCTTCTCCTCGAGCGCCTTGCGCTCCGCCTTGCTGAGCTTCTTGGGAGGTGGCGCCTGCGGCAGCTTGTTCAGTGGCGGCTCTGCTCGAGACTCGTCATGCTCTGGCGGCGACTCGTCGTCACTGTCGCTCACCAGGTCCATCCCGCCATTTTGCAAAGGCGGTTGACCCAAAACATGGGCATTGTACCGAGCATTTCGTAATCAGTCCCGCTTCCTTGTCAAGTCAAGTCAAGTTCGTGCTCCTTCTGTTGTGTCTCCTCCTCTCCGTCGATTCTCACCTCCACTGCTAGCCTCAGATCACCTTCCGATAAGAAGCAGATACTTAGGCTTCTACTAGTAACGTAAAGGGGCTTTCTGCCTTCTCCACAATCATTAACTTCCCCACAGTGGAGGCATGCTTAGCGCATGCCGTGGGGGTCCGGAGAGTTTTTGCGCTTTGTGTTGAACTCCACAGAATCAGGAAGATTTCTCGATAACGCGCATGATTATCATGCACTCGCCCAGCCGCGCGCCACAATCATTCCCCACGCGCACTCCTCATCGGCCACATATGCGTCTGACACCACACACGTGCAGTCGGCATGCTCGCCCGTGCACACGCGCTCGCTGTGACCGTGTTTCGCCGCATCTCGCTGTCTTCACCGACGGCGTCATACGCCGGTGCGCGCGAGCACCTCTTGCATCGTGCTCCGCAGCCGTGCGCCCGGACCCTCATCGGCCACCCCCAAAAAAGCCGCCGCCGCCGCCGTAGCCGCCGCCGCCGTAGCCGCCGCCCATCATGCCGCCCATGGCGCCGCTGTAGGCGTAGCCCGCGGGCTGCGGCGGCGGCGGCAGCAGCTGGCCCATGCCCGGCGGCAGCCCGGGCGGAATCTGCTGCAGAGGCATGCCCATCCCAGCGCTCATCTGCGCCGGCATCGCCCCCCCCATCCCCCCCATCCCACCCATGCCTGGGGGCATGCCTGGAGGCACCCCCCCCAACCCCCCCATCCCGCCCATCCCCCCCATCCCCCCCATGCCTGGAGGCATGCCGGGAGGCACCGTGGGCTGGGCGTCGTAATCGCGTCGTAATCCGGGGCCCGTGGGCTGGGCGTCGTAATCGCGTCGTAATCCGGGGCCCGAGGGCTGGGCGTCGTAATCGCGTCGTAATCCGGGGCCCGCGGGGCGCGGCGGTGGCTCCTTGTAGTTGGCCTTGAAGTACTTGAGAGCGTCCTCGACACTCGAGAAGAGCTTGGTGCGGTAGAGGAAGCCGGCGGGACTCACTTTGACGAACTCCCGGATGACCTTCTGCTTGGGCAGGTAGGAGAGCTGGTAGTGATCGGCCGCTTTGGGGTTGGGCGAGAGCCGGTACGGGATCGTCTGCGGCGCGCCGCTCTTCTCCGCCTTGAGCATCCTCTCGAGCACGTCGGCGCCCTTCTCATCCACAAACTTGCGGTGCCCTTCGAGCTCGCGCACATTCTCAACGAGCGGCTCGATGTATCTCGCGATGATCTCGTCCAGATCGTCGAAGCGCTCGCCAGGCTGCTTCTTCGACTCGTCCCGGCCGAGGAAGAGGCTCGCACCCAGCTCCGCCGCAGAGGGCTTGTCCTCCTCAGCAATGTCAACGTGCAGCAGCGGCCCAGTCGCGCTCAGCTTGATCGACGCGGTCAGGTGCGCCGTCCCCTTGGACGACGGGCGGAAGTACACCTCGCCCACGGGTGCGACCTTCAGAAGCTCGGCTACCTGGTCGTGCGTGCCCTGCTTGAAGAGGGGATGGGCGATGCGCCGGCGCACGTACTGGGGCGTGCGCGCCCTCTCCTGCCGCTTCTTCTCCTCGGCGGCATGACGCTCCTGCTCGGCGAGAGTCTGGTGGAGGGCGGAGCTCAGGTCCTGGCCGCGGCACGCGCCGTCGACCTGAAAGGTGTCGCGATGCACGGCGAGGACCTTGACGGAGATGATCTGCCCCTCCTTGATGGAGAGCTGTGGCCGGGAGTGTGCGTCCGTCGGGACGCGCGTGAACTGGTCCGAGATCTTGTCCTCGTCGATCATCAAGCTCAGGCCACACTGCAGCTGGCAATGGAGCTTGCCACTCGAGTGCTGCTCCTGGAACTGGCGGCCCGCCTCGTAGCGCGTCACGGTCGCGCTTGTGAGGAGCTCCGGCCGAAGGGTTTCGTCAGTCTCGCCCGTGAGGAGCTCGAAGAGCTTCTTCGTATCGACTGGGCCACGGCCCTCAACGGCGCCGCGCATGTCGCGGAAGGGGTGCGCGAGCTCACTTCGGATGTCGGTGAGTGTCTCGACGCCGGTACGTGCGCCCTCGGACTCCTTCAGATGCTGCGCAAACTCGTCCAGCTCGAGAGAATCCAAGCAAAGCGACTCTTGGCCCGTCTGCTCGTCAATACGGTACGCCTCGCGCCCCATCGCACGGTCGACCGCCTCATTCATCGTCTGTGGGTTCTCCTCGGGCTCCTCGTTCTCGTCGTAGATGCCGTCAAAGCAGATGCGCTTCGCGTGCTCGTACTCCTCTGGGTGGATGCGGCAGCCTTCGAGCCCGGGAGGGCGCCACCGCTCGATCTGGCGCGCCGTGTCGAAGATCAGGAAGCCGGCGGCGTTGTGCCAGACCACGGGGCCAAGGAGCTTCTCGTCGAGGAGCTCCTGCCGACTCTGGATGGGCAGGGAGTTGGCAGAGCGTGACTGCAAGTCACGCAGCAGCGCGCCCGCCTTGCGTGGGCCGAGACCGGGCACGAACTGGAGCACGTGCATGCGGTGCGCTTGCCGCTGCACGTCGTCCACGTGGACGCCCAGACGGCACGCGCAGTCGACGAGCTCGTTGACGAGGCCGCGCTCGAGGATGTCCTCAGGCAGCTGGCTGGCCATCGGGTGGAGTGGCAGGTTCGACAGCTTGAGCGCGGTGGGCGCGGTGACGTGGCACAGCTCGGCGAACGGGTCCTGCAGCATGCGCGCCGACGAGAGCGCGGTACGTAGCGCCGTATCGAGCTCCGGCAACTCGGACTGAGCGGCGACCGTGGCCGCCCAGCGCGCTGGAATGGCCTCGTCGACGAGCATGGCCTTGAACGGCAGCTTGTTCGCAAAGGCCTCGCGCGAGATGTTCGGATACTTCTCCATCGGCTGGTCGTTGTGCGGCCGGCTCGCGCGGTAGTAGTCGCGCGCCATCTCGTCGCCGTCCTTTTCGCCCTCGCGGCGGAGGGCGATCGCAAAGGCGACGTGGTTGAGCTCCTCGACGAGCCGGCGGCACACAAGGTCCACCGCTCCCAGCGCGATCGCCTCACAGCCTGCATCGACGAGCCAGTTCTCGAGCCGCTCGAGCTCGGACATCTTGCGCTCCACGTCGAGCTGCGAGCACGAGGTCATCTGCGCGATCGAGCTGCCCTGCTGGTCGCGCGTCGGGCCGCGCGTGCGGATGTTGGTGAGCAGCCAGGTGCACTGGAAGTGGGAGAGCATCGTCCCATTCTCGTCGATGGCGACGAGCTTCAGACCGGGACGCGCGCCCTTATTGGCGCGCCCCATGTCGTCCGAGGGCAGCAGCGTCGCGCCGACGACGCGTGCCTTGCGCTCGTAGTAGTCGCCCACGTTGGGCAACCAGTCGGGCTTCTTCTTCTTGCCGGGCTTCTGCTGCTTGCGCTCGGCGGGCGCGATGCGGAAGGGCGGCCCGTACGCGAGCGCGTGCAGCCGCTGCGCGCACTCGGCGGCTACCATGAGCTGCGCCTCGCGCAGCGCCGTCTCGAGCGCCTCCTTGCCTAGCTTCGGGTAGAGGAGGCCGAGTGTCGCCCGCCTCAAGATTAGGGTGCGCTGCGCGTTCCACTTGTCGGCGCACGGGTTGGGGTCGGTCTCGTCCACGGGCGTGAGGAAGGCATTCTGCAGCTGCACCAGAAAGGGGTCCGGCGGCGCGTCGGGGTAGTCGTCGAGCTGCGGGACCTCAACACTCATCGTGATGAGACCCAGCTGCTGCGCCTTGGCCGCCATCATGAGCAGCTCGGCCTTGGCGACCGCCTCGTCGCGACTGCCTGTATTGTGCCAGTCGACCCTGTACGGGGCTCCGGGCAGCAGCTTGTACAGCGTCGTCGAGTTGCGCCGCTCGCGCGCGGCCGCCGACGTGTCCTTGGGCCGCACGTGCAGCTCGTTCATCACGCGGTAGAGCGCGTGGGTCGGGTCGACCTCATCCGCTCCCTTGGGCGTCGCCTCCACCTGCAGTCGCGCCGCCATCCCCATGTGCGAGCGCGCCTTGTGCCGCAGGTCGATGTTCGATGCGATCCCATGCGCAAACACCTCTCGCGCCGCCGCGAGCGCCCCCTCGGGCTTCTGCAGCTCGGCGGGCAGCGGCGGCGCGCTCCCGCTCGCCGCCTGCGCGGCCATCATGTCGATAAAGTCCTTGGCGACCTCTTCGGGCGTGAGGAGCTCGTCTGCGGGCAAGTTCTGCTGCCCAAAGTGCACCACGACGTTCTCAGCGAGCGCCCTCACGGAGAGGCCGAACTTTTCGGCGAGCACCGACGCGCTCCCCTTGCACGCGGCCGCGTACAGCGAGCGGTTCTTGGCGGGGCGGCGCGCGCCGCCCACGGCAGCGCGCGGCTCTAGATCCTCGGCGGCAGCGCCACTGTTCTTCACGTCGTACTCGTTTTCGAGCCACGCTTCGAGGTCGAGGACCTCGTGCAGGGAGTCCGCCGTGCGCAGCAAGGCGCGCAGCCGCTTGAGCAGATCCGGCTCGTGCGCGAAGCGCGCCGTGGCCGAGCGCAAGAGCGCCGCCTTGGACGACTGCAGGTGGTAGTGCTCGCGGTCGAGCTCCGGGATGGCATGCAATTGCGCCGGCGTGAGCACCGCCGCCCAGTCCTCCTTGCGATAGTACGCGATGAAGGCGAGCTCGAAGCGGCGGCGCTCCTTGCTCGCCTCGTCCTCGTCGGCCTCGCCCTCCGCATCCTCCACGACGCCTTCCTCTTCATCGGCACTTCCGCCCTTCTTCTTGCCCTTGGCCTTCGTGCCTTCGAGAGGCTCGCCCTCGCGCAGCTTACTCAGCACCGTCTCGATCGCGCGCAGCACGCGCTTGGTGCGCAGCTCGTTCTCCTCCTCGGTGCGCACCGGAGGCGCCCCGTCTGCGTCCTCGGGCAGCTTGCCCACCCCCTGGGCAAACAGACGTGAGAAGATGAACAACGCCTCCATCTCCAACTCCCTCGGATGGGGCGCGTCGCGGTTACGGAAGGCAAGCTGTAACCTCTCAGGCAGATCCTTGTCGCGAAGCTCGGCATCCTCGCTCGTCTTGAAGAACGCCTTCCTGTCCTCCTCCGAATACAGCTTGTCGATCACCTCCTCCGCCGTGCCCGCCGCAAGTCGCTTCTTGCCCTTGCGTGCGTACTTCCTCTCACGGCGCGCGCGCCGCTCTTCCTTTTTGGCGCGCGTCTCCTCATCGTCCTCGTCCTCGTCGTCGTCGATGAAACCGTCCATCTCCTCGTCCTCAGACTCGTCCTCGGACTGCGCGTCCGCCTCCTCCTCGTCATCACCCTCATCAACAGCAGTGGATGCATCGCCTCGCGTGAACGCAAGCAGCTCGCGAATCTCCGTCGACGTGCCGAAGATGTCCTCGGCCTCCTCGCGCATGTTGGCGAGCTCCTCCGACACGCCCAGCGCGTGCTTGCGGCGCACCGGCCGCTCGCCCGGCGCGTACTCAATGAAGCCGTCCGATTTCTCATCCGACTCGTCGTCGTCGTCAATCTCCGCGTCTCGCGCAGGCCGTGCGACCTTGGGCTCGTCCTCGTCGTCGCCCTCTGCCGCCTCCGCCGCCTCGTCGTCGTCGTCGCCGAAGAGACCGGCTGCAATTTCATTCTCGGCGTCCTCTGCAGTGGTCGCCACGGGCGCAGTCTCCTCGCGCGCCTTTTTCTGCAGCCGGCGGCGGCCGCCCTCACCCTTGCGCAGACGACTCACGTCCATGCCCGTGTTTTCCTCGAGCAGCGCTAGGTCGTCGTCGTCCAGCTCGTCGTCGACCGCCGCCTTGCGCTTCTTGGCCTTCTTGCTCACGACCACCTCGTCCTCGTCCTCGTCGTCCCTGCTCTTAGCCGCGCCCTCCTCGCCCTCATTGTCATCGTCGTCATCGCCGCCCTCCTCACCCTCGTTATCATCATCGCTGTCCTCACCCGATTCGGCGCCCGAGTCGGCTGCCTCCTCCTCGTCTGAAGGCAGCCCGTCGAAATCGTCCTCCGGCAGGGCGGGCGGCGGCGCGTCGTCTGCCTCGCCATCATCAGCATCGGCGGGCGCTGCCGCATCGGGCTCATCCTCGGCATCATCGCCGCCAGCACCCTCCTCCTCCATTGGGTCGTCGGCCTCTTCCGCGGCGGCAGGCCCGTCGCTGGTGGTTGGCACAGCGGCAGCGCCGTTGTCGTCCTCGTCCTCGTCCTCGTCCTCCACAACCACGCGACGCCGCATATGGCTCATTGCACGAGGGTCCGCCACGGAGCAACACTGGTGCTGTGAACACACGCCCCGCCCCCCCCAAAATGTGTCTAGAGTGAGACTGGTCTTGTAAGTTAGTCACCCACACACATACCGTATCCCCGCAACGGCAACCCTCAGCCTCGCTGGGGTCGCAACGTGTATCGAGCCGGTCGGTTCTAACACAGCATACTCTATAGCGACGGGCTCCAGCCGGATGACGTGCACGTGGCCGCGGAACACTCTATGTACTTGGGCAGCGCCGTCTCATGCGTCGCGCCGCAGCCCTTGAGCACAGGTGCGTTTGTGCACTTGGGGCCCTGGTAGAAGCCATTGTACTTGCCGCCGCAGCTCGAGGGGCAACCGTTGCTGATGCAAAGTCCGCAGAAAACATCTACTCCCAGCTGCGCCTTGTACTGAGCGACAATATCGGTCCCGGTCGAGGTACCGTTGATGACCGAGGGCGACGTGCCTTGCGGGCACACGAGCCCCAACCCAACGTTGGGGCTCGTGGGCTCGTGGGTCGTCGTGCAGTTGCACAGAGGGTGCCCGTTGCATGCATACGAGTCCGTCCTCGGACCATGCAACGGAGCTGAGCTCGGGCTGCGCTGGGGCGACTCGACGGTCGCACCGATGATCTCGATCGTGGTGCACGAGACGTAGGATCGGACGTCTTCCGCGTCCACGAGCCACTGGAGGGCGGCACGGCCTTTGCGGTTGGGCATGCGCACTTTGAAACCGAGGACGACGGAATAGATCCCTTCGGGTGCTGACGCATCCCCCGAGGTCCCCTCCGAAAAGTGATACCCGAGGACGTACGACGTGAAGTGGCTGGGCGATGAGCAGGCGCTGTCCTCATAGAAGCAGAGGCTCACCCGCATGACGCCCTGATGGAAGAAGCCCTTGAGCCCGAGCTCCACTTCCTGACCAGCCTTGTAGGTGGCAACCTCCCCAGGGCCAGGGAGGCTCATGTTGAAATGAGTCGGGTCGCTCTTCAGATCGCCGCACTCCTGGAGAAGGCCCTGAGACCCGCCACGGCTGCCTTTCACCAAAGTTGAGCCACCGCACGCAAAATTCTCGTACGCGGGGTGGACGTGGAACAAGTGGGAGTACGTGAGCTTGTCATCGAGGCACTGCACATCGTCACTGGTGTCCGGCGTGGTGTGCGTCTGGCAGATCTTGCTGCCCATGATCACACCATTGAGCAGGCACGAGCCCGTACGAGATAGAGGGGCCGACAAGTATTCGTGCGCCTCAACCACAACCAGCAGCAGCAGGCGAGCGACAGGACTTGACATAAATCGCGAATAGAAAATCACACAGTCCTCTTCATCAACACATGAGTTGTTATGAAGGTCGGACGGCGGACGTTTTTCACACGGTCATCATTCACGCGAGCAGTCCGGCGTGCAGCAGCTGTGCGCATGCGACGAGCGTGCGTCGCCCTTCACATGGCGTGCCTACAAAGCTTGCCTCGAAGAGTTTGAGTGCAGTCAAGTACCTCGCACCCTGCGGCCCCTTGCACCTTGCGGCCCCTCGCAACGCCGACGGCGCGCTCAGCTCGTCGTGGCAGCGCTGCACGCGACGGAGCTGTGTCCACAGTGTGTACGTGTGCACCCGTCGCCTTCGCGCCCAGGGCTTTGGAAGCAGGCCGATCATTTTACCCGAGCAGAAACGGCCTCGCTCCACCGCCGTCGACTGGAAGCTTGAGTCGTGGCCCCACCGGCCGCAGGCGCGTGCCTCCGAGAGGAGAAGCCAATCCAAGAGCGGCGCATCCAGCCTTGCCAGCGGCCTGCTATGCGAGATCTGCTGCAACACACCCGCTGCTGTGGTCGCGTCCGTCGAGCCCTCTTCAGTCGATGTCGAAGGCGAGACCGAAGGCGACAACGACGCCGCCTCGATCCACGGGTGCGCGCTCCCACGAACGCCGCTCGAGAAGATACGTGCCCTCGGGCACAGCTGCTCGAAGAGTTTGACGACTGCACCCGAGTCGGAGGCGATGTACAAGCTACCCATCGCGCACACCGACCGAAGGGCCTCAGCGTACTCGTTCACGTTGACGCCTGTGTCCCATGCAAGCATCACAAGAGTCGCCGACGCGTTCCAGCTTTGCCTCGCCAGCGCGGATGACCAGTTGCTCGCCGGCTTCAGATCGCTCGCCAGAGTGCGCACGTGCACACCGATGTAATCACCATCGGCTGGCATACGTCTTCGGAGCTCGTCGTGCGCCAAGGCCAGCGTGCTGCCACGGATTGGCGTGGTGGCCAATCGGCCGATACAAGCCGCGAGGAGATTGGTGTACTGCTCGTTGGCGCACCCCGGCAGGTAAAACTTAGGATTCCCACGCACCGCGCCCTTCGCAAGCACGAGTTGCACGTACCATGACACGTTCAGCCATACGTGCTGCTGTCGAGCGATCACGGCTGAGCGGAGCAGACGGACAGCCAAAGATCGGAGATGCGCCTCAGGGGAGCGCAGGTCGACTTCATGCAGAACGTGTGCGCGTGCGATGTGGGTTTCTGCCTCTTTTGCCGAGTCAAACATCCAGGGCACAGTGCCGCCATGTGCAAACTGATGCACAGGCAGAGGCAGGGCACGTAAGCTTTCACCACGGTGGAGGAGGAGCCGACGGCCAAGGGTCGCTGCAAGCAGGTGCAATGATCGCACGAGGGGCCAGTAATTTCCCCAGCCAGCTCCCTTTGTCATTTCGAATCGGAGGCCGAGGGTCCGGTTCAGCTCTGCAATCCAGCTGCAACCCATCGGTGCGCAACATTGTGTCTTGGCCATATGACGGCAGTCGGCAGGCGCGACAGGCAAAAGGCACGGGTCGCATGCACCACCTGGTACGGCGGAGGGCAATGCCGCCAGCGTTGAGCTTTGCATGCTGCGGTGTTGTTGCTTCCGGGCGAGGTCCTGCCTGAGCGACGCCATTTCGGCGATTTATGATCGCGGTGCGCGCAGTGTGCGCGCGCGTGAAAGCCAATCAGAAATTCCTACCCGACATGCGCGCGCATGTCCCCTTACATGTACGATTTGATGTGAATTCACGTGAAGTGCGCAGCTTTCGCACGCGTCGGCCCTGGCTGCGCCGCCGCCCACTCGCCATCGCTCGGCGGAAGGCCCTCTCGCAATGCATTTCTGCTTCATATGTGGCAACATGCTGATGCTCGAGACTTCGACGGGCGGCCGGCTGCGCTTCTACTGCCAGACGTGCCCGTACGTGTACCACCTCAAGGCGATGGTGCGCGTTGACGTTCCGCTCGAGCACAAGGCGGTCGACGAGGTGCTCGGCGGGCCTGAGGCATGGAAGAATGCCGACCAGAGCGATGCAAACTGCCCAAAGTGCACCAATCGGAGGGCCTACTATCAGCAGCTGCAGATCCGCTCCGCCGACGAGCCGATGACCACGTTTTACAAATGCACGGAGTGTGGCCATCGATGGCGAGAGGACTGAAACGCGTGTTCACGTGTGTACAGTGCATACAGGGCGATGCCATGCATGGTTATAAGTCGCTTTAGAAAGCATGCACTCTATCGGAGGGCCTACTCTCAGCAGCTGCGGATACGCTCCGCCGACGCGAGCACAGACGTGATCACGACCGTCCGGACCCGCGACGGGCCCGGCCGCCGCGAGCCCCTGCGGCGCGCGGAGTGTGGCCATCACATGTGTACAGTGAATACAGCGCAATGCGATGCATGGTTATTACGAGCTTTTAGAAAGCAACCATTCTATTGGGAACCAACGAAAGACGGCGCTCGCCACCCCTTCCATGCATGCTGTCCAGGTCGTCCATCGTGCTTGTAGCCCCGGAGATACTTGTCGATGAAATTCAGCAGCCGCTTGCGCTCCTGCACCGGCAACCCAAGCTCCTTGAGCTTTCTGCCATCGGTTTGCAGCAGCGCCTTCAGGTCCATATCTTTCATTCGGTTCGCCTGTTTTGTCAGGTCGAGCGCCTTTTGACCCGCGCTTTGCTTGGCCTTCGCGACTCCCATCTTGGGTCGGCTCGCGGCGCGCAAGAACTCTTCCACCTGTGCCTTGGCTGCGTCGGTGCTCATCAGGAGCGCGCGCTGAGCAAAGCCGGTACGCGGCAGCAGGCTCGCGCCGACGCCTCGCGCAAACAGCGAGTGCATGAGCGATTGAAGATCGTGAGACGGGAAAAAACAAGATCAAGTAAAGTCAAGTCAATGGAAAACACAAATCCCGCAAAAACACGCAAGGGGACAATTCCACAAGTATGGCAAGTCGCACCAAGCCAAGGCACACACATACACGCGATATCTAGGAAAACGGGCGCCGCTCAGCACGGCGACGCTCCGGCGTCCGTCCACGTCCACCATACACGCCGACCCCCCGTCCCCTTTCCGCTCGGATGCATCCCCCCGGGCACGCCCTTAGGAGTCTCAGCCTCCCATCAACATCCTCTGCCCATGCTCATCTCGCTCTTGACGGGGCCGTGACACCGCCGCTCCTCCCGAACGCGCGATCGCTCCTCGACGTCTGTTAAGCCTTGGTATCCGTTCCCTGTGAACGTGGACGTGAACGTGATGTCCGTTCCTGTGGTGCCCCCGGTCTGCGGCGCCCGGCTCGGCGCGCGCTGTGCACGCCAGCCTCGCTCCCCCATCGTCTGTCTCCACGCGCGTCTGGCTCGTCCCACGGCCTGTCTCCGTCCCCCCCGGTGCGTCTATGCCGCCTCTGCATGAGGGTACAGCATTGCGCCCACTGCAACGCGCCTACAGCATCATGCTGCTGTCGACGGCCGCCACCGCCGCGGGCGGCGCGCCGTCGCCATTGGCGAGCGCCTGCGCGATCAGCGCCTCGCCTTCGGCAAAGCCGGTACGGCGTGCCCAGTCCGCGGCGCTCATGCCGGCCACGTCGACGCCGCGTGGATCGACCCGCGCGGCCAGGAGCAACTTGACGGCGCCAGCGTGGCGAAGGGCACACGCGTAGTGGAGCAGCGAGCGCCCATGCATGTCGACGCGCGAGAGGTCGGAGACGCCGCTGCTCTGGAGCATGGAAAGAACTCCGCCGAGCAGCTGCAGCGCAGGCGGGAGTGAGCTGTCCATCAGCTCCGCCGGCGTCGCATCGGGCGATTCTGCCACGCAGTTCTCCTCGACGAGGGGAGTGAGCAGCGCCATCAGGCCAACCATGTGCGCCGACTCCTCGGCAGCTGAGGCCTCGTCCCGGTACGTGTACAGAAGCGGGTTGGACCAATTGAGGCCATCATGGGTCAAGCGCACCTCGACCGTCTCCGCACGGCCAGATGGCGAGGCCGGCACGACAACGGTGATCAGGCTGCCGTTGCACGCGTGCACGTCGGTGGCGATCGCGCTCCCAAAGCAGACGCGCGTGCGCGTGCTGAAGCGCGATCCCTGGATCCAGAGGGGCGTTCCGCCTGCCACGTGGCCTGTGGTCGCGGAGAGGGAGCCGATTTGGGGCGCGCCTGCACCCGTCGGCTCGGCAGCGGCACTCGCGGCTGCGGGGAGCAGCTCGATGTGCTGTGACGAGACGAGAGCTTGCGGCATGGCACCAGCCAACTGGCTCCCATCGGCCAAGAGCGCCATCGCGCCCGCCGAGATGGCGCCGCCCATGCCGGGCATCATCCCGACGGCCGTCGCGCCCATTCCGAGCCCGGGACTGCCCTTGGGCTTGGGCGCCGACTGCTTCGACTTGTACTCGGCGCGGCGCGTCTCCTTCTCCGCCTCCGTGAGCATGTGGAAGGAGTTACGGATCAGAATGTCCTCCGGCGCCATGCAGAAGGTCAGGTGCTTGCCCTCCGGCATCGCCGGGGCCTCATCACCAGGGACCGGGTTCGGGTTGATTGGCGTCACCATCACCTCACGCCGATAGAGCGAGAACATCATGCGGTAGCGCGGCGTCGCGAGCCCGTCGTCGGCGTAGGTCGCCGTGCCGTCCTCCGCCTTCTTGCGCTTCTTCTTCGACATCTCCGGAGGCTTTTCCTTAATTAGGAGCTCCGAGTAGTGGACCACGTTTTCGTGGAAGTGGCGCGAGGCGCGGTCCCCGTGGGACGATGGCACCGGCCCGAGAGGGACCACGTTCCCACGAAGCCCATCGAAGCGCGGCGTCCACGTGTCGCAGTGCACCAGGACAGCATGGAGCTCGTCCACGGGCTGCCACGAGCCCTGCAGCCCGACCTTGGGGGAGGGCTTGACGGTCTTGTTCCACACCTGCGTGCGCACGGCGCCAATACGCACCATCAAGGGCAGGGGTGGGGGCGGGGGTAGAGGGGAAAAGGGCGGCAAGGGGGGCAAGGGGGGGAGGGGGGAGGGGGGGGGGGAAGAGGGAGGGGGCAGGGGCAGCTGGCAGGGGGGACGGGGGATGTAAGCACGAGCGCGGCTCACGCACCTGCTCAAAGCGGCAGTGCTGCAGCAGGCGCAGGCAGCACATGACGCAGTCGACGACGTGCACGAGGCCGCGCGAGGCGGGCAGCGCGATGTCGGCCGAGACCAGCTTCATCGTGCCCACCTGCAGCGGTTGGTGCAGGGCCTCCACCGGCGCCTGGACGTGGTGTGTCTGCTGTCCGATGGTCGTGATGCTCCGATTTGTGTGAAGCTCCTCGCGGCTGCGGCGGGCGAGCGGAGGGAGCGAGGGCGCGTGAGGAGAGAAGGGATGCGGGCGGGGAGACGCGCCGCCACTCAGGCAGGAGCCGCGGTCGCTGGCCCACCTGAGGCTGCCCATGGTGATGTGCACGCAGAGCAGCTCGCGCAGGAGCTGAATCTCGGTGGGCAGGTTGCCCGCCATGGCACGGATGGCCTCGTTGGTGGGGACGAAGATGGTCAGCGGCGTCTCGCACGACTCGATGAATGAGGTCAGCTCGGCCTGCTCAATGAGCCGCGCGAACTCCTGGATACCCTGCTGGTTGGCCCAATCGGCAAACCACGAAGTGGCGGGAGCAGGCGCCACGACGATGGCGTCGGTCGCGACGGCCGAGACGGCGGTGGGGTCGGTGATCTCGGCCATCATCGTTCGGTGGGGTCGGCGTCGGCGTCGGGGTCCGAGGGTCGGCCGCGAGTATGAAGGGCGCGCACACAGGCAACACTCACACGCTCTTCGCACAGTCACAGTGACGGTCGCGTGCCGGGTTGCTGTGGAAGCCTCCTGTGGGGTTTTTTATTGGCCCAACGAAAAGTCCAAAACGCACAAAGGGCTCGCATGTGCCGATAACCAATTATAGAGCGCGGCGCCACGTTGAACAGTTGTTTGTTTATTGTTAGTGTTGGGGTTGCAGTTGGGGTTGTGGGCGTTCGCGTTGGCGCTGAAAAGATCACAGCGAGCGCACGCGGCTTCCTTCGAGGCTTCCTCGGAGCCAAGAGACTTAAGCGGGCCCGATTTTTGATCTCGGCCGATTGAGACACGGACTTAAAAATAAATTGTATGGCGTTGGATTAATATCCCGCGATCGCTAACCACGCAGCGCCGCGCAAGGCTCAGGCTTGACGTTGCTCGACGTGCCATCGGCGTTGGAGCACGACCACGAGCCCGGGGGCGCTTCGAGGTTCATGTTCTCGAGCACAACGTTCGAGATGTAGGAATTATTGAGGCCCGCGAAGGCGCCCGCCTTCTCAATGAGTCTCCCCTTGAGGCCAGAGATGCGCATGTGGCCGACACGCGGCACGAGGCTGTTGTTCACAGGGCCGACCGGGTGCCCACCATAAAAGTCGGAGGCCTCGATCGCCGTCTTGGCCCCAATCACGGTGCTGTTGAACATATAGATGTCGCGAATCTCGCCGCCACGGCCGAGCGCAGACTTGAGGCGGAAGCATGTGCCGACGTCGGCGCAGGTCACATTCAAAGCCGTCACGTTGTAAATGCCACCGCTCATCTCGGAGCCCATGCAGAAGGCGTTCGCGCCCGTGCTGAGATACGAATCGCGGATCAAGATGTTGTACGACGGCATCGCGAAGTCGATACCCGGCTGATCCCACCCACTCTTGACTGCGATCGCGTCGTCGCCCGTGTCGATGATGACGCGCTCGATTAGGATGTCGTGCGACGAGTCGGGGTCGAGCCCGTCCGTCTCGCTGCCGCCGTGCAGACTGTCGATGCGCATGTCGTGGAAGTGCAGGAAGGAGCTCGCAAAGGGGTGAACATGGTAGTACGGCGAGAGCAGGACGTGGATGCCGTCGACCTCGACGTGGTCACTGTACATGAGCTCGAGCAGCGCGCCCGGGTCTCGACCCAACGTCTTTGCTTTGCGGCGATCCCACCACACTGGCCCGTCGCCATATAGCGCGCCCGGCACCTCGCCCGCGCTCGCGTTCGTCGTGATATGGACGTTGCTTGCATTCCAGATAGTGAGGAAGGCCGAGTAGCGGAGGAAGACGTTAGGGAACTCGCGGCAGCTGCCCAGCGACGGAAGGGGCAGGACGAGCGGCCAGCGCGCCGCGTCGGGTGTAGCGCGCAGCGTCGCGCCGCCGCCGAGGATGAGCGTCGTTGATGAGGTCGTGATGTTGAAGGGCGAGCTGAGGAAATCGCCTGACGGAACGTAGATGGTGCCGCCCGCGGCGGCGGAGATGCGGGAGGTGCACGACGCCCACGCGTCGTCGTTGAGCGTGGTCCCGTCGCCGACGCCGCCGCAGTCGCGGACGAAGTTGAGCTCGAGCGCGGCCGCGGAGGCGACGAGAGCACCATACAAGGACCCTGTGAAGCGGGCGGCCATTATTACATTGCATTATTACATCTTGACTTTCGGAAAGGCCGACGGACCATAATAGGCTGTGAATGCGCTGAATCTTTTTTACGTGTGTGAGCCACACACGTGCTCCGAGTGTTGCGGCACGGCGCTCCAAAATCGTCCCTTTTCTCGAGGGGAAGTTCGGAAGGAGAAACCGAGCATCAGAAGATCTGCAGAAGATCGGCGGCGTTTTTCTAACGGTTGAAGAAATAAAAGAAAAAGAAGAAGAAGGGA
>ENA-UOUZ01000928-UOUZ01000928.1-mixed-culture-metagenome-genome-assembly--contig:-NODE-928-length-20368-cov-103.383154_pt1 | contig 20368 bp, 4 predicted proteins | sample MGYA00238154_ERZ761575 | MGnify/ENA primary metagenome ERZ761575 (study PRJEB28896, sample SAMN07631632) | mixed culture metagenome | isolation source: Freshwater growth medium | place: USA...
GCGCGAGCTCCATCAGTGCAGGGGTGGGCTTCACCTTACATGTTCATGCACAAGTCGCCGTGTCGCGCATGCTTTTATTACGTGGCGTTAAGCCATATGGCCGTATTGTCTACTGAGCATGCGTGATACGTCTCAAACCTCTTCCCACTTCTAACACCGTACATCGGTGCCGTGAGCCTCAGAGCCAACACGGCGCTAACCCAGATGACTCATTCGGTCCTTTAACCGGCCCGAGCATACTGACGGACCCCGTGATTCCACCGTGCTCCGGCCCATGTAAGGTAACGGGGCGCGAGATGGAATACTAAATCCGGCAATTGCGCACGCGCATATTGCCGCAGTTTCGATCAACTAAACAGCACAGCCAACCAGCTGCGCCACAGAGTTGCCGACGTCAGGCCCTGCCTGACACATACAGAGAGAGAAAGAGACCGAGAGAGATGATCTATGCTATCAACCCCATCTTACAGACCAACATTGGTAGCCCCCGGACGAGGATCGTCGGGGAGCCCATTGTGCCCGACGCTCCCCAAAACCCTGCTAACGCCCGCAGCCTTTTGCCCTTGACCAGACCTCACGACCCGAACCGTATGAACAAGCCATCTTCGCACCAGCAGAACCGTACGAAGGAGAGCTTCCTGACAGTCTCCTCAGCGCCGAAATCGTCGAAAAACTCGTCGAATGCGAAGACATCTACGAACGCTGCGGTTCCCGCAGCAGCTTCACTTTCGACCAGGCCTCACGACTCGAACTGCCTGACCACTCAATCGAAGGGGCAGCAGAACCGCACGAAGGAGAGCTTCCTGACAGTCTCATCAGCGCCGAAATCGTCGAAAAACTCGTCGAATGCGAAGACATCTACGAATGCCGCGGTCTCCGCAGCAGACTCGCAGACGGCAGAGCAGCCGAAGCTCGTCACAACGATGCACGCGACGCACACGGATGAGAGCACCACGAGCAGCACCACCTCGCCGACCATCATCACCGACTCCACGCGCTCGAGCGCGTTCTGGGCGAAGAACACGATCGCCAAGACGCCCGCTGCAGCTACTGCAGCGCTGCAGGCAGCCGAGCCGCCAGGCACCTCCACGTCGCGCGCGGTGCGCACGATGGAGATGAGGCAGCGCAGCACCACCTCGCCGACCACGGTCATCATCGACCACGACATCAAGCCGCGCGCGGACACCTTCACGGGGAAGCCCAAGCGCGTCGACAAGGACGGCGCCTGCCTCTTCTCGTCGCTCGGCGGGCAGCATGCCAAGAAATTAGTGCGCGAGGCCCTCGGAGACTGGCTCAAGAAGAACCCCCACTTCCCCTTCTATACCACCACCCTTGCCCAATATGTACTGGATGAAACAGGCGAAGTGTGGTCTGTGTACTGCGCCCGCATGCAGAGCGACCGTACATGGGGTGGCCTGCCCGAGCTCGTCGCGGCCTCGCAAGTCTGGCGCCGCGTCGTCCGCGTCTTTGAGAACATCGGCGACGGCCTTTATGTCCTTCGCGCTGTGCTCGGAGAGGAGGGATTCTACACGGTCGCCATCGACCTGGTGCTCGAGAAGAACCACTACGACGCGCTCACCGAGGTGCACCAGGCGAAAATGATCCAGCCGGAGAAGGTCGCCGAGGCGTGCCCGCCGAAGACGACCCCGATCGAGGCCCTCACCCTGGAGCTCAAGGCACTGGGCAGACTCAAGGAACTCGAGTCGTGCCTGAGGCCCAAGATGCCCGAGCAGCTCGTCGAGCCCAGCACGCCCGAGAAGATTGTCGAGCCCACCGAGCCCGAGATCGAGCACAAGGCGCCCACGCAGCTCGTCGAGCCCGTTGAGCCCAAGCCCGAGAGCAAGGCGCCCGAGCAGCCCGCCAAGCCCAAGGCCGAGCGCAAGGCCCGCAAGGAGCTCGTCGAACGACAAGTACTCGACGACCTCGCCGAGCGCAAGGAGCTCAAGGAGCTCGAGGAGCATAAGGCGCGAGAGCGGCATGCGATGCGCAAATTCATCGAACTCCTCGAACTTGTCTCCGCGGAAGTCAAGATCCTCGAGGAGCGCAAGGGCGAAGGCAAGGTACCTGATCATCTCACTGTGCCCAAGGCGGAGCCCGAAGCCAAGGACCTCGGCGCGCGCAAGCAGCCCAAGCACTACGAGAGCCGCAAGGTACGGGCAGCTCGCGAAATGCGGGAAGGATTACTGGCATACCGCGCGCATCGAGCTCTTGAGGAGCGGGCCGCGTACAAGGCGCGCGAGGAGCTCGCGAGAGCAAACGAGGTGATCAAGGTGCAACGCGACCGCCAAGCACGCGCAACGTCCAAGGAACGCGAAGCTCAAAAGGCACGTGAGGCAACTGCATGCCGGAGAGGCCAAGGAGCGCTCGACGCGCCCGCCGAAATTGAGCCACGAGGCAGTCATCAGCCTCAAGACCGCACCCCAAGCAGCCGCTTCCTTACCGTACTTTCCGGAGTGGTTCCACCTCGGGCAGGACGCGACGGCCGCTCACCATTGGCGCGATGAAGAGATCACGCGTGGACGCCTCGCTATGTCTCGCGTGTTCGAGCTGGCGGTGCCGGCGAACCTACATGGCGTCTCGGACCGTGTTCGCCACCAGCGTTGCGGCCGCATCGCCACAGCCCGCATTTCTGCCCTTGCCGCCAGCCGGCCCACCTGCCCGGGGTCATACGCCCGAGGACCCGAGCCCACCGCCCTCGGAGTGGCGACGACCAGAGCCAAGGAGAAGGAGCAGAGAGCCTGCAAGGCGAGAAAGGACTATTTCCCACCGAACGACCTGAGTCGCCATCACATCAGCTTCAGCCGGCGCAGCGAGGGTGTCGCCCCCCGAGGATGCAGGCACACGCTGGTCGTTATTCCGAGGGGAACGAGACGGCGAGAATCGTACGAGCAGACGTACGAGGCCCGGTGGCGAACGTGCGGTGCCAGTGGAGGACCTTGGGGAGAATCCTCGGACGACCCCCTATCCGCTCGGCGGGCAAGGTACCAATCCCAACGCCCCCGCGAGCCGACGTCTCCACCTTGTGAGGCACCTTTCCGGTCACGCCGCCACACGCGTCGTGAGAGCCGACGGGCTGCGGGAGAACGGCCCAGGCACCAACGGCGCTCGTGCTGCTGGCCGAGACCATCCGCGAAAGTAGCCACCCGAACTCTGCCTTCGACCCCAGCTGGCCTACAAATTTTCGTACGGACCCTCATGGGTGGGACGATCACCATCGAGGTCGAGCCGACTGACTCGATTTGGGACGTCAAGACTAAGGTCCAGGACAAGGATGGGGTGCCATCCAGTCAACAGCGCATGATTTTCGCTGGTAAGCAGCTCGAGGATGGGTGCCTCGCTGCCGATTGCCACCTCACCAAGGGCGACACGGTCCACATGCTGGGCAGCCTCCGTGGTGGCACAGCGCCTGATGCAAGCGCTACAGTCGGCGACGGAGTACAGGAGCTCGAAGAGGACCCTCTGTTCGAGGGAGATGCCCTGCTCATTGATGGGACCACGGTATTCCCGTGGGAAGAAGACCCTTTCTTCCTTTCCGACGCTTCTGTGCTGCAGCTCGAGGGAGAGTACCATCCGAATGGGGAGACCATCCCAGCCGCGATTGGTGAACTAACGCTTGTCCCTCCTCAACAGTACCCCCAAGCCATAGCGGTGTCTGTTCCACAAGGATTCCGCGCCGACTGGCGGGAACAGCTATTCGCATGGGACTGGACCAAAGCACTGCTGGACGAGGCGATCGCGATGAAGCTCGCTGGGATTGAAGCGAGGCACGCCCCTCTCGGCCCGGCCGCGTATGGTGATTCTAACACTATTGGACCCTACTACCCAAGGTCCAAACCGCCCGCCCAAGATACCCCGATGTATGTTCCACACGTGCGCATCCCAGAGCTCCCGATGCACGCTCGTGATCCCGATTGGGCCCCCAGGGTGGATCTTAGACGGCAGCTCCTCGAGGCGTACCGCCGAGGGTACCACCCAGGCCCGGCCAACGTCAGTAATCGCCCGCATCTCAGCCTGCCGAATATGTCGCCCGGGTCGCAGCGCGGACAGCATTACCGTGTCGGCGTGACCGACAGCGACGGCGAGACTGTCTCGATCAACCTGGCTGGCGGCTACGTAGCGAAGATTGCGAGCTATGTGCGCATCCAGATCAGCCAGATCGAGCCCTACCTGACCAACCGCCAGGAGCATCCGCCTTCTACGCACAACCTCCCCAACCTACAGCTCGCAATTCGAGGGACACTCACCGAGGCATACGAGTCTATCTGTGAGGGAATCAGCGCGTACGGTCCGCACGCGACTACCATACCAGTCAAGGAGGAGGTTATCATCCTCGTACTTGCACGCCAACTCGAAGACGACTTCCGTTGGGCATTCAACTACGCACTCGAACGCCCATATTACAATCTGCCGGTCGCCAGCGTTCGTCTCACAGCTCGGGGTTTGTGCGCCACATCATTCGCTCTCGGCGTGGCCTTCTCCTTCACTACCTTGACGGCCATCAATACCCACCAACTTGCGAACGCCACTATCCCCACCGAACTGGACCACTGCTTCGCTGCTTGCCTCCTTATTGAATCACCGACTACGATGCTGCCTCCAACGTCGGAGAGCCTGCAGCTTTTCGTACGGACCCTCACAGGAAGGACGATCACCATCGAGGTAGAGCCATCCGATACGGTCGAGATCATCAAGACCAAGATCCAGATTAAGGAGGGCACCCCGATTGGCCAGCAGCGCCTGATCCGCGCAGGGGTGCAGCTCGAGGATGCACGACTTGCCGCTGATTATCACATTGCCAAGGGTGATACACTCCACGTCCTGGGCAGACTTAGTGGAGGCACTCGCCCCAGTGCGCGTCTTGTACACGCCAGTCAGGTCTCAGACCACGACGTGCCACCTGATTTCGGACTCAACGCCGTTTGCGAAAGCCTAGGGCTGGCCATCACCGGCACCCACAGCGTGGCCACCCGGGAGGCGCGAACAGCCCCAAACCCGAGCGACGACAGATTCGTTGAGCATATGTACTCCCTTCGATGCAGTACGCTTGGGCCACGAAGCGGTGCGGAATGGGATCTTCTTAACGGGACCCGATGCATTATCCCGCTTCTTCCACTCTACGACTGCCAGGGAATCAAAGAGCAATCGAGTCACGAGCGCCGAGTGGCGGAGTTGACCGCCATACTCCACTCGAATGGAATGCCAGCGCTTCCATCAGCCAATCGTGTAAGCGGAGGGAAATGGAATCAGGAGCCCGAGCCTCGCAACCCTGCCCACAGCGTCGAGGTGGCCATCCGTTTCGGATTGTCCACTAAGACCGACTGGAACTGGCGGGAACACACTCACAGCTTTCCCCGAGTTGAGACGCTTCGTCCTAACGACGACATCTTCAAGCTCACTGAGGCATTAGGCTATGCGACGGGCGACGCATACGAACATCCCCTCGCTACCTGGACGGACGCTCCGGGCTCCCATGATGTACAACTCTGTGAAGCCTGTCGAGCGTTGACCCGATCGCTGGTTACCTCTACCGCGCTTGAGAAGGCCCTCCTCATACCCACCCTGTGCATGGACTTCACCCATGCCCACGTGCCACACGAGCGGTTCCTACGTGGGCAGTACACCTTCTCTCACGCCTTCCGCCGCGTGTTACTTATCACGACTAATTCCCCGACTACCTGGCTCGACAGGCTCGAAGGCCTTGCCGACGCTTTCAACATCAGCTTTTCTTTCGACCCACCACTCCCCTCACCGAGCGCCTCGACCCTAACTACTGTTAGCTTTGGATGTAAGTGTGCCCTGTACGCCATCGATAGCGACGCTGTTCGCCCAACGACCCTTCGGGCAATCCAGGACTACCAGGGCGCAGCCGACAGCTGGACGATGCTACCTACCGGGGGCTGGCGCATTCAAGGTTTTGGACCCACGTACCGGGCTCGCCTTGAACACGCGTCCTTTCGGCTATTCTGCATGGTCCTCAATGCCCTGTCCCACTCCGAGTCCCCCCTTGGAAAGCTTATGCGACGATCCGAGTACTGGCAAGAGGAAGCCAAAGGATGGTGGAGTTTTGAACCCTACGTCCCTGCTTTCGGCATGCGCAACCCCTTCACGCCCATGGGCATTAGGTACACGTCCGACGAAGCGCAGATCGACTTTTGGTTGGCCGATGCCATCAGTCAGACCCTCGTAATTTCCTCCGTCCAGGGCCCAACCGTCGATCCTTGGGGCGGAATGCGATCTGGTCGGCACATCTTTGTGTTCCAAGCCCATCGATCGATGCTCGTCATCCAGGACCAGCGAGCTGTAAGGGATTCCCGACTTTTGCGATTCGTACTCACGTCGCCAGCCGTGGCCAAGATCGTGTGTGGTCCCGAACACGCATCTCGACTCCAAATCATTCTATCGCTTCCTGCCGGTGGCGATTGGATGTCGGAATTCTATGACATCTCCGATTTCGTTCCGTACATCGCTTCCCCGAGCTCGCGCCAGGGTTCCCTTCGCGCCCTCCACGATTTGATCGGCTACCGAGAGGTGCTCGGAGGGAAATTCACGGGAGGTTCATGGTGGAGGCCGATGATAGATGAGCGCAACCGCGATCCCCAATACGAGGCCAGTGTCATTAGCGACACCCTCTGGTGTCTGGGCATCCGCGAGCCAGCCCATTACCTCAGGTGTTTTGATCGCGATGTGAGTACACCTACCGCTGCGACGTACCCTGTGATCGAGCTCCACACCTACCAGCTAGTCTACCGAGGTGGCGACGGGTCCCCTCACCATAGCGCATGCTCGTGCTGCAAAAAGACGCCCACCAGCTATCACTGCACAGCCTCGGGCTCCATCACCAACCTGGCTGTCCCGAAGCCCCCGCCTTGGCCGACCTGCTTTTGTGCTGGGCACTACACTCGTTGCCGTTGCTACGTCCGTGCGGTAGCATGGGCAGGACTCTCACCGAATGCAGCACCGTGGGTGCCGGAGGAACAGGCGACGCAAGCTTATCTCAACCTCGTCGACGCAATTAACTCGAGGCGAGAGGCACCTTTACCTTTTGCGGCGGCAACATCCTCCAAGCAAGCGGTTCGAGATTTACAACTGTTCAGCAGCCTACCCAAAGACGTCCTGACCATCATCCTCCGTCACGTTGCTGCCGCCTCAATACTCGGCACTACCCATTTCGTTCAGTCATCCAAGGCTGTCCGGAAGGCCGCCAGATCAGTCTGCTATGAACTCTACCTTGCTAGATGCGTGTGCGACTTCTTTATGATCCCAAAGCCACAGCAGCACTCTACGCCGGATAGGCAAGGGGAAAGGTCCCTTGTTCGGCACGTCATTTTCACTCTGCTTCCCGACATCGAGCTCCCAATTCTGCACCCGACAACGCTACTAGCGCCCCCCGATGGACGGTACGACTGGGCAAGCAAGAATTCCCTCGCTGTCGATCTCTCCAAGACCACAGCCCGCACCGTCACCCCTGGAGGCCTCCCTTACGTAACTACCGTAATTGACTATGCGTGGATCCGCATACACGCAGCCGACTGGCTCCCGCACATTAACATCTCCCATCGCCGCGAAGCAAACTTACCGGGCGAGCTAATCGGTACCATCCTCGTCGCGGCCCGCCTCCTGCCTTATGCCGGTCACCGCGCCGTCAGCGCCCTTGTCTGCCGCATCAATGAACCGCGCACTACGCACGGATCCGCGAACCTTGTCCACGTCGGACAAGACATAACTCACGCCCGCCACTTGCGCATGCTAGCGCCGACTGGAGCAAACCGGAGATGCCGCGACGGATGGACATCGATTTTCCTTCATCGAGTCGGAAGCCTAAGACTCGTACCTGCCCGCGAGTACGCAGGTTTTGACACTTTCCACGCCCTTACAGTGGCCATCCGCCATGACTTCGATGGCCTTATGCCTAACCCAGCCACCGTACTACAGCAAACGGAGTCGACCACAGCGGCGCGCTCCAAGGTCACCATGATGGTGACCTCCCTGTCAACCCCAGGCCGATCAACACCCCTCCACCCTAGTGTGCGCTTGCTGGACAGTAGCCATTACACCACCGGCATGCATATCTCCGCCGCCGTATCTTACTCTAAGCTCCTCGTGCGAGTCTGGCCCCGATTCTTGCTTGCCCAAGTCGTGGAGACCGCCAACAACGAGCAGATCCTGCCTGATATCGATGAATACCTCGCCTTTGAGTGTGATACTAAAGTCTCCGACCTCTACTTCCGAGTCCATCACCTCTACTTTGCCTACCTTGGATCACCGCTTCTCCCGAAACCAATGGAGCTCTACCTTACCCACCACGCTCCCGATGGCACTGCAGATGACATCTTCAACACCGACACTCGGATCCAAGACCTCCCATACTACACGCACGGTATGAACTGCTCTGTCACGATTGGAGAGCCTGGATTTACTGGCTCACAGCAAGAAACACCATCTGACGACGATGACGAGGAGGAACAGGCCCCTACGCCCTACGTCAGTAGTGCAAGCCAAGGAGAAGGCCAAGGAGAAGGAATGCCCACCCTCCCCACCCTACAAGCCTCGCAGTACGAACAGAGAACACCACCTACGCAATTCAACACGAAGTCGGTCACCAACTATCTTACCCACCCTGATGACACCGTACGTGGCGATTCTAATTCTACTGAATCTTACTACTCTCGACCCAAACCTCGACATGGCACCGCTCTATCCCATCTAGAGTATCCACACCCCGGGTCACACGCCACCATTTCACTCCGCATACGAGGCGGCAGCCCGAAACACAAAGGCACTGGCACCCGAGCATCGACACTCGGAACATTCCTCTCCCCCGGTACACCTGAGGCGACTGTGGAACCACACGACGCTTCCATCGAGCCTACACCAGGTTCCGTCACTGTGGATCCCACGACACTGCCTCCCCTTACCGAGATCGGAGCGTCGTCCTCAACAGTAGCGCCCCCCGTTGCGGCTTCCGAAGCGCCGCCCTCACCACTACTCAGAGCATCGCCCTCAATACCCCCTGCCTTCGATCCGTTCCTTGGGGCATCATCACCAATAGCGCCACCCGATCCTGGACTTGAAGCAGCACCGATGGCCGCGCCAGACTCTGTTTCGGCAACACTCCTCGACGAACTTCGAGAATCATCAGTGGCACACCATTTAACGCTATCAACCCTCACGTTCGACCTCAGCGCCCATATCGATCACTCTCGTGAAGTAACCTTCACCCTGCGGGATTCCCTTGACCGAATCGCCCTTGACCTTAAGGCAAGCGACACAGACCGCCGTGCCCAACGCGAAGAAGCCGATCGCACCGCTCGTGCAAATAGCGATGCGATTGCAAGCCTCGCTCTAGACCTCAGGTCCAGTAACAGGGCCAACGACTCATTCCGAGACGAAATGAGACTCTTCATCGAGGCGATAAAACCACGCTCCCTAGACGGACTCTCCCAGCCCGCTCTACTCTCAGCCGAGACTGACCCAACCGCTGGCGGAACTGAACACGGCGCGTCCCGACTCACCCACGCGATAAAACCACGCTTTGCAGACGCCGAAACTGACCCAACCGCTGGCGGAACTGAACCCGGCGCATCCCGATTCACCCCCGCACCTTTTGGTCGCGGACGTCCACTTCGAGACACCACTCGTCAACCCTCAAGACTTACTCTTCCTTGCCACCCGGCCTCGGCAAGCTCGTCTAGTGGCTCCCCCGAACCACCAAGTTACCGTACTGCTGGCAAGTCAAACATGACCCCCACCAGAACAACGCCCCAGGGCAAACGCCTCACTACATATGGCCGCAAGCTCGACGTTGCGAGTACGCCCGACTCGAAGAAATACGCAATCGTCGCTGTGGTAAACATCAACGGAATCACCAATGTATGCGCAACAGAGCAGTTCCGTACGTGGACACTCACACGACCGCAATCCACAAACATCACCATCGAAACCGCTATTTGGAGCCTCCTGCATGTCGGAGTGATTGATGCACGGAATATATTCGCCGAATTTGACCCGGTCTTTTGCGATTTCCAATTCCGGATCGGATACGGCGACACAACCGACGATACCCTTGATGGCATCTTACGCCTCACGTTCCCGGACTCACGAGACACCGACCCCCAAACGTCAGTCAACGCTATTGCCCAGACACTACGCGAGATGGATTTTTACGACGTCATTACCACATACGTCCAATCCAACGCAGCTGTCAAGGCGACACATATCGCCAACCTCGCGCCTATTGAAATGCCCATCAGGGCCATTGAACGTAATGAACTACGTAGGACGCTCGCGGCGGCCCTTATGTGCCACCCCTATTCGGAAGACGTCCAAGCCCCCCACAACCACCGATTGGGCGACACCAGCTCGGACCAGGAGCGATCACCTCCGGAACACCGCCGTACCCTATGGAATAGACTCCCCCAGATGGATGTCGCCGCTGCACTTCCACACTGGACTGCAGACCTGAGTATACAAGCCTTTCAACAGCTCCTCATCACGACGATCCACACGGACACCGCATCCCTCGTCGCTGACCTACTCCGTGAGCAAGATCCCCTCCAAACGATCTTAGCAGCCATCCTGCGACGGCACCACGACTCCGCTGAATTCACAATGCTCGTGACCGCCGACATCGCCGAGCACCTCAAGGAGGAGCTCGTGTTCTTTAAAACCCATCACGCAAACGTCGTCAGTGATGCCCAAATCAACTACACTGACGCTCAACACCACCGCTCATTTCTGAGCGTTCTTTGCGTATGTCTCGCCGCCATCCGTAGCGCCTTCCTTGGTACCTCCAGAGACGGCGCCCTCCACTCAGAGGCCCGCCAACTTCTCACACAGATTGCCATCATGCCCTCTAACTCCGATGTCGAATATCTTCTCGAAGCCAACGCTTATTGGCTACGTTATTCGAAACTGTGGGGCCCAGTCCTACTCCTCAGCTTATGTGACGGCGGCCAAATCCAAACCCTTCTGCCATCCGTCACTAGTCGCCTCTCGCCACCCATGCAAGAGCGTATACTCCTTTTCTTTGGCGAAATCGCACACCGCCTTCGAGTCACAAATGACGCCGGAAATCTCCCGGCCGCATTCGCGTCGCAGCTCTCCAGCATCTTGACGAAACCTCTAGTCCTCCACTCAACTATCCCCGCACTGCACACCTACGCCGAATTTTCAGGGCAATCCGCCGTACTAAAGGCAATGCACAATACCGACATGTCCCTGGGCAGCCACACCCACCGCATCGCGCACCCTGCGGACCTCGCATTTGTTGGCAAAACAGGCGCACTCGCTGATTATTGGCCCGCCATGATGCGACTACTCCTCGGTCATCACAATCGTGTTCTCGTTGCGCCAGCGGCTCAAATCGCCCTCGTCGCTTGGGATGACATCCAATCCAAGGAACCTGACGACGTGCTCCTTGTCGCCGATGGCCCGAGATTCCGCCCGGGACCGAAAACCATCATCCGACAACACGACCGCCTGGCGAGCGCCGCCGATACTCAGTTCACCAAACTCGAAGCTAATGTCAACAAGGCGCACTCGCAAATCGAAACAAAAGTGAACTCCCTGCAATCAAGTATTGAATCCACCCTCGAAGCCAAGGTCAATTCCCTCCAAGTCAACATCGAGAAACACCTCGGTACCATCCAAGGGACAATAATGAAGGTCAGCAAGGACCTCGGCTCGCGACTCGACCAACACGATGCTTCCATGGCTGCATTCCACGACCTTAATGCTCATAACGCACAAACTATGCAGCACTGCCTTCGTAACGTCGCCGACTCAACCACCGAACTCAAGCACGCTGCGACAATCAGAGACGCTGCCGCTGCCATCGGCAAGCATGCTCGAGCCCCTGTGATTCACCTTCCTCCCGTATCCGCCGCACCCGCACGTACGACGCTCCTCCATGTGCAAGATACACTAGACGATCCGACCGACGCCATCGCTCACCAATTCGCCATCGCCTGTGAAACTCACGAAGTCACCTCACTTGACGACCTCCTCGCTTGGGTGGAGACCGACGGCCAACCCGAGCCTTCAGATCTTTTCGCTCTCACCTTCAACCGTCGACCGGCCTCCACCGCCCCACAGGGCACTTACAAACTTTCGAAATGGCCCGCCTTAAAATTTGACGACCTTACAGACGCAGCAAAGACGCTCTACCTGAAGCGTGACAACGTTACCTCTGCCGAGTCTTACCTATCCGCCACCAACCGCTTATGTACCAACTGCGCACCGGAAAGTCGTCTAATGCCTCACCTCGAAAGTCGCTGCCCCACGATATACCGACACACTAACCAAGGCCGGAAAGACCGTGATGCCGTTCGACTCGCGCGCGACACGGAACGTTTGAATGAACTCCAATCCACCACTGCCACCTAGGAAACCTCGGCGCCGTCCATCCAAACCACGGTGCCACCCTACCCTACCACCCACCCACCACTTCCACAGCCCCCCCTTCCGGCAGATGAGGGGGTGCCCCAAACCGACGCCCTCCCGACTAGCCCTGAGGAGGTCAGCAACCCCCCACCTGCCCCATTAGAGACGCCAACCCGAAATGAGGGGGTAATAAACCCCACTGAGGCGCATCTCGCCACTTCCTGCTTAGAGGGGGTGACGACTAACCTGGACTTCAATAAGCAGGACAGCGTCGACAGATCACCAACCAACGTACCAATACGTACCGTCGTCGACCTATTCTCAGGCTGCGGAGGACTAGCCCTCGCAGCGAGATCGCTCGGATTTCACCACCTAGCCCTCATCGAATCCAACGAAAGATGCGTAGCCACGCTCAAGCTTAACGGATTCAGTAACATCATCCACAATCAGCTCGAACACGTCGACCTATCCAACTCCAACGATGCTGACCTACTCACTGCAGGACCGCCATGCCAACCCTGGTCCATCGGCGGTAAAAGCCTAGGTGAAGAAGACTCCCGAAACCTATGGGCAACCACCGTAAGAGCTATCAACGACGTCCAACCGAAGGCTTTCCTGATAGAAATGGTGGACGGCTTCCTCCGACCCAAGTTCGATACCACCCGATGGCAACTTATCGCTGATCTCCAGGCCCTAGGCTACTGCGTGCAGATCTCGAGAGTGAATGCCCAGGATTATGGCGTGCCACAATACAGACGACGATGCCTAATCATGGGTCGACGGTCGTTACTGCCAATCATAGCACCTCCAGGACAGCCTCCTACCACATTACGCGACGCACTCCGAACCCTTGGGGAACCTAACGGCATGAATCGGCACGATCAGATCGGACAAGCCTCCAGCTACGAGGGCCATGAACCCAGCCACCTCGATGCCCAAGCCAAGACCATCAGGGCAGGCGTGCATGGGCCAGGTGGGGGAAACAACACCGTAGATACCGGAAGCGGACCTCGCTACTTCACCATACGGGAAATGGCCAGAATTCAGACTTTCCCCGACGACTACCAATTCGACTCGATCTGGTCTCATGCCATCAAGGAGATAGGCAACGCATGCCCACCTGCACTTGCTAAATTGTGGCTAGAGTCGCTAGTGGGAGAACCAACCATTGCACCCTCGATCGCACCCAGCGACGCGCCACAGGCAGACGGAGCCTATGATGTGCCCGCCGAAGGCATCGAATCCCTGCGACGCGAGCTCTCCAGACGCACGAAGCTCACTCACATCCTAGAAGCCCATGCCTCAATCCTGCAAGGTCAACTCGACGAGTCCACAGAGGAGATGATCAAGCAAAAGGGGAGTATCGACGCGTATTTACTATCGTTAAGCGAGCGTGTCGCCGATCTCGAAGGCCATCTCATACCCGACGATCATGACGTCAAGGCCGCACTCGAGCACGCTGACTTATCCTCGCTTGAGCCCGAGTCCCGACTACGCGTGGGAAAAGCAGTGGACCGCACCTTAGAACTGTCACTACTGCTTCGTACCCTTCGTCAGGAGCGCGCCCTGGCGGAAGCCATTGCAGAGGGACGGACCACCACCGACACCATGGCCCACCTGCCAGCTTATGAGAGCACTAGATTAACTGAGGCCAGACGTGCTGCCTATCAGCACAGCGTCGACTCGTCATTGGACGCTACTACCAATGGTAGCCCCCAGTTGCCCCAGAAGGTCCTCAACCGAGCTGTATTCTTCAAATGCCCGGCCAGACTACTCCAAGAACAGGAAGACGAAGCATGCCCCTTGTTCCACGTGCAAGCCATCCCAGACTCAAGAGAAGAAGAGGATGAGGCCTCGATGTACTACTCGGTCCGGGCAGACCTACTCATCGATGATGGTACCGGTAAGAAGATTCCCATGAGTAGTGTGGTCGACTCAGGAGCTGCATGGACGGCTCTTAAGCACGCCTTCCTAGCTCGTGTCGCCCCCGAGCTCCTCAAATTGATACTACCCAGCCAGAAACGATTCAAGGATGCTCAAGGGAACCTCATGGCCATCGCTGGAAGGATTCCGCTAACTATCTGGATGGGGGGTCTCAAGCTCACGACGTATGCCTACGTATTCCACCAACTCAGCGTAGATTGCCTCCTGGGCGTAAACACCTTGTCCAAGAATCACATGATCATCGACTGCAACGCTGGACGACTCTACGCAGCCGCCGCCCCCCACGAGGGCGTACCTATCAGAACAGGCCTGTGTAATACCTGCAACACCTGCCCCCAAGAATCACGGGTAATTGCGCTATGCGTGGAGTGCTCGCCCGACGACGCGTCCATCCGCCAAACCTCTGTGGCGTACGATGCAGATCATAGCACTTTGCTAGTAACTTCCCCGAGTGGAAGTGTCGAACTACCTGTGACGCGCTCTAGCTATGCCCCGGCGAAACTCAGACTGGATAGCTCCATCGTCGTGGAACCCGGGAAGCGTGCAGTGCTCGATCCAAGAATTGTCGGACTCGACCCTGATCGACTGGAGCCCACCCTATTCAGAACCAGCACAGTGATAACCCAACTCGGACTCCTGTCGTTGGACGAGACCATCCATAACCCTACAAGCCTCAAGGTCCCCTTTACCGTCTATAACCCTACCGATCAACCGATCACTTGCCCGAACCATCTTATCCTAGCCACCGAGTCACGAGCCAGCGTGGAAGACGAGTACATCACGATCGCAGCTATCCTAGACGAGCCGACGGATGGCCTCAGAGGGGTAGATGACGGAGGGGTCGAGGACCTACGGGGACTAGGATTCAACTTGGATCATGCCATCGATCCCGACCTTCCCAGGTTCCCTGATGGAAAATATCAACCTCTCCATGAAGATAAGAAACGAGAGATCTACGTAGTCGCCCTACGCTACCATTACGTGTGGGCGCGAGATGCCAAGGTACCGCAAATCTCGTACCTGGTAGTCATAGACATACCTACGGGGACCTCGCTACCCCAGTCGCAGTCGGCTTATCAAATCCCCGCTAAGCTCCGAGATTCTGCAATGGCGGAAATCGACAAGCTCCTCAAGGCGGGACTTATAGAGCCAAGCATGAGCGACTGGGCTTCCCCAGCACTGATTCGAGTAAAGAAGGACTCGACGCCCGAGGATGTCAAGATCAAATTTGCCATCGACTACCGTAGGGTTAATGCAGTCACCGTTCCCGATGCCGGTGGCCTCGGGACTCAATCCGACATCTTGTACGGTCTTGGCGGCCGCTTTAAGTTCTTGGGACTCTGCGATGCCGCTGGAGGATTCTATCAATTCCTACTATCAACCAGTTGTCGGCATAAGTCGGCTTTCATACTCCCCAGTGCCATGGGGGGTACTTTATTCCAATGGAGGGTAGCCCCATATGGGCTTACGAGAAACCCAGCCGGCTACTCGAGAGGGATGCAGTTCGCCCTCAAGGGGCTGCACCGTCGTAAGGACCTCGATGGTGGACGAGGTGAGGGTGGAGCCACCTCCTGGATCGACGACATTTGCATGCGGGCTACCACATTCGGAGCCTTTGTTGACCTCTTCGAAAGAGTACTGTCCCGGCTCGCAGTGGCTGGCATATCTCTCAAGGGCGCTAAGTGTGCCCTACTACTGCCTGAAGCCGATGTCCTCGGATTTGTCGCCACGCCTCATGGACTGCAGCTCCAGAAGCCGAAAATCGAGGAAATCATGAGTAAAGGGATCCCCTCTAATCCCAAGGAGGCTGGAACATTCCTCGGCGCGATTGCTTTCCTACGTCGAATGATCCCCAGAGTATCTCTTCTCGCCGCGCCAATGATAGATGCCTGCAAGAGGCATAAGGCCCGATCCAGTAGTCGGAACAGAGCGCAAAGCGGCAAGTTCTCCCCCGAATCGTTCAATGGAGACGAGCAAGACGATGTTAATCAGTCATGGCAGGCGATGGTTGATCACCTGGATGGTGCAGCTATCCTCGCGCCCCCCGAATTCGATGATCCCAATGCTGAGTTTGTGCTGTGTACCGACGCATCAGACTACGCAGTTGGTGGCGTCCTCATGCAGTGGCAGCATAAGGAATTCCCAGGACCTCCCCCTCCCCCATTGGGCAAGGAAGAACCGATTAAACCCGCTAGTAAGGACCCACTGGATATCCACTGGAGACGGCAACTGGGATGGGAACTACGGATCATAGGATTCTACTGGAAGACGCTTATTGAGGCGCAGAAGAATTACGCCGCGTTTGATAAGGAGGCGGGTGCGATCCTACTCTGCGTCAGACACTGGGCCGAAATTATTACGTACCACCCGACTACCGTGTACACCGACTCGGCAGTGGCGACCTCCATGCTCACAAAGCACATCGCCCCACCGAGACTGCAACGCTGGGGAATGGAATTGGGTACTTTCCTCCCACATCTCAAGATCGCCTACCGTAAAGGAGCCGACAATGGGCTGGCCGACTTGCTTAGCCGGTTCACCGCCTTTCGTAAGTACGTCAAGGTACGAGACGATACCGCAGAGTTACCTGATGATCTCTTCGAGTACATTGGAGATGCTCCCCTATTCGTAAGGTCACCAACCGTCACGGGCAAGCGGTACCTGTCTGAGGCAACGTATCGCCTGTATGAGCCCAGACTTCGAGCGGATGACCCTGATGGTTTCTGGTCCGCCGCCGGAGCACCCGAGATCCCCGGTCGGGGTATGCGAGACCGAGTAGCAGGAGTCACGAAGGATAACGATATGCTGAGCCTCGAGACCCACGCTCAGATCGCATGTGCCCTCTGCCGAAACCCGGATAAGTTAAGCCAGATGACGATGCAGGTGGGTAAGCAGATAGACGAGGCTCACCATACCTCCTGCCCGCGCCTGCGACAGTGGCTTCGATATGTGCACGCCTTCCACAAGGATGCCGGGAGGCCGCCTTCAGTAATAGTTATCGCTGACGGAGAAGAGTTCACCGCCCAGGATACTGGGGACCTTCTTGCGATCTCCACGCGAGCTGCCACCGAAGTGGGCTGCGTGGTATACCCCGAGAGCCTTTGCGACATGGCAGACATCATGATATCTATCGGATCTCGATCGCCGCGTACTTTCGGCAGAGCCGAGGAAGTCTTGCGACTACGGCCGGCGCTGACTTTAGGTGAATTGCACTTCGAATCAACCGGACAAATCATGGTCGACACCGCCATCGGTGCCGTGGTCCTGGAGAGCGAGTTCGCCATCGAACCCTCTTTCGCTCGCCCCCTGCGTGGCGTTCATGCGCCTCCAATCGAACTACAATCGGCCATCGCCCAAGCTGTAGCTCGACTACTCAGAAATTGCGGCATACCTACGCTCCCCGATTGTAACCTCTCCACTGGATCAGCAGTCTTGGCCAAATGGGTCAATGAGGGCATCACGTCACCCCCCACAACTATGTTGGTCTTGACTGACCACATACCCGAAGGGGTAGCAACCGCTCCCAGCGACAGCTTCGCCTGGCAGGACAGACCTGATAGGGAGACACTGGATCGCCGACACCCAACCGAGGACCCCTCCCTCTCTGATCAGTTGTCCGACTCCGACTGCAAGATCATCATCAACGTCTTGCAAGGAGCAGCGAAAATCCCCAACCATGAGCGGATTAGAGCAGCGGACAAGTACGAGTTGCGTCCGGACGCACTGTACCGACGTACCTTCCGGGATGGAGAGCCTTCACGGGCTATCGTCGTGCCCAGACGTGTCAGATCGGCTATACTCTCACGACATCACTTCTCATTAGCCGATGGCGGAGGTCATACTGGAGGCGAAACGATGTATAGACAACTACGGCACCACTACTGGTGGGCGGGAATGGAAAGGGAGTGCCACTCTTTCGCTGCAGCCTGCGAAAAGTGTGGTGGCACCAGGTCCCAGGCCACTATGGTGATACCGGTTGGCTCTGCCCCAACACCGAACCGACCGTTCGAGGTCATCCACCTGGACCACAAGGGGGAGCTCCCCGCCTGCGACAACTACAAACACGTACTTGCGGTGGTCTGCGCGCTGACCAAGTTCACCCTGTACATCCCGGTCAAGACCACCACGGCTGTAGAGACCCTGGATGCGTTGATTTCGCATGTATTCTCTATTTTCGGCCACCCCCTCATCATCATCGCGGATAATGGCGGCGCTTTCGCCAACAAACTGATGGAGGCCTCAGAGCAGCTTTACGGGTATCGCATGATCCACGTCATGCCCCACACCCCTATGGCGAACGGTCTTGCTGAGGCGGCCGTTAAGAAACTGAAGATCGCCCTCGATCGGCATACTGGTAGCGACTACAATGGATGGAAAGCCCTCCTACCCGCAATCCAATCGTGCGTTAATCAACGCCTGTCGCAGGACACCCAGGTACCATTTGTGTCCCTGTTCGGCTACCCACCGCCGACCCTCGCTGCCCTGGAGCAGCCTTACCTCCTCCCCCCCAGTAGCCCGGAGGATCGTACGATTCAGGAACTCGGACAACAGATGCGTCGTGTGCACCTTCGACTGACCAGGGAGCTCGACGACCTCAAGGATGCGGAAGCGCGCTCAGCCCCCCCGGTGAAACCGTCGCGAACTGTCAGCCCCGGGGACAAGGTCTGGCTCAAGTACAGCGATTTGGAGAAGTCACGCTACCTGCGTAAGCATGGGAAAGGGCTTGCTTGGCGACATGCATTCACTGTAATTGCCGTCAAACCCCACGCCGTACTGCTCGACATCCCACTGGACGGATCTGTCCCAGATGTACTGCCCTGGCAATCCCTCAGGAAGTGTAGTTTCGCTGCTCCTTTCTTTCACAACCCCGACCTCCTACTCCCGGATGTCGATGAACATGCACTACCTATGATCCCTGAGGCACGTGTTCCCGCCGCAAATCGTACCGTCTTGAACCCCGCTTTACCTGTCGATATCACGCCGGACGAATGGCATACCTGGGACGAGAAAGCGCTGTATGAGATCGAAAGCATCGTTGGTGCTGAGCAGTCTGGTCGTGGATGGAAGGTGCAAGTGAAGTGGGAGAACCACCCCACTATTACTACCGAACGACTCTCAGCTATCTTAAGTCGAGTGTCCGATCCTCGCATATTAAGGGAGGTTGAATCTCGCAAGGCCGAGTACCTCGCCCGATATTCTACAGATGCCTCGGATGTCACTGTCGTTCCCAAGACTGTACCTATCCCGGTCGCCCCGGCCCGAATCCAGCCAAGCCGCTTAAGTCGTGCGCAACCTATGTTCCTCCTTACCGTGCTGGGTGATGGGACTGATTGCGTATTGTTTACCCATGCCTGTTCCATCCTTCGTGCTGACTCGGGGAAGAGGACTCAGTCGCTGCGCCAGCTCGAGGACATCCCCTGGGAGACGTACCTAGATGCAGAGAGCCCTCGTACTACTGCGGGCTCGAGGGGGTGATGATACGTCTCAAACCTCTTCCCACTTCTAACACCGTACATCGGTGCCGTGAGCCTCAGAGCCAACACGGCGCTAACCCAGATGACTCATTCGGTCCTTTAACCGGCCCGAGCATACTGACGGACCCCGTGATTCCACCGTGCTCCGGCCCATGTAAGGTAACGGGGCGCGAGATGGAATACTAAATCCGGCAATTGCGCACGCGCATATTGCCGCAGTTTCGATCAACTAAACAGCACAGCCAACCAGCTGCGCCACAGAGTTGCCGACGTCAGGCCCTGCCTGACACATACAGAGAGAGAAAGAGACCGAGAGAGATGATCTATGCTATCAACCCCATCTTACAGACCAACAATGCGGACCTAAGGACCTCGGTCTATCGGTCTTGCGTTATTATAAACGAACAGTAACAAAAAGCCTGTATTATCATAATACGAGTAGGCTTTAGTTCACGTGCTTTCTACACAACCGCGGCGCTTTTGCGCCGCGGGGCTCGTCTAGTTTTTTGTACAGTAACTGCCAGTAAAAACCAGAAACACTTCGCGTCTTTTCTCCCAAATCGGACTCC
>ENA-UOUZ01000930-UOUZ01000930.1-mixed-culture-metagenome-genome-assembly--contig:-NODE-930-length-20347-cov-101.753696_pt1 | contig 20347 bp, 19 predicted proteins | sample MGYA00238154_ERZ761575 | MGnify/ENA primary metagenome ERZ761575 (study PRJEB28896, sample SAMN07631632) | mixed culture metagenome | isolation source: Freshwater growth medium | place: USA...
GTGGTGTGCGGCCCGAGGGCATGTGCGCGAATCCGGCACTCCAGCGTCTCAAAGTTTTCGTGATGTGGGAGAGTGAAGAGTGCGTAACTTCCATCCTATATAGGAATTCTAACTAGAGATACTCGGGAATTACCGGTACATGGCTCGGCATGCGTCCCGCACAATGTATATCAACAGCGAGTTTGATATCGATGTGATGGGTCTTAACTTGGTCGATCGATCGTGCATGCAAACGCGGCGATTCTCTCTGCACGCAGTCGTTTTGTCGCTCGCTGACGCGCAAATCATGTCACATTTCTATGAGAAGACCATTTCCAAGGAGGCTGACGAGAACCGTCGCGTTGGGGCCGGCATGCTGCAACGCGAGCGCTCATCTGTCGTGATGGCCTTTGCGGCAGGTGTGATGGTGACGATGGCTCTCTCCGCGGCTTGGCCCGCAGCCACCATCGAATCTGCGCTCGCCCAGCAATCATACTCCCGAATGGAGCGTCTCCCTAGGCCCGCAACCACCGTCGCGTCTGCACTCTCGCAGGACCGCCGGCCGCAGCAAAACGAGCACATGCGCATGTATCTCACGCCATGCCTGGCCAATGTCGAGGACGTTTCGATGAAGGTAGCTATCACGAATAAGGTGGGCAATCCCATGAAGAGATCAGACAAGTGCGATGGCCATTCATGTGAGGATACGTGCATATGAGCGACCGAACGCGCACGCGCCCATACATGTGCAGTGTGCCCTGCTATCCACCGCGGGGTGCGCCCTATTCCATCCGCGGCTTCCTGACATCCTGACGCGCTCGAAATGCGTGTGGGGCTCTTTCGCTAGACCACTTCGCCTACCATCGCTACATCTCGCCTCTCGCCGAGGAATTCTTCTCCGGCGCTCGGGAAAAGGTCAAGGTGCTTGAAATTGGACTCGGATGCTATCAGGGCAATACCGGTGCGGGCGTGCGCATGTGGAATGACATCTTCAAGAACTCGCAGGGGCGTAAACTCGATCTGCACGTGATGGAGTACGATGCCGAGTGCGCGCACCTCTGGGCGCGAGAGTGGGTCAAACGATTCCACCACATCAACTTGCGTATCTTCACCGGAGACCAGAGTAACGAGGCCAAATTGAGGGAGATACTTTCTGAGGGCCGCGGCGAGTATGACGCAATCGTGGACGATGGTGGCCATACGATGCTTCAGCAGCAAGTTTCATTGCGCGTGCTCTTCCCAGCTCTCAAGCCGGGCGGCTTCTGTAAGCGGCATTGGCGAGTACATTGTGTCTGGCCGCGTTCCCCTGCTTTTCAGCCTTCGGTGTGTGTCATTCTCACCCTTTGCTTTTGCCTCGTGTCTGTGTGCGTTGATGAGCAGATACTGTCGAGGACCTTGAGACGAGCTACTATACGGCGTATGGCGGCAAGGACCCCAGAACTGGTGTGCGCCAGGGCGGCAAGGCCGCCGAGACACCTTTTGTGATGACCGAGGCACTGGGTGCTATGGTTGCCTGGATGACGGGCGACCGCACAGCGGCCTCGGCTGTGGTCAAGCTCGGACTCGAGCCGATAATGCCCTTGGTCGAGCACATCGATTGCTACCCTGAGATCTGCGTCCTCCAGAAGTACGGTCGGATGGCTAGTGTGAACTCGTCGCACGTATCCAACACGCATGATTGATAAGGGGGCTCGTCAGCGCACAGCGGGCTGTGGTACAGCCCGTTTGTCGTGTGTGTGAATCTGTGAAACTGAAAGGCTCTGTCGGCGGTGTCGGCGGTGCGGGTACGGGGTATAGGGTTTCGACACGTGGGATTCGATCGGATTCCGGCCGATCGGATCGAATACGCAGCGCGAGGACGATGTGAATTATACTTTATAGCGTCGTGAAATTTATAGCGAGAGACGTACCGGTACATGCACGATGTACGATGTGTACAGACTTGAGACTACAGAGTTACACAGTAAAGGGAATGTCTTATTATCGTTGGCGGACCGTTGGGTACGACATGTACGTACGTATGTACTCGACATGTGTACATGTACACACTAGACACTTATTCCGGAGAGCGGAGTAATTGGATTTAACAGCCGTGCATGCTGTATCGATTGAAAACCAAGCGGTGAACGGTCGGTCGGGTCGTACACGTCGTAGAGAGCGGTCGCCGGTCCTACCGGCACCGGGCTAGTACCCCGCCGCGCTCCGGCTCGCACGAGTTCGTGTGTTTCGTTTACAAAACGAAACATGTAACACGGCGGCGGGCCGGGTTCAACTTAACGCTTGTTTATTACAGTCACATGGTGCACATCACACGTCGCACGCCGCTTGAGGTGTCAGATTTGAGAAAAGCGAGTGCTAGCGGCGGAAGGGTGTGGCGGTCCTTTAGGCATGCTAAGGGAACCGGATACTTAGACCGGTAACCGCCGTAGGAGATCGGACGAGGTACCGGGGGATCCGGAAGGGATTCTCACGGGAGCGTCTAGAGTGTTCGTGGTCTTGTTCGGTCTGAACACGCGTCTTCGACCTCTTGGGGCTCCATGGCTTCGTCGCCCCCGAGGTCGGCCTCTGGGGGGTTCGCGCCGGCCGGTCGTCCTCTACACGAGGAGCCCGGTCGCATGGTAGCGGTGGATGATCCTGATCCTCCACAAGAAGCAACAATCGAAACCGAATCAATGGGAGTTCTTCGGGCTCACACAGTGGTCGTTCAGCGTCTCGCGAATGAGCTGTTCCATATCGAAGAGCTCCACCTTCGCGTGCAGCAAGGCTGCGAGCTAGACGCTGCGCAGCGCGAGAAGCTGGGGCGCGAGGATGAACTCCTAACGGCCCTGGAAGCAGCAATCGCAGTAGCGGAAGCAGCATTCGCAGTGCCACAAACCGGGCCAGGGAGCCCTGAAAAACGCGAGGTGCAGTCCGCCCTCGACGCACAGCGGCCGCAGCAGATTGAGCCGAAGAGCCCGCAGCAGCCGCGCGTCGAAAAGACGCATAAAACAAGGCCAAGGAGCCAGTGCAAGCACAAGGAGAGCGTTCCTCTCGTGCAGCGGCCGCAGATCGGGCCGAACAGTCAGCACAAGGAGCAGTCAGCCCACGTGCAGCAGCCGCAGCAGGGTACCAAGTGTAGGTCCCTGGGTCAGATTTGGGCTGCGTGCTCACCCGTCGCCACGCAGTCGAAGGCGCACCCTAAGGTGCGAGCACGCTTTGTGAGCAGGCTTGCGCACCGTCGTTCCCGTTGACCCCCCAGGATCGAACACTTGGGGTTCGAAGCCCCCTGGCTTCCAGTGGTCGGGCTCGGCGTCCGATAAGGCGATGGTGTTGAGCGCGATGCCCATGAAATTCTTCTCTGGCGTCTGCTCGACACGCAGCTCCTCGGGCTCCTTTGGCTTCGGCTGCGTCTGTGGCTGTGGCTGTTTTGGCCCTGGCCCTGACTGTGGCTCTGGCTTCCGTGGCTCTGGCTCCCTTGGTTTTGGCTTGGGTTTTGGCTGAGCCTCTGCGGCATGTGGCTGCTGCCGCTGCACGAGAGCTGACTGCTCTTCGCGCTCACGCGGGCTCTCTGGCCTGATCTGTGTCTCTGCGACGTGCGGCATCTGCGGCCGCCGTACGAGAGCTGACTGCTGCTCGCGTTCACGCGGGCCCACTGGCCCGATCTGCGTCCCTGCGACGCTCGGCATCTGCGGCCGCTGCGCGAGAGCTGACTGCTGCTCGCGCTCACATTGGCTCATCGGCCCGATCTGCGTCCCTGCGACGCTCGGCATCTGCGGCCGCTGCACGAGAGCTGACTGCTCCTCGTGTTCACATGGGCTCTCTGGCCCGATCTGCGTCTCGGCGACGCGCGGGGACTCGGAACATGGGGGGCAGCAGGCAGCGGACCATTTCGCGGTCCCGCACGCATAACCACCGCTCTGTTCGCTCAGCGGCTCAAGATGCCTCGAGCGTGGGGGGTGCTAGCGGCGGAAGGGTGTGGCGGTCCTTTAGGCATGCTAAGGGAACCGGATACTTAGACCGGTAACCGCCGTAGGAGATCGGACGAGGTACCGGGGGATCCGGAAGGGATTCTCACGGGAGCGTCTAGAGTGTTCGTGGTCTTGTTCGGTCTGAACACGCGTCTTCGACCTCTTGGGGCTCCATGGCTTCGTCGCCCCCGAGGTCGCTGGTCGGCCTCTGGGGGGTTCGCGCCGGCCGGTCGTCCTCTACCCGAGGAGGCCGCATGCGACGCAGGTGCGGAGGAGGTGCGTGCGACTCCCTTCAGATGTGGTGACAGATGTGGAGGCGCGACATCTCCAGGTCACCCAACCGTCGCTGCTTCTCGAGGGCCACATGAACGACTCCGCACTCCGGATCCAGGTGCAATCTCCCCTGCCTCCCGCTCCCCTCTCATGTGCTCCTGTGTCCCCTCTAAAGATGGTCGCGCCGCCGCATTCGGGCGCGAGGTCGTTGAGATATAGGATGCATGTTACGGAGCGGAAGATGGCGTGATTGTTCGTGTCCACGTGTAGGCCCTCGGGGTACGAGGATGCGGTACTCGCCGAGCTGTTGTTTTGTGGATCAGTCGACTTTGTGCAATTGACACGGAGGGCATCGTTTGCGCCCCACTGCCCGTTGAAGAGCTCACACGATATGAGTTCCATAAACTCACGCTGCGCCGGATTCGGCTCCGTGGCCGCAGGAGAGATGTCTCTCAGAAGCTGTAACATGTCTTCCTTTCCGAACCCTAGTGTGGGGCGATGCTGCAAACTCTCGAGTAGGTTCTTATCCACGAACTCGTCGAAGATGAACACGAGTGGGCTTTGTGATACCTTTCGGAGAGCGCGTATCACCTTCTCCTTGGGATGCAGCCCGCGCGCGGCGGCGGGCGACTCGTGGAGCATCCTCGTCACGGTCCTCAGCATGAACAATTTGTGCGACTAAGATATTTTTCCGGAAAAGTCCTTTTCTGGCTCACCTCACCTAATGAATGAAACAGAGGCATGTGTGGCGTCATCGCGCATCTTTCGCGCAATCCCCTTCCGGACGTGTTGTTTGTACGATGCCCCTCGCCAGGGGGGAGGGGGGGGGGAGGCGGGGAGCGGGGGTTGAGCGGGGGAGTTCTAGCCGCCCGAACAAGCCGCCCGATGGCTCCAAAACAGAAGTGTGGGCGCTCAGCACCGTTGACGTACCGTTTACCGGCACGTCACTTCACACCGTCACCTCAGGTACGGTCCGGTGAACCGAAGACTAATTTCACTTTTCTAGACGGCCCACACTTAATAGCCCACACTCGGCCACAGAGACGCCTTGAAGGACGCACACCCGCTAGCCCCGGAGAGCCGCGCAGCCGTCGCCGCGCCGCTGCCCCCGCGGCCCCGCCACCGCCTCCGGTCTTCTAAGTGAAGAATATTAAGAATAGATACCACGGACAACAATGCGGTTACCTACACGTCTACACATCCTCGTCCGATAACGCATCGTCGACCTCATGGTCGACTACCATCGAGGCAGCCAAGGCTGCCGAGGCCACCGCCTCCATGTTCCCTTCATTCCCTGCACTCTCGTCGCTCACTTCTGCATCACGTTAACCTTCGCAAGACACCTGCTGGTTGCCCTGAAGTTTGGGCATGGCTTCGGCTGCAGCTTTTGCGCCTCAAAGGTAACCTCAAAGGTGACCTCAAAGGAGCGGCGTTTCGAGCGCGGTAGCGTCAGCGCGTCCGAAAAGTGGCGAGGCCGCACGATGCCTAGGCGAGGGCGCAAGATGACTTCAGCGCAGTCCAACATCGAGCCTCCAGATGCCGTGGGGATGCTGTCAGAGTCTGAGCGTGGCAAATGCACCTCGTGTGCAAAGATGTCCTTCGATGGAAGCAGGTGTACCTCGACGTCTTCACGCTTGCCGAGCACCAACACGTGCAGCTCGAGCCACGCAGTACTCATGATGGCGAAGGCCAACGCTCGCCGCCAGAGCGAGCGCATGCGCTGGGAGGCCTTTTTCTGAGCAACCTTGCCGATCGCGGACATGAGCACACCCTGGCCAAGCGTGACTCGGACAGCATGGCAGAAATCCTGCAGCGTGAGCTTGCGCGCCTTGAGACCCCAGAGCAGCGGCCCGAGCTGCGCCGGCGCTTCTTGCTGCTTCACGGTTTCTAGGAGGGCCTCGGTGAGCTCGGCGAGCGAGACACGGCCGGTCGTCGCCGGCAGTAACGCGGTTTGGGACATCTCCTTACTGATCCGGCCGGTGTCTCTGAGAGAGTGCGCGCTCGCTTCCTCCTTTAGAACTCTCCTCTCCCTCTTCGGCCGTTATACATCTCCATTTGGCAAGACGGTCACAGCCCTCGCAACACCTACAGTGCTTTCATCTCCTGACGTTCTAGATCCACTTGGCGCCCATATCCGGATGCAAACTTGCAAATTGCTGAGTTCCGCGAGCGAGTGCGAGCCGACTCGGGGGAGCGAGCGGCGCTTGCGCCTACCTACCACGATGCCAGTCCATCCGAGTGCACACCCGCTGATACTGCACAAAATCACGCAGATGCGCAAGGTGCGCACCTGCCGCGCTGCGCATGGCCTTAGCGCGCGGTCCCATCGCCAGCACTCACTCGCACTTTGCACGCCATCGTGCCGCTCTGCAGGCGACGACTTCCAAAAAGTACCTCTCGCAATTGATGAAGGAGGTGTCAACCTTCTTGTGCTACGAGGCGACGGCGAGCTTAAAGCTCGAAGCATGCGACGTGAAGACGTGCGTCGGCGATGAGAAGGGCCAAAAAATTGCCGAGCGCGTGGGCATCGTGCCCGTGCTGCGCGGCGGACTGGGCATGGTGGAGTCTATGACGGAGATGGTGAGCAACGCGCAGGTGTGGCATCTGGGCATCTACCGCGACAAGACATCGCTGCTGCCGATCGAATACTACAACAAGCTGCCCAAGAAGGTCACAGTGCACACCGTCTTCGTGCTCGACCCGATGCCCATCTCCGGCGCGACGGCAGTGGCGGCCATCGACATCCTCAAGGCCTGGGGTGAGTCGATGAAACCGCAGAGGGAGCTCGCGATCGTCTTTGTGTGCATCGTCGCATCGACTGCTGCCATCCAGTTCATCTCCGAGGCGCACCCGCAGGTACCCATCCATGTCGGCCTCGTGGACGCGGCCTCGATCATGCCGGGCATGGGCGACATTGCCGACCGTCTCTTTGGCACCGATGGCGCGGAGCTGATGACAGACGAGCAGGACGGGATGGTGGACGAGTAGGTACGCGGCAGGCCCGATGGCTGCGCCGCCTCAATTAGGGCTCGCCGCCGCGCTCGCTTTGTGAGAGACGCAGCTCGGGATTGCACTCTCTCTCTCTCGCATCCGTTGTGCGGCGATCATCGAGAGGCCTCACTGTCTGTAGTGTAGAGCTGTACTCACTGACGACTGAGATGATGTCTCAACTCAAATTCTATTTGTCGTGCGCCGTGTGCATCTCCAGAGATGTACGTTACGCTCTCTACGGCACTCGGCTCAATGACGCACGCGAGCCGACGGCGACGCCGGCGTCGCCCGCGGTGCGCCGCGCCTCTCACCTGTGCCCTCGCCACGTGTGCCGTTGCCGCTCCGCGGCGGTTGTTACTTACTTACTTACTCTCACCTCAAGACGCGGACCGTCCTCGGCGGGACCCCGGTGCCGGTCGCTCGAGCGACGTGCAAGGTGCATCCGGTAAATAAACGGCATTTTAATATACTGATTTATACTCATGTGTACAACACATGCTCGATGGCTCTGGGATTTGGATCGTTGCTCGACGGCTATTATTCGATTCGGCGTAACGTCGACGATCTTTCTGCGCCTGGCGCGAATGGATCCTCACCTTGATCGGCCCTTACTCGACTTGAGAGGCGCCCAGCCACAGGCGCCGTGACGGGCGCATACTACAACAAGCGCTCGGAATCGGTCACTCTCCAGCACGTATTCGACTCTGATGAATGGGTCCACGCATCGGCCCGGTAGTGCAGAGTCGGGGCAGCGGAAGAAGAGGAGGTCCTCAGGTGTAGAGGAGGTCCTCAGGTGTAGAGGAGGTCCTCAGGTGTAGAGGAGCACATGGCTAACGCGTCAAGGGGGCGTCAAGGGTTCTGACTCGCGATGCCGGACGTCGACGTCCGTGTCGGGGGAGCGTCCTTATTTGGGTCCGGGCGTGCTGATGGCCGAGTGGCCCGAGGGCAGGTAGCCGTGGCCGTGCTTGCCGAGGATCTGCTGTACGCGCGCGTCGAGCTCCTGCCGCGAGATGCGCAGCGACGCGGTCGCGCGCCCGCGGCTGGCCGAGGGCTGCCCAAATTGCGATGAGGGCTCGGGCGCAGGCTCGTCGTGCGCGCTCCCACTGAGGTATGCGTCGGCGGCGGGAGCGGCGAACGCGGCAGTGCGGATCGATGGGACGAGCTCGCGAAGGCGGGAGTCGACCGCGGCAGACAGCGACGTGGCGTTGGGATCGGCGCCGCCTGACGGGCCGGCCGTTGGCGGCGCGGATGCCGCTGCCATGGCCTCGACCATAAAGGGAGGCGGCACACCGCCGCGGCTGCCGCTCAGCAGGCCCTCGACATACGCGCTCGCGCCACCGTCTCCTCCGAGAACACCGCCATCGTAGGCTCGTGTGTAGTAGGCGTCTGCGCCGCTCTGGTACGAGTCCGTTCCGAAGAGGTTGGCACTGGTGCCGTAGGGCGCTGGCTCGGGCGCTGGGGCGGAGTGCATGCCGCCGTATGGCGGCGCGCCGCCATAGGCCGTACCGAGCGGTGAACGCGCGACAGCCTCCACGCCGGAGAGGCGCATTCGCAGCTCCTGTACCTCCGCCTCGAGAGATTGGCGCCGCTTCGTCTCCTCCATCAGCTCGGTGCCCATGCGCACGATGAGCCGGCCGCATTCCTTGACCTTCTCGTCGAGTGACGCTGCCGCGCGCACCGTGCCGGTGCGCTCCAGCGCCGCGCCTACCGCGCTCTCGATCGCAACCTCGACAGCTTCCGACATCGGACCGCCCTTCTCGCGCAACTCGGCGATCTGCAACTCGAGGGCCCGACGGAAGTCACGCTCCGAGAGCAGAGCGGCCTCGACCTCTGCAAGCCGTGCCTCGTGCAGGGTCGAGAGCGACGCGGGCGCGGGCGCGCCCCCACCCGCATCCAATTGTCGTTGCATCTGTTCCTGATCCTCGACAACCTCGGCAAGCTTGCGCGCCTCCTTCGCGTATCGAGTCTCCATCGACTGCCGGAAGGCGTTGAGGTCGGCGTCGAGGCGGCGCAGCACCTCGCTGTGGTCGATGGCCGTCTGCTGGAACTCGCTCACCGCGCGCAGCGTCTCCTGGTGCGCATCGCGCAGCAGGCCGAGCTGCTTGTCAGAGTGCTCGCGCAGCTTGCTCTCCGCGGCGATGGCCGCCGAAGTGGAGGTCTCGACGCCCTTGGCGATGTCGAGCCACTTCTTCTCGGTGGCCACCATCGTGCTTTGCATCTCCTCGCGCACCGCCTCCAGCTGCTTCTCGAGCAGCGAGCCGCGCACGTCGAGCTCAAACTTGACCGACTCGAGCACCTTGGCCTGCGCCACGCGCCCAGCGTCGAGGTTCGCCGCGAGCTGTTGCGTATACTGGCGCACTTCCATCTGCGACGACGGTCCGCCGCTCGCGCTCGGCGGCAGCGACGGCAGCGGCATCGAAGAGATGGCGCGTGCAGCGTCTCCTGCGGGCGCTGCGTAGCTGCTATAGCTGTGAGGGCTGCTGTAGGGGGCGGACGCTTTCACCGACGGAGGTGGAGCCGACCTCCTGACCCCGAGGTTACGCTCGGTCTCATTGATGATGCTGCTGATCTGCGCTCGCCAGTCGAGAGAGACGGCCATTGCGCGTTACCCGCCGAGCGCTCAAACGAGTCGTAGAATTCGTCGAGGCGCACAATCAAAACTCCGGTGTACGCCCCATCGTCCCGTGTGTGTCCCGGCTCCCCCAGGTGTTTTTGAACCCGGTGTTATGTCATCATTTAAATGATTGAAATTACTTGACTTGACTTGACATGAACCCCGCCCCCTCGTTTTTGGACTGCCGCTTCGGTCCTCTCGTGCGCGTCGCCCTTCGCGGCCTCGGCGGTGATGTTCACGCCAAGCGGCGACGCTCCCATCGCAACCCCCGCCCCAGAGCACGCGCCCTCTACTCCGGACATCGATGGTGCGCTGCTGCCGGCGCCTCCGCCTGCACTGCCCATGTCGACGGTGCTCATCACCGCCGATGGCCTCTTCGAGCGCTCTTCGCCCGCCCGGCCGCGCGCCTCCTCAAAAGAGTCGACTGCGATGGTCGTGGCCATGCCCGTGAGCAAGCCGCCGTGGCAAAATGTCAAGGGCTTCTACGAACCCACGAGTGCGCTCGGGAACCGCAAGCTCAACCCACTCTTGGACATCGACGCATTCGGCTCCACCATGCACCGCACGCGCATTCTCGACGTGAAGGGCCAGCTTGGCAATGGGCCGGTGCAGCAGTGGAAGGAGATGCTACGCGACCGTGATGTCGAGAAGCTCCAAGACCGGAGTTGGAAGATGGCCAATTATGAGCCGTGGTCGGCGCTGCCCCACCCCGTCACCACCGTGCCGCGCATGGCGCCACTGCCCGCTTCGGCTCTTCTTGACCGGACGCGACCAGTCGCACGACCGCGCCGACGCGCCAGCACCGAAACCGTCGCCAGTGCCGACGGCGGTGGCGGCGGCGCCTCGTCGGCCAAAACCAGCGCGCGCAGCAGTGCGCGAGGAAGCAGCAGCAGCACGCGCAGCCCGCGCAGCGCCGGCGGCAGCTTCCACCACCCGCTCGGCGGACTCGAGCGCCGCAAACCCGAGGTGCAAAGGACCTTCCCCACCTTTTGGGGAGCGAGGCAGCGAGAGCGACACGAGCAGAGCGCGAGCCAACGGCCCCACTTTACAACTGCACAGCCTCTGACCGCCAAGGAAATCCATCTGCGCAGCTTAGGCCTTGGTCGCAGCGGCAGCGAGATGGCGTTCCATCCACGGCCCAAGTCCGCCCCGCCTCGTACGAGCATAATGGCGACGAGCGCCAGCGCTAGCGTCGTCAGCGCCAGCGCCAGCGAGATCGACAATGCCAGCGTGATGGAACAGCCGACCGTCGCCGTCATCGCCACGCCCGTGATGGCGAAGAGGCGCAAGTCGGTAGGGTACGGACCCGCGTACGAGCGCCGTCTGACTGTCAAGACACGTCCCGCGTGGCGCCATCTCGTTCCCGGGTACATCGAGGAGACGATCACCGGTGCCAATCGTGGGCTCAACCCTTTGATGGATGTCAACAGCTTTGGGTCGTCGCATCACCACCCGTTGGCTGGGGCGAAAGTGCGCATCCTCGATGTCAAGGGCGAGCTCGGGGCCCGTCCCGTGCAGCGATGGAAGGAGATGCTTCGGACGTGAGAGGTGGCAGGCCATGTGCGTGCATGCCCGCCGCTGCGGTGCCATGTGCGGCACTCACCCACTGTTGTGTGGAAGTCGGTGCTCCCTGCGTCATGCCTGCATGAGAGATTCGACGTGATTCGAGCTTCTAAGCGAGAGCTCATGGATCGACTAGAGAGAGAGAGGATCTCTCTCTAGCACTCTTGTATGTAGGATGTGGCATGCATTGAGAATCTTCACTCGCGCAACGTTTCATAGTACCGGTACATAAACGGCCTCGCGCGGTTCGGGGCGCGATGGATGGATGGCTCCTGAACTTGGGACGTCGGTCGGCGTTCGTGGCTAATGGCCACCGGCACCGCTGCCTACACCTGCGCCTGCGCGGCGCTGCTCTTCGCCGTCTCCGCGACAAGTAGTACCTCGGACAACTTGACGATGCGCATGAGCCGGCGTGAGAAGCGACGCCGACAAGGCCTTGAGCTATCGGACTCCGAGTCGGTGCATACCCTGCTCGGCGGCCGACGGTCCACGTGGCAACCGCATCGGGCACGTCCATGTAACGGCACGAGCTTTGTGGACCGACCGCGTGTTAGTGCGCTCATCCAGGCCTTTGGCGACGCCACTGCCAATGCACGCCAGCTTTCTGAGCGCCTGCATGCTCTGCCGAGCGTCGAGGTCCTTGTCAATGATGACAGCGGCCGTGATCATGCCGAGTGGCTGCGCTGGCTGCAAGGCGCCAACGACGCCGTGCTCTCGTCGGCCAACGTGCATGAGATCCGCGCGTACCATAGGCTGGCACGCATGGCTCGCGGCGACTTTCTCCTGCTCCTTCAGGGCGATCACTGCCTCCCCGCACGCGGCATAGCCTGGCTGGACGAGGCGATAGCTCTCTTCGACCGCTTCCCGCGCCTCGGGCTGCTCGGTGGGCAGATGGGCTTCGACCGGGTGCCGACGCGCAAGATCGCCGAGAAAATCTCGTGGGGCGTGCCGCCGTGTGAGCCCATCCCAACTTCAGCAGATGTCGCACCCGCCAACGCCACCGCCAACGCCGCCGCCACCGCCGCCGCCACCGCCGCCGCCACCGCCGCCGCCACCGCCGCCGCCATCGCCACTCCCTCCACCGGCGCCGCCTTCACTGCCGTTCCAGCCGCGATGGTGACGGTGCCGTTCATGTTCGTGGCGGGTGTGAACATCGGGCCTTTGCTCGCGCGCCGAGAGGCCTTCCTTCGTGTGGGCGGGTTTGACGAAGCCTTCTCGTGTGCTGGAGAGCCGGGAATCCAACTAGACACCGAGCTGTCGCTGCAGATGTGGCGCCACGGCTACCAGGTGGGCCTCTGGTACTCGGCGGTCTCCAACGGCGTGGGGGGGCGCAAGACGCGCACCAACAAGGCGCAGAAACGTGCGCGCACGCGAAACGATGCGCTCAACGCCGAGCGGTGCGAGCGCGTGCTGCGAGAGCACGATCCTGGCGCCGTGCTCGCAGCGAACGCGGCGCTCGCCATGCTCGCACAGCCAGCGCAAGTGAGGGAGCGAGTGTACGCTCGCCTGGGTTTGCGGAGGCCAGACCGCTGCGCCGCCGGGGATGGTTGATGGGCAGGCAGGTGTTCTGCAAGCTCGCAGTCCCAGTCGCTGTCGCACACGCGCGTGACCACAATCACGCACCCACTGTGCCTACTCTTTGCTCGCATGTCCGTTTACATCCTTTACTTCGAATTTTTTAGGTCGGATCTGCTTTCGCGGATAACTATGCTACTCGCCCAAACGATACCACGACGACGCCAATTTACGCGCACTTGTTCCAGCGCCGTGTCTTTCTCCCGGTCTGCAGTCAGCGTGTCTGCCACGCTCACGCGGACGCGCACTGCTACGGCATGGACCCAGGCGACACAGCCTTCGACCCTGATGAAGACGCCTTCGAAGCCATTGCTGCTGCGGCTCATGAGGAGCGCAAGCGCAAACTCCGACGATGCTTCGTGACCCAATGTGGTGGCGACTGCGACGAACGTATTTCAGATGCCAACTTCAAAGCGACTGCTGGAGGGACACAGCTCCAGCGGGCCACATGCGACATGCATTCCAACCCAGGGTCACAGGCCGTGTTCAGCACCCGAGGCCGGTGCGTCTCGGTGGTCCGCAACAAGGAGCTGCGCAGCATCCTTGAGAAGGGACGCACGCGCGCCGTGGTCGGCTCGAAAAAGAACGAGGCGGCACACAACTTCGGGTGGAAGTTCCCACGCGGCGTCGATGGGCAGCGTGCAGATCGCTTCTTTCGCAATGGTGCCGACCGCGGCTTTCTATGCATCACGTACGACAACCTTACCGACGACGAGGGCGAGGCGACCCTCGTCCTATGGAGATCTGACACTCCGGTGTCCAGTGCCTACGCGGTCATGCCTGTATGGGCGGACCGGGGTCTCCGTGTGACGATCGACGCGAGCGAAAATCGCCTCACATGCCACGGCCCAGCAGTAGGTCCACTCGGCAAGCGCCGAGAGCGCTCGTAACGACGCTCGAAGCGCTCGTGACGACGCACGAAGCGCTCGTGACGACGCTCGTAACGGACGGCAAAGATCGTTGCGGATTAGAAGCTGAGTGTGAGCAAACTTGTGGCTCTGCGGCGGAGCTGTATCTGTCGTGTCTGTGTCTGTTCCCTCGCGGCTTGGCCCAGCGCGCCGTGGCCCAGCGCTACCTCAAAATGCGTCGCCCTTCACGCGAGCGCTGTGGTGAGCGCTTCACGAGCCGCGGTAGGTGGAATACGACCAAGGGGAGCAGAGGAGGGGCACATGGTAATGAGCCTCCGGGTCATCGATGCCAAAGCGCAGCGGCACGTCAGCCAGGAAGGGCGTGCCAGAGATGGGCACACCGGCCGCAGCAAAGTAATCTCCCACACCAAAGGTCCATTCGTAAGTCCCCACAGTGAAGGCCGCGCCCTTGAGCGCGGGGCCACCCGTGAGCCGCCCGTCGGCGTTCGTGACGAAACTCGCCAGCGGCTGCCACGCGCCACTCGCCTCGTCGAGCCGGCGCAGCTCGATGGTCATGCCCGCAGCCGGGCAGCCACGCGCTGTGTCGAGCACATGGCACGTGAGGAAGCCGGTGGGGTTGGGGCTGACGAGCGCACGAAGCCGCATCCATGCGATCTTGTGCACCTGCGCAATCGCCGTGCTCCTCTCCTCGTGGGCGCTGTTGTGGAGGCGCGCCGCGAACGAGGCGAGGATCGTCGCCTTGTTCGCATTGCGCACTGCCAAGATGAATGGGAAGCCAAACTTCGCCTTGTACGCGCCGTTGAGCTCATTGAATTGCTGCAAGTCGCGCGCCAAATGACCACAGGATCGGACGCGTGAGGGATCAGGCAGAGTGGTTCCAGGGGGATGGGCTTTGTGTGCGAAGCATACCTTCATCTCGTCCTCAGTGAGGCTGCCGAGACCCGAGCGTCTCTGTTCTTCGGTGGACTCGGCGGTGAGCTCGCCCGCGAGCGCAGCCTTTCCAGCTAGGTCTGGGTGCGCACGCAGCAACGCGACGTGCTCTTCGTCCGTTGCCGCGGTGCAAGCGGCACGCAGCGCGTCCCTCAAGGCGGAGAGCGATTCAAAGGGGCGGGCCTCGTAAGCACGCTCGGCGATCCACGGGCTCTTCTCGTAGACCGATCCGACCGCATCGACGAACGCCTCCTTTGAGTACGTCGAGAGCTCGGCGGCGGTCGGAAGCGCGGCCGGAAGCGCGCTCGGAAATGCACTTTGCATTTTGTCTCCCTCAGGCTACAGGGCGTCGTCTCGGGCATGGCCCTCGGTTTCGCTTTTACCATGACTGCAGCGTGTTTCTTGCACGATGATGACGAACTTCCTAGTTTGGAAAGATCAACGCCTTATGGGTACTAGCGAAATTGAGTAGCTCGAGCGAGCGAGTTCCGAGTACGCAGTACATTGCGTGTTGGACCGAGGGGAGCGGAGTCTGGCGCCGTCGTCCTTTGAGACGGTTGTGTGGTGAGCGCGGGGGACCGCGACGAAACTGACTGACTGACTGCCTTATGGGTGCACTCAAACCAGACAGCAAAAGTCAAATGCAAACCTGATTCCGACTCGTCTCTCACCCAGCAATGCTGCAGCAACTCCCCGACGGAAAGGCGGGGTCTTCGCGGTATTTCGAAGCTTGGCGAGCCTGGTGAATCAGTTCTTGTCCACTTGTAGGACCGGCCGTACCGTATGGTTTCGCCATCTGTAGACACTCGCGCATCTCAAAGTCCACCCTTTTGCTATCATCGTGAGTGCAATCTGCGCACACTCTCCGGCATGGCCGTTTGGCGGCACAACGGGCACTCTGGCTTGTCGGATAGCCACTCGTGGATGCACGTCCAGCAAAAGACGTGGCCGCAAGCTGCTGCTGTGGGAGATCGCCGGGGTGAGAGGCATAGGGAGCACGTGCGAACGCGCCTGGTGATGCGCGAGCGTCCGGTGGTGGTGGTGGTGATGGTGGTGGTGGTGGTGGTGGCGGCAGCGGCAGCCACAATGTCGGTTGCGCTGGCCGGAGCTGCCACAGCGGATTCACGGATGGCGAGCGCGGCAGCCTGCTGTGCCCGACGCACCAGGGCGGTGAGCGACCGCAGTGCTAGGCCCATCACCAGTAATCCGAAGAGCACTTTAGCGTGCACCGATCCCGAAGGTGACTGCACCGAGCTCCGGAGGGCAGGCCTCCAGAACCAGCCGTAGAGCATCAGGGCAACAGTGGCCGCCTTGGTCCATTCCGCCCCCGTGCCAAACACGTCCGCCGCCTCGCGCTGGGAGTGCGTGGCTCGGAGCAGCGACGTCCACAGCCACTGCACATCCTCGGCCATACAGGTGCTCGCCACGAGGTCCAGCGCCCTACGCAAGGCCTTGGTCAGTGGGCCATCGCCGTTCGTCTGCTGTCGAACGATGCCGCATCTCTGCTCGCCTAGCGATGACGCCGCGAAACACGCGGGTAACAGGGTAAAGATGAGAGCTGTCGATGCATGCAGCTGGGCTCGTGAGTGTGTGCTTTGATTGAGCAAGGTGAGCGCTGTGCGCAATTGAGCAGCCAGGCGTTGACGGCGGGCACAGTCCCATTCGGCGGCATGCAGCAGATGGGCAGCTGATGACGAGGGAAGCGCCATGTGCGCTTGCGCTTGTGGGAGGCACAGCACACACCGCGCCGCGCGGGGTCGCTTCTTCGATTTCGCGAGTGTGAATGAAACGAATGGGAACACGGCGAGGGTGCGCTCACATGAGTCATCACATGAGCGCGGCTGTACTGCGTCGACCCGTTTTAACTTGACACAGTACAGCCGCGCGCGCAGGGGCGGGCACGCGGAACTTCTGTAGGACCCGTTGACCCGTTTTACCACATTAGCACACTCACACACGCACACCAAACAAAGCTGGCAGCCATCACACAACAACACTAAACGGTGGCGCCGCCATAGAGACTACTGTACGGGTCGATTCACGGCCCGAACGCTCATAAATCCAAAATCCATTTAAACTCGCCTGCGACCAACTGACTCACCTTCTGTGCGGGTGGCCTAGCCTGGCCCTGCCATGCGCCTCTAGTATCAACCATCGACTAACACCACAATCTCGTCAAAAATTGCCTCTCAGACTCTGAGTCTCTTTAGTATCAAGAAACATACTCTTTGAATCCCACGCTGGACGCCGCTGGGTCATGTTGAAACCCGCACTTAAACCCCACCCGAGGCTGAATTTCACACCGCCTCTTTGGCTGCCATATTCAAGCAGCAGCAGCACAACGAAGCGCGTGTCCAAGGGCTGTGCTGACTCACGCCTTGGGACGCGAGTACTGCGTGTACTGGCCGCTATCCGAGTGCAGCCACGTGGCGTCTACGGGCTTGTGCACCTCTCCTCGCGGCAACAGCCCCGTGCCCAGGTTGAACTGCGCGTGCTGCCGGCTGTTCATTCCGGCGTGCCAATGGGCGAACTCGACGCCGCGTGCGCGGTGTGGCGCGGGCACGAGCGATGTGCCAGACATCTCCTGGGACCAGAAGCCCGCATAGAAGGGAGCAACGTGCGATGAGCGCCGCGGCGGTGGTGACTCCATGAGCCGTTGGATGACAGGCTCGCTGGAAACTTTTGTCAGCCGCTTCTTGCGCTCCTGGCCAAGGTCCACCTCGCCGAGCGCGTCCAAGAAGTGCGGCTTGACATGCGCCACCCGCTCGGGCGCTGATGGCCACAGAGTCTTGGGCTGTATCTTGGGCGGCGGCGGAAAGAGCACCGCACGAGCGGCCACCATGTGTGGCGGTCGGGCCTCCCAGCGCCGGTGCTGGGCCATGACCGACTGCTGCCAAGTCAGCGGTCCACCGAAAGGCGGCTCGATGGTGATCATGTGGAAATGTGAGGGGGGGGAGCGACGGAGTTGAATGAAACAGTCCAGGGCGATGTGCGGAGGAAGTTTGCGCGGATTTTCGCCTGAGGGCTAAAATCCGCATTCATCAGAGTCCACTCGAATAAATACAATTTCGTTCATTCGAGCTGTGATTCGCCCTTCACAGCAGTTTTCACAGCGCGCAAAGTTCCGTCGCGGCGTCGCTCGGCTTTCTGCGGCGATGGGATGGAACGAGCAGATCGACGCGATGATCCTATCCAAGTCGGCGGCCAAGGTGCGCTTCATCGGCATCCTGGTCCTGCTCGTAGTCTTCACTCTCGACGGCGTCACAGTCATCCTGCTGCGCGAGGCGCCTCTGCTTGTCGCGTCCACCATGGAAATGGCGTCAGGCGACGCGGCAGACAGCGCGCCCGACTGGTCCTGGGACGGCTTGCTCGACGGGCTCGGAGACTTTTCCGGCGACACCGTCGATTGCTGCCTCCTGTTCCTCATCCGGCTCGTAGTGCTCTGCGCGATCGGTACGATCGCCGTGCGCGTGGGCCAGCCGCAGCTCGACAACTTGATGCCGGCCTCGCCGGCGCGTTCCAATGGCGTGTGCAGCGCGTGCCACCCGCATGGCATTAATGCCACCTTTTCGAGCACCTCGACCGCGCCTCTTCTCATCAACCAGCCCGCGTCATCCGCCGCTGCCGTCGACGACATCACCGCCGCCAGCGGCAACGCACCCTCGGCAACGCCCAAACCGACGACGGAGGTCAAGGAGGAGCACCTGCTCTCGCACCAGCGCAAGCTCGCCGCCGAGCAGCGCAAGAACGTCGCCATAGGCGCCCTCTTCCTATCCGCGACGGCGATGCAGGTCTTCGTGGGAATCAAGTGCATCGGGTTCGTGGGCGAGTGGGCAGAGTCACCCGAGCTCGAGACCCTGCAGGTGAGTGCTGCCGATTGGCTCTCTGATGGGAGCTGATTATGATGGATTGCGAGACTCATTCGGACTCTGATTATGATGGATTGCGAGACTCATTCGGACTCTCGGTACCCGTGTGTGCAGGGCGCGCTCATGGGCGCGTCAGTGCTCTTCGTCAACATCGAGGCGTGGCTCGTCAAGCGGCTCGTCAACGCCCTCACTGCCGAGGAGGGTTTCATGGTGCCCGAGTTCCACAAGCACCGCCTCTACTTTCGGGTCGACTTACCGATGCACCGGTGCGACATGTGCCGCAATCAGTCGAGAGGCGGCATGTACCACTGCCAAATGTGCGACTTTGACGTGTGCCCCGCGTGCTTCAACAAGAAGGATAAGGCGACGGGCGAGGGCATCCTCCGAGGCGACAAGGGTGTGAAGCAGGGCGAGCACCTGACGTTCACACAGTATTTGGGGCGCGCGATGAGGCTGGTGCTGCCCCACATCCCTCTCTTTGTCGTGGCCATCGCGTGCCTCGCGTCCAAGAGCATCATCAACCTCTTCCTCCCGAACCTGCAAGGCCGCATCCTCGATCACGTCGTCGCCGCGCGTGCCGCGTGCGCCGCCAACGCGTCCGCCGCCCTCTCGGACGAGACGCCCGACACGGCGCCCGCCTGTGACGAAGCGAGGCAGAGCTTCCGCGAGACGGTGGCGCACTACCTGTCGCTCTCGATTGTGCTCGGCATCCTGGGCGGGCTCCAGTCGCTCTCGTTCATGGTCGTCGGTCGGAAGATCATGGTCTGGATCCGCGGCCAACTCTTCCGACGCATCGTCGTGCAGGATATCGCCTTCTTCGATGGCTTCCGAACCGGCGACCTGGTGCAACGGCTGACGGGCGACGTGCGCGCGATGATCCAGCCGTTGCAGAACACGCTCGCCACGCTCCTCTCGAATCTCATCCTTCTCTTCGGCGGGGTCGTCATGTGCTTCGTCACCTCGTGGCGCCTCTCCATGCTCGCGTTCACCACGGTCCTGCCCATCATGCACGTGACCGAATCCTATGCGTGGTGGTCGGGCAAAATCAACAAGCAGATCTACCAGCACTACGCGGACGGCGCCTCGATCGTCACCGAGGCGTTCCAAAACGTGCGCACCCCCTTTTCGCGCCGTCTCGAGCGCTCGCCTGATTGCACCTGATTGCACCTGATTGCACGCCTTCGTCAGGTGCGCACCGTTCGCGCCGTCTTGAGCGCTCGCCTGATTGCACCTGATTGCACCTGATTGCACGCCTTCGTCAGGTGCGCACCGTTCGCGCCGTCTCGAGCGAGCCATTCGAGATCGAGCGCTTCGAGGTCACCTTGCGATTGGCGCTGAGCAAGGGCGTCAAGGACGCGATCTTCGGCGCCTTCTCGAACGCGTTCAACAACTACCTCGACCTGGGCGCAGGGGTGCTCATCCTATGGTACGGCGGCTCGATCGCGATGGAGCCCGAGGGCAGCATCACTGTGGGCAATCTGATCACGTACCAGCTCTACTGGAACATGCTCAACAACTCGCTGCAAGCGCTCAACAACGTGCTCAACGAGTTCACACGCGCAGCGGGCGCGGCCGAGAGAGTACTCTCCCTCGTGGACCTGACGCCCGACATTGACCCAACCGCCGGCCTACCGGTCGAGCAGGCGGTGCATGCATGGTCGATCGAGTTTCGTCAGGTGAGTGCCACTGATGAGCCCTGATGAGCCCTGATGAGCCCTGATGAGCCCTGATGAGCCC
>ENA-UOUZ01000937-UOUZ01000937.1-mixed-culture-metagenome-genome-assembly--contig:-NODE-937-length-20283-cov-178.136840_pt1 | contig 20283 bp, 10 predicted proteins | sample MGYA00238154_ERZ761575 | MGnify/ENA primary metagenome ERZ761575 (study PRJEB28896, sample SAMN07631632) | mixed culture metagenome | isolation source: Freshwater growth medium | place: USA...
GGCCGCTGTTCACAGTCAAAGTTGTGAATACGCAACTGGGAGCGGACTACCTTAAGTCACGATTTCTTTTTGGGTTTTTTTTCGATTACCTTTGTTTTGGGACGGTGAGTGGGGCTCGCGAGCCGCTGACGGCGCGCTTGGCGGCAGCATACATACTCAACACCCTAGTGTGCTGGGGGTGCTTGCTCATGGCATCGCTCATGGCATGGCACCATCGTTTCGCCAAGTCTCCTTGCTCTCGGCCACATCGGCCTCGAGAGAAGCAGGGCGTGCACGGTGCCCTCACTCTCCTTGCATGGTGCACCATGCTGCCCTGCACCGAGACCAGCAACGTTCCCGGGTTGAACCGAGGTCTGCAGCTCGCGGTGCCCAGCCACCGCCGTGAGCTGCAGACCGCGGTGAGCACCAGCGCTGGCCTGACCAGCGCACTCGCCAACACCGCCGTCAGCCGCATCGTCCTTGCCTCCGGCACCTACAACCTCATCGCCGAGCTCAGCATCACCAGGAGCGTCATCCTTGAGGCGGCGGCAGGAGCCACGGTCACCCTGAACGCACAAGCGAGCTCCACGAGTCGGCGCCGTGTGGTGAACATCAACCCGGGCTCGTCGGGCGTCGTGCAGCTGATCGGGCTCGGCATCACGGGAGGCTACTACGATGTTGTGCGTGCTCATGTTCAAAAGTTCCCGTCGCCCCGATGGGAAAACTGCCGACGCATTTTGCTTGACTCACGCTTGTGCACAACTGTGAACGACGCTTCGGTCACCCACAGGGGGTGCGTGCCGCAGAGACCTTAAAACTTCCCATATCGCCCCATGGGCCTGACGTTCTTGCTTCGACTCTCGCTTGCGCAACTGCGGCCGACGCTCCGGTCAACTACACAGGGGGCACGTGCTGCAGAGACCTTGAAGTTTCCCATTGCCCCGATGGGAAAGTTGCTGACGTGCTTGCACCGACTCACGCTTGACAACTGCGAACGCTTCGGTCAACTACAGGATGTACGTGCCACAGAGACCTTGAAAAGTTCCCACCGCCCCGATGGGAAAATGGCTGACATGCTCGCCTCAACTCACTCTTGCACAACTGTGAATGCTTTGGTCAACTACAGTATGTACGTGCTGCAGAGACCTTCAAAAGCTCCCATCATGGGAGACTCACATTTTGCTCCTTGTTTGCAGGGCGGCGGTTTCTATGTTGCGGGTGGCACAGTGGCCATCTCGTCGTGCACAATCAGTGGAAACAGAGGAAGCGGGGTGCACATTCGTGCTCAAAATTGCCCATCGCTCCGATGGGAAAATTGCTGACGTGCTTGCCTCGACTCACACTTGCTCAACTGCAAACGCTTCGGTCAATTACACAGCGGGTATGTGCCGCAGAGACCTTCAATGTTTCCATCGCCCCCATGGGAGACTCTCGCTTGCTCGTTGTTTACAGGGCGGCGGTGTCTTTGTCAACGGTGGCACGGTGACTTTGTCATCATGCACCATCAGTGGGAACACAGCTGACTTAGTGCGTACTCATCTTCAAAAGTTCCCTCGCCCCGATGGGAGACTCACATTTTGCTCGTTGTTTGCAGGGCGGCGGTGTCTATGTCAATGGTGGCTCAGTGAAATTTGATTCGTGCACCATCAGTGGGAACACAGGAACTGTGCGTGCTCATGTTCAAAAGTTCCGATCGCCCCGTTCGGAGACTCACGTTTTGCTCGTTGTTTGCAGGGAGGCGGTGTCTACGTCTATTCCGGCATGGTCGCGATAACGTCTTCCTCGATCTATGGGAATACAGCTGGCTATGTGCGTGCTGATGTTCAAAAGTTCCCATCGCCCCGAAGCGATGGGAATTTTGCTGACGTGCTTGCCCTGACTCACGCTCGCACAACTGCGAACGCTTCGGTCAACTACAGTTGGTACGTGCCACAGAGACCTTGAAAACTTCCAATCGCCCCCATGGGAGACTCACGTTATGCTCGTTGTTTGCAGGGAGGCGGTGTCTATGTCGAGCGTGGCACAGTGGCTATCTCATCGTCCACCATCAGTGGGAATACAGCTACATATGTGAAAGCTTTTCTTTCCCATCGCCCGTGGATTGCCTTGCTTTTGTGACCTCCATCGTGACCTCTCGTTCCCCTCTCCTCGCCCACAGGGGGCCAATGTATACGTATATTTTTGTCCTGCGGATGCGTACTCGTGCGCCCACAGCGGCGGCACGGTCTGCTCCAGTGCAACGAACCTCACAGGAGTCTCTGGCCCAGTCGCAACTTGCCCGGCGCCGCCGCCCTTGCCGAGCGACCCAACGGGCGTCATCATCGAACCAACGGGCGTCATCATCGGCGTCGTCGTCGTCGGCGTGATCCTCGCCCTCGCCCTCGCCCTGGTCATCCTGCACCGCCGTCGCCGTGATATGCGCCGCAACAAAGTGCCCGCACCATCAATCGCGCCTGCCAAGCTGAGCAGCGCCAGCGGTACGAGCTTCTCGCACTCCTCCACGACATCGTCCTCTACCATGGTGGGCTCGCTCGCGCTCTCTGAGAGCGCGAGCGCCAGTGCCAAGGCACGCATGACGCGGGCGCAGGAGCTCCTCAAGGCGTGGGAGCTCGACGCGCGCGATATCACGATCCTCGAAAAGCAGCTCGGCGAGGGCGGGCAGGGGGTCGTGGTGCGCGGCTTGTGGCACGGCATCGAGGTCGCCATCAAGCAGCCGCGGCTGCCAAAGGGGAGAATCGGGAAGCAGAACGCCTTCGGCTCGACGTCGGCGCTCGATTCGTACAACCAGGCGCTCCGTCGTGAGGTGCGCGCGCTCTCGCGCGTGCGCCATCCGAATGTCATCAAGCTGCACGGCGTATGCTTAGGACCTGCACCGATGCTCCTGATGAGCTACGCACCGAGCGGCACGCTGCAGGACGCGCTCGACAACCAAAAGTTCCAGACGTCCTTGGAAATGGTGCGGCTGCTCGCGGGCATCGCGCGCGGCATGGAGGCGGTGCACGCGCACAAGATCATCCACCTCGACCTGAAGCCGGAGAATGTGCTCATCGGGCCGCTCGACGTGCCGTGGATCACCGACTTTGGGCTCTCCACCTCTTCCAACATGACCTCCATGTCGCAGTCGACCGTGGGCGGGCGTGGCACGCTGCCCTTCAAGGCGCCCGAGCTCTTCGCCCATCCGCCGCACGTGGGGCCCGAGGCCGACGTCTACGCCTTTGCCATCCTCGCGTGGATCGTCGTCTGTGGCGAGCAGCCGTACGCAAAGATGCTGGCGGCTGCGACGTCGTTGCCGCAGGCGGTGGCCCAGGGCGTGCGGCCGACGCTGGCCGACCCGAACGAGGAGTGGCAGGACAAGACCACCCTGCCAATGGTGAGGCTGATCGAGGGCTGCTGGCACGCCGATTCTGCGCAGCGTCCGACTTTTGGCAGCGGCAGCGGCGAGGGCGCAGATGGCGGGGAAGATGGAGGCAAGAGGGTGAGGAGTCGTGTCGTCGCGATGCTCGAGAAGATGGAGCACTCACTCTCAAAGGGCTCCGATCTGGAGGCGTCACAGCTGGCGCTGGCGATGCGGCTGATCTCGACCGAATCCGAGGCGGAGACGCTGAGCATCTCCCTCGTGCAGATTGGCGCGGCACAGGGCGATGCGACGACGACGGCGGCGGAGCAGACCGAACTGGCGGAGGAGAAGGCAGCCTTGGAGACGTCGCAGGGCCTGCTGCGCCAGCATGCCTTCGCCGTGCTCTCGCAGATGCCCGGCGGAACTGGCGGCGAGCTCGCGAGCGCGCTGAGTGCGATGCTGCTGCAGCAGTCGGACATGTTCCGACATGCGATGCTGGAGACCGAAGCCAAGATGCAGAGTCTTGAGCGCAGCCTCAGCCGGCTCGCCGAGGGCGAGCTCGACTGCCCCCGCCTCTTTGTGCTACTGCCGATGGAGGCATCGAGCTCGAAGCTCATGCAGCTCGTCAAGAGGGAGTTTGTCAAGGACAAGTACCGCCTCGTCTTCCTCGACCCGGTGACCGGCTGCGCGGTGCGCTGCGGCCCCGACGGCGACGGCTACAAGCTGGAAGTGCCCAAGAAGTGGCTGGTTGAGAACCGCAAGATTATCTCGGCCGCCCTTCACATTGTGAAGAGCTGCGTCATGGCAGGCCGCCTTGCGGGGCTGCCGCTGCCGTCGGCTGCCGGACTGCCGGCGCAGGCGGTGTCGAAGGCGGAGGTCGAGGCGCTCAAGACCTTTGAGGCTGTGTATTCGGGCGAGGGCGTTCTCGGAGACGATGCAAGCAGCACGTCGTCCTCGGCCTCGCAGTCCGCCGCCAAGGCGGTCAAGGCGGCGACGGGCCAGGCGTACAAGCAGCTGCGCAAGATGCTCAAGGAGCAGTGCAAGGACGAGTACCTAGTGCACTGTGAGATGACCAAGGAGAAGGCGCGCGACGGCTCGATCGAGTTCGTGAGCGCCGGCAGCAAGGAACGCTTCCTCCACTTCGGCCAGCAGGCCCTGATCTGGAACGACGAGACGCTCAAGCAAAAAGCGGCGGCCAAGGCGGCGGCGCTCAGGGAAGTCGAGGCAATGGCCGCTGCGCCCGCCAGTAAAGCGAAGGCGGTTCCATTCGGCACTGGGGCGGGTGAGATGGCGGGCCCGGAACTCAAACCCACTGCCGCAACCAAGGTCTCGGAGCTCCAGAACCCACCGATCGTGTCCTCGTTCCTGGAGATGTTTTCGAAGCCAGAGGGTGTGTAAAAAACGCCCGACGTGGCGGTGACCAACAAGAAGGACAAGACGACGATGCTGCCAATCGTCGGCAAGACCGACGAGCGCGTCCGGTAGATGATGAGCGGCATGCACAGCTGCTGAGCCTGAGGGGTTTTCACTTCGGCTTTTGTCATACTTTTGGAAGGGGAAGGGGGGAGCGTGGACGTGGGATCGTCGGGGGTGGGGCGCCATCTTGGCGTCCAGAGGCAGAGCGTTACGTACGAGCAGCAGCTCAGGTGAGGAACTATGCTCCATCCTCCATGGAGGGGTGGTCCGGTCCCTTGTGTAAAGTGTCGTGCGTCTGTTTTACATGTGCCCGCATGCTGAGGCGCGGGGGCGGGGGGCGGGTCCTGACTCGCTTTGTGTTGGCTGTTGCCATGCGCATGATGGCCAGCGAGGAGAGACGACAGTGGCGCATGTCTGGCTTGTCGCGCTTGTATGCGAAGCCGCGAGGACGAGAGCGAGACAGTGAGCACGAGGTCGGTTGTGTCGTGTGCGATTTTTGATAGATGATACCGGTGTCATGTCGCGGTGTCAAGTGTGGTGTGCGCCGCCGGCGGAGGGCGCATGCCCGAGAATGGCGCACGTGCGTAAGATTCGACGCGGCGGTCCGACCGACTTTGTGTCCACACATGCTGACCACACACGCGGGTACGTCCGCGGACCGAGACGCTCCCCCGGCACGAGCACGACCTCCATCTCGTGAGCGGCGACGCGCGGCATGCGGCTCGGCTCGGCTCACGGTCGTGATCCTGAAAGTACTCGCTCTCGCAGCCAAAGGTCTTGGCGCGTGATTCGCTCCCTAGTCTCGGGATCAAGCCTACTGCGCGTACGCGGCCTGGACCTGGCCCTTGAGCTCCTTGATCATCTCGAAGCAGAAGTCGCGGTCGGCGGCGCCCTGCGCGAGCTGCTCGAGCAGTCCACTCTTCTGCAGCTCAGCCGCCTGTAGCCTCGACTGGAGCTCAGCCTTGTCATTCTGGAGCGTCTGACGCGCCTCGACGAGCATCGTGCGCTCGCGCATCGTGGTCGCCTCTGCCGCGCTCGCCGCGTCGCTCGCCTTCTTCGCCTCCGCCTGCGCGCCCACGAGCTGGCCCGCCATGGTACTCAACTGACGCTCCAGAGCGGCCACCTGCACCGCCTTCGCCTCCAGCTGCTGCGAGTGCTCGCGCTCGCGCGACGAGAGGGCGACGTTGTCGAGCCGCGCCTGCACGAGAAGCTTCTCGCGTGCCTCCCGCTCCTCCCTCAGCTCCCGCTTGAGCTCCGCGACGAGATTGCGCTCGCGCTCGCACTCCGAATGGCTCGCGTCGAGCAGCGCCTGCAGCCGTTGGATGTCCGGTAGCGCGCCCGCCTGTGCCGCCGCGAGCAGGCCGAGGGCCTCCTCCTTCTTGCGCACCGCCTCGACGAGCTCCGCCTGCATCTGGGAGCGCAGCGCCTCATTGGCGCGCTCAGCAACGTCTCGCGCCTCGCGCGCCTCACGCAACGCGGCTGCGGTGCCGCCGTCGCCGCCGTCGCCGTACGCGCTGACGCCGAGGGCCGACTGGAGCGCCTCGAGGCCGCTCGCGAGGCGCCCAACGTCCTCCGTCGCGGCGGCCGTGCGCTGCCACTCGGACTGCGCCGCGCCACGAAGGTCTTTGAGTTCCTTGGCCATCGTCGCCTTCTCGACCTGCACAGCTCGGAGCAATTCGGATTCCGATCGGCGTGCCGTCTCGAGCGCCTCCTGCGCCGCCTTGCGCGCCGCGTTGGCGGCGACCGCATCGGCCTGCGCGCGGTCGCGCTGCTTCTCGACCTCGCGCAGCTGCCGCTCGCTCTCCCGCAGCAGCCGCTCCCACGTCTTCTTATCGGCACGGCTCGCCTCGAGCGCCGCGTCCTTCTCCGTGCGAGCGGCGACCAGCTGAGCCTCGAGTGTGGTGACCACCTTGGCGAGCACGCTCTGGTTGCCCTCGATATTCTTGGCGACCTGCGCCATCGCCTTCGCGTCGTTGCGCGTCTGCTCCCACATCGCCGTCTTGTCTGCACGCGCCTCGTCCGCCTGCGCCGCAAGGACGCGGATCATCGCGTGCGCCTGCTCGATGCTGCCAAAGTGCTCACCCTTAGTCGCAGAGATCACCTGTGTGGCCGTGAAGGCCGCGCTAGCCGGTGACGGGCGCGCTGTCGTGTCCGGCTTGGTCATTGCCTCCTCCTCTGCCTTGTTCATCTCGTCCTCACGCGGGCTGATCGCATCCTTGCCGCCGGGCGTGCGCTTGGCTCCAGGAGGTCCGGGTGGCGGCCGGTTGCTCGAGCGCGGCCGCACGAAGGGCGATGCGCCGCGCGGCGCGCCGGCGACAACGCCGCGCGGCGACAAGCTGCGCACGGTGTTACTGCTCGTCGGAGCGCCGTCGGTAGGCGTGCTGCTGCGAGGCGAGGTCTGACCGCTGACGGTTGGCGCTGGCGTCTTTGCGTCGCGATAGCCCCGAGGCGAGACATTGCCAGGACGTGGTGGCTCGGATATACGCGGGCTGACCGTCGCCATCGGCGCGACTGGAGTGACGACGGCAGCAGGCGCGTCGGACGGTCAGGTGAAGCGTTGTCCTCGAATTCGGAATTCGATGAGCAAAATCTGAGACCTACACAATCATGTGGGGGAACCCCTTGCCTGAGGCAGGAGGGGCCACGCGTTGCTCACAATTCACGCCAACGGGATCCGAGTGAGTGGACCCTCGTGCGTGCGCTGATCTCTGTTCGACCACGATGCGCAAGACTGCGCTCTTCACCGACGACCACCACAACGGGATTCAACGCCACAACGCCGATGAGGACCTCTTTCAGTTGTACGGCGTGCACTATCGCATCCCGCCGCTCTTCGACCAGATGCACGCGGATCCGACCTGTTCATGGCTACCTGCTGGCGGAGCGTCGTATGCGCAGATCGCTCGAGCGATGCGAGGTCCGCCCGCCGCCAGCGCAGACGCTCAGAAGGCTACCGGGCGGCCGAACCCTCAGAAGGCTCCCAAGGAGCGTGCGGAAGCCGTCACCATCCAGAATGAGGCGCTGCCGTTGCCGGACTCTGCTCCAGGCTCCAAGGCGCTCGTGGATGATCGGGACGAGATCGATCGATGGCGCCGATCGTGGTCGGTGGTCGTCCGCCGGGACATCTTGCGTCAGCAGCGCGCCCTCGTCACGCAGCAGCGCGAGATGGTCGTGACTCAGAAGCGCACCGCACTTGCGGTCCAGAAGGAGGTCCGCAAACGCGCCCTTCGCGCGCAACGGCTCGCCTCGAATCCCCAGGTTCAGGTGCGATGCAAGCGCATCGCGCGCGACCTCATCACGCTGACGCCGGCCCTCGAGACCAAGAACAACGCTCGGCGCCTCGCGGCCGAGCACGCCAACCACGAGCTCGCTAACCAGACGCATCGGCGACCCCTCAGCGTCACATCTGCAGACCCGCCGGAGTGGGCCCAGGGTGGAGCCAGTCAGCGATGCGCCTCGGCTCCGGGCAGTGCCCCGCTCAGCTGCACGGATGGGGGTCCCCCCGACGTAGAAATGGGAGCACCTGCAACGGCCGCTGCCTCCGACGCGCGCGGTTCGACGCTGAGTGCCGCCGAGCGCTGCCTCCTCTCGATGCTTACCGCGGCGGCGCACAGGGGTGCTCAGGGCGGCGCGCATGCGGGTGCCAACGGCGTCGACGAGCGCATCCCGACGCACTTGCTGCCGCTCCTCGTGCAAGCCGTACGGGCGGCCAGGGCCCCCAAGGGTCCCATCGGCGGATGCGGCGCATTTGCGATGGTGACCACTGCGGAAGCTGCGACGAGCGGCAGCGCACCTTCTTTACCCTCTTTGAGCGTCGCGGGGGGGGTCTTGCCGGTGAGCGTGCCGGCCCTTGTGCGAGATCTGATGCATGCGCATGAGCCCATCGTCGAGGCCGACGCCGCGGGCCAGATGAAGGCCGAGGTACGCGACGCCAAGGCAGCCGAGCTGTCCGAATTGTCCCGTCTGCTGTGGCCTATGGGGGAGGAGACGGAGGCGCACGATGTGCATCGCATGTGGACGGGCAAGCTAGACGCTCAGACGATCCTCCTTGACGAAGCGAGGCGGCAAGTCGTCCCCGCAGGCGGCGAGCACTCATGGCGCGCCGCGTTTGTGCCGCGCGCTGTGGCCGCGCCACCGCGGTTGTAATGGGCGGCCCATTACTGCAATGGGCGCCACCGCGGTTGTAATGGGCGGCCCATTACTGCAATGGGCGCCACCGCGGTTGTAATGGGCGGCTCGGGAAGTTATCGGGAAGATCTGACCACGTACGAAGCGCCGATCGAGGCAACGTGGGTCCTTGTGGTTGTGCCGCGGAGTGCCTGTGCCCTCACAGTCTCAACGTGGGCGGGCGGAAATAGAAATGGGCGCGGCCTGGCGCCGATGGGAAGCGCCGCTCACTCTCACAATGCCAATATGTGAGCATGCGACGCAGCGGGCGAGAGGTCCGGCAGAGGATCGGCCATGGGCCCTGTGGTTGCCGGTATGGAGGCCGACCGACGGGGGGGCGGTGGGTGGTACGGAGCATTCGGGCGGTACGGAGGCATGAGGGGCGGCGAGGGCGTCTGTTGGACGTTCTCGTTGAGTGGGAAGGGGAGAACTCGGACGCGGACCTCTTGGACCGGACGTGGAGGATTAATGGGTCAGCGGGTCACGTCGCCTATATCGTAACGATCGGATCGTACCTCTCTGCGGACCTACACGACAAGCGGACGCGAGGAAGTCAGAAGCGGAGGGGCTGTATCTTGGTCCGCGCCCGGTGCCGGCTGCGAGTCGCAGTCGGCGCTCGCGGCGGGCTGAACGGAGGACGCGGCGCGGCGAACGTAACCCAACGGCACACTCAGGTGAGCGAGAGCGAGAGGCACGTGGCGGGCTCCCCGCTCGGCTGAGAGATTCCTCAGCACCGGATCTGGGACGCAGACACACAGATCGAACAGTACGGTAGATCGAGCGTTCTACTTGACTGATGACTTTCATCAGCTACGCATCAGTTACTATTACCGATCACAATCCCGCCCAGCAGTGATTCGGCGGCCGGGCAGCGAGCGGCAGGGATCATCCTCGACCCTGTCGCGCGCTGCCGCTGGGCGCTGGGCGAGATTGAAGATTGACAAGCAAACAAAAAAACGGGAAAAAACTTTCTCGACGCTTCGAAGATGACGTTAGGACCACCGGTCAGTTAGTAGTCAGTTTCGTCGCGGTCCCCCCGCGATCACTCCAAGAACCGATCGTGTTTTACCAGCTCTAAAACGAGATTTTCGTGTGTCAGTACAGGTTCCTTCATTCCGAGCGCGTACTCCAATTGTTTTCATAACCAGATGCTCCTTAGTGCGCGGCAACACGACGAGAGCCGATTGGTGCAAGGGCCGAACCGGTCAATGAGGAGTACGTCGCGGCACGCTGCCGAGACACGTGCAATTACTGCAGTGCTGGAACCTCGAAATCGGACAAACCAATCTGCGAATGTGCTACACATGCCTTTGACGGCGACGGAAGATGTACCATGGCAGGAAAGACCAGTGACATGTTACGATCGCCAACGCATGCAGGGCACGGCGGCGCACAACGGCATGCACGTCCACGTCCATGAGGCCAACCACAGCAGCCCCAGAAAGCATGTAGGCAGTGCACGGCTCGCCAGAATAGCCGAGGCAGACGCACCGGAACCTGCTCTGGTCAACCACTCGTGGGGTTCCGATTTTGGAACGGCTCGCATCTCCAAGATGGGGCGTGTTGGGCCACCTGCAGGCTTCGGAAAGGGTGAAGTGAGGCAAGCAGCACTAATTGGTACTTGCGTTTCGGGTGAGTTCCGCGCCCTCGACCGTTCGTGGCCCACATGGCAGCGCTACGTGGCCGGGCCAATGGGAGGCGTGCACATCTACTTCTTCTACCTCGTCGTGGCGAGGAAGCTCTGCATCCACACTGGGAGCTGCCTGCGTGCAAGTGGACCGAACCGAGCCGGACTCGGGAGTTACAGCAATCGGGTGCTGGTCGGGCCGTGGGCGCTTGTCAATGACAGTTGTGTTGTTGAGTCAGCCCTGCAACTTGGCATCCGGTTCGACTTGTGGTACGGCGAACCGCCTCTCAACCGCCGGTTCTGCTCACATACGACGCCAGGGCATGTCTCGTATCGTGTTGTGGCGCCGGACCAGTTCGCGAATCTCCAAATGTCATTTCGGATGCTAACCGACTATGAAGTGAGGTGGAAAGTTCGCTTTGACTGGGTGCTGCGTACTGATATGCTGCTGTTCACCCCACTGCCGCACCACGCGCAGCTCGCGCCAGGTGCACACCTCGTCAAGGGAATGGTCAACGCGATAATTAACGATCACACCGCACTTGTCTCACGAGCACACGCACCAGCATACTTCGAACTTGCGGAGGAATTCCGATGCGCCGTGAATGACACCACTGGTCAGTACGTACCAATGAGCAAACTGGTCGACAATAACTACCTGATCGTATCGAAGCTGTTGGCGCATCGCGTGCCGATCTGGCTGCTGCACATGGGTTACGTGCTCATTCGCCCGGGGCTTCCACTCGGCGAGTTCCACTATGACTGCTGGCGCCTCCTTATAAGCAACGCCGCCGTGCCTTTAACAAACTCGACTCCCTGGTCCTGGTACGGGAACGGCTCATTAGAGGGCAGGACAGGCTCTGACTATGGCATCTATTTTCCGTATTGCTGCGAACACCTAACCCCATCGTTCAACGGGTGCTTAAAAGGGTGGGGAAGCTTTAATGGCACGAAGCAGTTGGGCTTCTCCGCGGCAGGCTGACCATGCGAAACAAGACTCAAGTCTCGAGGGGGGTGTCTTGAGTCATCAAACCAGCGAGTCTCAATTCTCGAGTCTTGTGGTACAGTTTGCTACGTAAGTTCCGAGAAGGCTTCCGAGTGAACATCAAGTTCACATGCAAAGTTCACACACATCCAAAAGGTCCTTTTAGGAAACCTCATGCTGCTGGGGATGCTTGCTGGGGTTGTGCTCTGCGCAGTGGTTGCCGGCCTTTCGGAGACCGCACCCGGTCCTGCTATGTGGTACATGTCGCGCGCCATTCGCACACGCTTCGTCCCAGCAAAGCTTATAGTGAGCTCGGTCGAATCGACACCGAATCCATCAGCTTTCCTGCTTAAGCTCGACTCGCCACTTGAGGATGTCACCACCACAGAAGGGCTGAGGGGGCAGACGTTTTACAAGGGTCGCTGCCCGGCGTCGCTTACCGACGTGCTCGCCTGTGAGGGGGTCGTGTCGGTCTTCGTCGTCGGACGGATGCTCACCATCTCCAAGGACGCAAGGGCCTCGTGGGAGAGCGTGCTGCCGGCAGTCGTCAACTTTCTCGGTGGCCCCGGAGAGGCACTGGCGGCAAGCGGTTCGGTGCGTCCGACCTCTGCAACCGGGACAGTCGAGGTGTCCGTGACAGGTGGCGTGAGCATACGGCTTCAAGTGTCTCAGAAGATGCCCATTCAGGTTGAGGCAGCGGGCTGGTCAGGTGCATGTGAGCCGGTACGTGCGAAGCTCTCGGCGCGCTTTGGCAGCGCCATGGGCCTGCTCATCGAACAGTCGGGCGACGCTTTCTTCAAGGGGCGCGCATGGTTGTTACGCGGCCAGCGCTACCCTGAGCTTGACGAACCTCTGGAAGCCAGCAGCGACCTGTTAGCGGCCGAGCGTCGCGCGATCGCTGCCGCGCTTGAGGCCGAGCTCGCCGACATTGAGGCGGCGTACCCAGATGACCGGCTGGCGAGCCTGGTGCACGGCTCGAAGTCGGCCGCACGCGCTACGCTCGAAGCCGGGCGCCAGGACGACGACGACGCCGGGGACGACGCCCTTCTCAGCTTGGAGATGGTGGACGTCCTGGTGGACGAAGACGCGGCGGCCGAGGGCGAGGGCGAGCATGGGCCGACTGTGGCGCTGCGCCGGCTGGCGGCGTTTGTCGCCACCGGGCGTGGCGCTACGGGGGCGCGGCGCCGCGCGATCGCATACCTGGGCGGCACAGTGGGGCGGGGCGGGGATGCAGTGTTCAATGTGATCGCCGCGGCCTTCCAGAATGAAAAGGCGGCGGGGCTACGGCGCACAGCTGGCGACGCGCTAAGTGATTTGGGAGACGAGCGGGCGGTGCCGATCGCAATTGGCGCCCTCGCAGACCCCTCAAAGCTGGTGCGGTGGCGCGCCGCTCGTCTCGTCGGTGAGCTCGGGGAGGGAGTGGCTGTGGTGGCCGCGCTGAATCAAGCGCAGTTTGAGGAGGAGGCATTCGAATGCGCCTTCGAGATGAAGGATGCGGCGCGCAAGGTGGCGCTCCGCAACCAGGGGGCCATGGACGGCGGCGGTAAAGGGCCGATGTGGAAGCAGATCCAGGAAGGGCTGGCAGGAGCTGACGGAACCGACGGCTAGCCGCAGCGGCTGTACAGTAAAAGGACTAAGCCGTTTCTCCTTGTATTAGGCGCGGTGAAGCGTGTACGGTGCAGCACGTAGCAGGTCGCGCTGGTCGGCACCGGGCGCGGGCCGGGCACCTTTCGTTTGTGAAAACTTTTGTTGCTCATACCGCGTGAAGCGACTACCGTCGATCGCGATTAATGTGGCGCTGTGGTGGGCACATGCGCGGATGGGGCGAAACCTGCTGATCTCCCATCATGTCTCCCATTGAGTTCGAGCTGAAACTTTCAGAAACAGAATCGAACGTGGACCTGGACGAAATCCCATACTCAACGCTCAAGTATTGTGTACTTCTCCGAACAAACCAGCCCCGTCCCCCGAAACCCAAACCGCGCCTATTGGCTATTCCGCCGTAATAGGACGGGACGACGGACGTTGCGACGTCGCAGGAGCCGGAGGAGCGCGGGATGCGGGAAAGCGTGCCCCCAGCGGCCCAGGGAGACTGGTAGGAACCAGGGACCGTTCCCCACCCGGGGGCCTTGGCAGTCATTGGTTACATGTACCGTAGGGCTTTTATTTACCTAGTCTAAAGAGTGCGTGAGTGCGAACTTGACGGAGCGTAACCGTTATGCAGGGGACGCACCCTCGTCCCGTTGAGATGCCGCCGTCTTCTCTCGACCACGCTCATGACGCGAATATTGAAGCTATGAACCTCGCGACCCCTGGCAAGGACGCCTCGAACCCCGACAAGCCACCGCCGAAGAAAGCGCTCTTCTCATCGCCGCCGGCGCACACGTACACTACGGACAAGAATCTAACACCAAGCACGACCGAGAAGCGCAACACTCGGGAGAGCAACTGGGTGCTTCTGCGCGGAGCTAGCATCGACACGAAGCCCGAGCAGAGGGTCAAAGACACGATCGAAGTTATCGAGAACGAGCCACTGCTCGAGGGCAGCATGTTCACGAAGCCGCTTGAGGTGACCTCGACTGCTCTGGTCAAGATCACAACCGAGTCGCTCGACGGTTCAGCACTGCACATGCATCAGAACCTCGTATTCCTGAAGGAAGGGCTCCCGAACATGCAGGCGATGCTCGTGCTGCCCAAGACGGCCTGCGTCGGCGCGCTCGCCTCGCAGCTCGCAGGGTGCTACGGCATTTACCAGCGCATTCAGCACATGACGCAGAAGGAGAATTGGTGCGACGCACGCCTCGCATGGATGAAGAAAGTGGACAAGCTGTTTGACACCGGCGACAACGGCGAGTTCGCGATGAGCTTCGAGCGCAGCGTTGACCGCCACAAGGATAAGATCAAGTACTGCTCTGACGCCATGGCACTTGGCTTCGCGTCGTGGGCGCTTCCGCAAGTGATCGACGCGCTCGTCTCGGCGCTCAAGCTTGAGGAAGGGATGGTCGCCGACCCTGATTGGGATGCTGCGGACGTCGACAACCCGGACAACGCGGAGAAGTTGGAGGCCATGCGCAAGCATTTCTACGAGTTCCAGACGGAGCTCAAGTCGGCGCTCTATGCGCTCGGGATTCAAGGACGTGAGCGCGACGACGGGTGGGTCGTCTACCCTGTGGACAAGACGGTGGAGATCACGGCGAAGGGGCTGGAGGTGCTGCGCCTTCCGCCTGGCGACAAGGTCGAGGTGAAGAAGCTCATCTCCACCGAGGAGTTGCTCTCCGGTGTCGATGTCTACATCGCGCCCCAGGCCGGCATCTTCAACATCAAGCGCGCCTTCCGCGAGGGTGGAGACGGACTCGAGGCCGTGATCACGGAGCTGGGCGACGACGTCAGCCAGGTCATCCCGCGCATCGAGATGGACACGGAGGCGACTGGGCTGATCAAGCTCACGCTCCGCATCAAGCTGACGGCGGAGAAGGCCGTCGAGAAGAAGCTGCAAACGCTCTGCAAGGACCCGCGCAACGAGCTGTCGGAGATCAAGGGCGTGCCGACGAAGCTCGCATCAGGCGACGAGGTGCGCATGATCTGGTCGGGCGACCTGGGCACGGCACGCGTGCGCAACGGCCTCAATCGCATCGCTGCAATCACGGCCGAGCAAGGCATCAAGAACTCGGAGGAGGTCAAGAAGCTCAAGGGCGAGCTGGAGAAGCAAATAAAGGTGAACGTCGATGCCATTCTCGAGCAGGACGCCAAGATCACGGCGTACTCCGCGCACATGCAAGGGCTCATGGACAAGCAGGCCTCAGTGATGACCGAGATGCAGAGCCAGCACGCTTCGGCGATGGAGGACCTTCACAAGCAGATGGCGGCGAGCGAGGTGGCGCACACGACGCACACGGCGGATTTGCACAAGCAGATGGCGGACACGGACGCGCAACACGCGGCCGCGATGGACGACCTGCGCAAGGTGGTCCAGCAGCAGCAGCAGCAGATGGGCGACATGCAACAGGTGGTCCAGCAGCAGCAGCAGATGCAGCTCAGCTTCACGACGCAGTTTGGCGATCTTTTCAACTTCATGAACGCTGTCACCGCCGAGATGATTGAGCAGCGCAACGCGGTGAAGGCCTCGGTGTTGGCGATCAAGGAACTCAAGGACGGTCAGGCGGGGTATGTGGATGCAATAGCACGGCGGCAGTGCGCGGTGCTGCGTCAGGTCTTTGCTATGCACACGCGAGTCACCGCCCTTACATCTCTCGTACCCGCAGGTCCGACTGAGAAGCGACTGGTGGGAGACGGCGTGACGAGTCGAGACTTCCAGGCAGGAGAGGGGGATGGGACGAAGGCAGACGAGCAGGCTAATGGCGTGGGCAAGCATGGCGCGAGCCGTGGAGGGGACGTGCGAGCCCGCGAAGGAGACGCAGCCGTAGGCGCAGCTGCGTGCGCGAGGCTGGCCTCGGACACTCGAGGAGCCGATGAACCTAACGGGTCGGCAGAGCCCGGTGGACGAGTGCCCCATAAGAGCATACACTGTGCTGTGAGAGAGAGTGGGTGCACTCGAGATCGCCGATCCGGAGAGAGCCCACCATGGACCAATCGGCGAGGAGGGGCGAGTGGCATGCTAGACGGACTTTGTGGCATATCGGCCCTGGGCGTGTCATACGTCGAGTCTGTGTCTATGTCTATTTCGATACCTATGTCGGCTTCGAGGATCAGTTCACTTCCAGTCCGCAACGTCAGAGAGCGTCGAGTCGGGCACGGCAAGTTTGGAGTTTTTGCGAGCACGCGTGGTTTCCATGCGATACTCGTTCTACTTCTCAGCTGCGCGGCACGCTGCGAGGCTTTCTCTGGAGTGGCTTCGTGCTGCACGACGATGGAGCTGCGACGCGCGGACGGTGCGACTCTACTATGTCGGGATACTACGGAGCTGCGCTGCTACGATCGGACGGCGTTGCAACGCTTTGGGATCACAGGGCGTGGTGCCTCGTGTGGCGACGGAGGGTCGGCGTTTTGGAAATGCTTCGACACGATCGGAGGTAATCCAACACCAATGGCGAGCGGCGCAGCCGCCGAACGAGAAGCAGAGCCAGAGCCTAGCCCGAGGTGGGCGCCAGATGGTCAAAATGAGAGCAGGGAGCGATCGACAGTCAGGCAATCATCGACGGATACGCCGATGCCTATTACGAATACGGCAGGCGGAGTCGAACTCATCTTTACGCAGCAGTCAGCCCGCGTGCGGGGAGCATCTTGGCGCGTTACGCGATGCAACAGCGCGGTAGCAGATCCGAACGGCTTGCGGCGGCGACGCCTTCGCTGGCACGTCAGCCGACGAGCATGGAAGAGGCTTATGAGGTCGCTGCGTGGGAACACGGTTGCAGAGATGTTCAATGTCGCGCTCTGGAACGCGCGCGAATTCCATGCGGACGCGTGCCCTGCCCACGAGGCCTCTCGGGCGAAAGCGCTGTGGATCATGCGAAGGTTACAGGAGGAAAATGTTGACGTCTGCTTCCTGCTCGAGGTGATGGGATCACAGGAGGCGTTCACAGCTAAGACCTATGGGCTGCGCGCTATGGCGAAGAAGGTTGGCTACGTTGTTCGCTGGATGGTTGGCGAGGGTGGGAGCCAGCGAGAGCAGCGACAAAGCGGAGTATCCTTTACCAATGGCATTGCCGTACTCGTTAAGCAAGCGACCTGCACCATCGAGCGGCACGTGCGGCTCGAGGAGAGGGTCCTGGGCGTATGGATCAAAGGTCGGGGGACAAAGGAGCGAATTCAGACGAGGATTGCTGCAGTTCACGGGCTGCATTACGACGGTACCTCGAACTTCGAGAAGCAGCTGCAGGCCACGTATGCGTGGGCGGCCGACCCAACGCAGACCGTGAAAGGATGTCTCGTGGTGGGCGATTTCAATTACGTTGCCGACGAGGCGTGGCGATCGTCGCACGCTACATTGAGCGCCAACGATCGGGCGTTTCGTGACTACAGCTCGCAGCCGGGGGCTGAATACGTCTTACCAGTCGCTTCACAACCTTTGGTCGTTTGGACTCGGAAGGGCGGGGACACTGCCGAGACGAGCAGCTCCGAAGGCAACGGATCCATGCTCGATGGAGCCGTCACGATAGGATCCGAGTGTGGGTGCTGGAGGAGAACGGTGGTGGACTTCGCCTTCAGCCCCGACGGTCCAACGACGGGAACAGCTAAACCGCTCTCTGATCACGCGTGGGTCACATTCTCCAGAGAGATTCCACAGTTGGAACTTAGAGGGGAGAAGCGACCTTTATCTGCACTACCAAGAGGTGATGTGCAAGTCAAGGACAGCTATCGAGATCGTGTGCGAGAAGGCGACATTGTCGAGGAGCTTTTATCGGTGCGAGGTTTGGTTCACGCGACTTCTTCTGCGGTTCGAGTGCTACGAAGAGCTGCGGAGCAGGCGGCGGCGGAGGTGCGGAGACGTCGGGAAGAACGGCCTCTGGAGACGGCGCACAGGTGGCGCAGGTGGCTGCAGGAGGCGTATGCAGCGCGGCACCAGGGTCTGGCACCGCACGAGGTGCATGGTGGTCTTTTCAACTACCACTCGCGTCTCTGGCTCATTCGCGAGAGATATAAGGGAGCTGGAGACGATGTTTGTTGGTCCAAGATCATCAGGCGCTGTCGACGGTGCTGGACGAGGGCGACTCAGAGACTTGTGTTTCGGCAGCAGCGGGAGGATAAGCGCCTTCGTGAGCTATCGCTGAACATCGTCGAGGGCAAAGGCAGCAAGGATCTCGCGCAGGTAGCGATGCGAGCCTGGAAGGCGATCCGCCCGCAGCGCCTGAGCTTGGCGTTCGATCGATTTCACCCGAAAGATGACGTTCACAGCGCTCCAATCCTCGCGGCTGAAGATCCGGACGCTTTCCTAGACGGGCTGGCAAGTGAAGGCGATCGATTAGTCCAAGGCTTCTCGTCCACTCCTCCGATCATTGAGGCGTTCAAGGCCTTCTGCAAGGTCTTTTGCCCAACCTATGACACACTACGTGGACTTGATGGCGGCGAGTGGGAGCTCACCAAGGAACTGACGTTCCCGGTTTTTCTGCAAGTGCTTCAGCGCGTACCGAGGGGGAAGGCAGTTGGATACGGCGGTTTTTCCATCGAACTCCTCATTCACGCCGATCGGGGGATCAAGAGGGCCTTCTATGAATGCCTTATGGCGGACTTGCGGGGAGGAGAATTCCCTCCGTCATGGCGGAAAGTCATCTACGTTCTGCTAACGAAGCCGCCGCCAAACAATCCCGCACTGATCTCCGAGAGACGAGAAATTGCCTTGATGGCGCAGGACATGAAGCTGATCATGCACATGGTGCGTGCAACGGCGTACCGGCTCATTACGGGTAGGCTTCGACCCGAGCAGTGCGGCTGGTTACCACAGGGTACGGCACTGTGTCGACGCCGGGCTCCCGTTGGCGGCCGTAATCCAGCAGGCGCAGCGCCTACATCAATCGATATGGATATTGTACGTCGATCTGGCGACGTTCTTTCCTCGCATCGACCGCGAGGCTCTCACCGTCGCCGAGCTGTTGGTCGGGCTCCCTCCGCAAGTTATTGAGCTGGTTGGGCAAATCTACGGCGCTGGACGCGCGGTGGCAGAGGAGGCAGTTGAGTGCCAATTCGACACGTCCGTCGGACTCAGTGCCTCTTTCCGAAATCACATGGGAGCCCTGATGGGAGAGGTGCTCTCTCCTGACCGAGCGAAAATCATTCTCAACTCGATCCTGTGGGCGATCAAATTGCACGTGCACGGGGTGCAGCTCTTTGGGTTCGGGGAGGACGAGGAGGGTTGCATTCGGGCGATTGCGAGCCTGGCTTACGCAGACGATTGGGCGGGTACGTTTGGCAGTGAGGCTGATCTGCAGCGTGCCTGGGCGATATGGAGCGTCTGGGTCCCGATCTCAGGCTCTAAGTTGGGTATCAAGGGCAAGCTCAAGACCGTCGTCACCGGCGTCATTCGGGATGGGCAGGGCAAGGAGAGGGACATCACGGACCCGCAGCTTGTCACGCTCGATGGCGTTCGTGTGCCGACCCTTTCGCGGAGCGAGGCCTACAAACATTTAGGGGTGCTGCGCGCTGCAATGGGCGGCGATGGGGCCGCGACCGAGTCGCTCAAAAAGCAGTTGCGGGTTGCAATTGGGCGTGTGGCGCGCATGCACAAGCCGTCCAGGAGCGACATGATCTTGGTAACGAATGGCCTCTTCCAGGGGCTAGCGGGCTTCAAGTGCAGCACGGTGTATTACTCTTTTGAATGGATGGAGACCGTGGAAAAAGAGTGGAGGAGAATGTTCAACAAGAAGGCGTGACGAGACGCTACTACGCCAGCGTGCTTGCTGTACGAGGGCGGGGGCGGCGCGGCAGGAGGCCAGCGCTCGTCGAATGGCCTCGTGTAGCGTGTGTTCGTTCACCTCATCAGTACTCGACATTTCCCCTGTCCTGCTGCCACTAAGCTCAACGGTTCCGCCACCGACGCAGAGCCCGCGCTGATCCCAAGCCCTGTGCGCTTCGCGCTCCGGCACCGTTCCAGCGTCAAGACGATCTTCGAGACTCGCCACCGTCCTATCCCACTCCGTGCGAGCCCCAACGCTCAGCCACGGATAGATCCGACGTGCCTCATCGAACGACATCAGCCTAGAGCCCTCCTGCATGCCTCCGCATGCGTACATCTGCCCCGCCACCCGAATGCGTGCGTCGAGAAGCTTGGGAGCAGGCTCGATGCCAAGACCACCATGCTGCTCAGATTCAAAGAGCGCG